>ERZ1740068.598-NODE-598-length-15860-cov-9.826194_pt1 | contig 15860 bp, 17 predicted proteins | sample MGYA00581735_ERZ1740068 | MGnify/ENA primary metagenome ERZ1740068 (study PRJEB43018, sample SAMN04849740) | marine metagenome | isolation source: floating plastic debris | place: Pacific Ocean | collected 2008-08-30 | study: EMG produced TPA metagenomics assembly... | reverse complement strand
ATAAGATTCACATTATTATGCTTTAGCAGGTTCTTCAGCAACGCCGTTAATGATGTTCTTAATCTTAGTCTCCAGCTCGTCCATCAACTCAGGGTTATCGAGCAGTAACCTCTTCACGGCATCCCTACCCTGTCCTAATTTATTATCCATGTAAGAGAACCAGGAACCCGATTTCTTGATCACATTCAGTTCCACTCCCAGATCAATTATCTCTCCCACTTTGGAAATACCTTCTCCATACATGATGTCAAACTCTACCACTTTGAATGGAGGAGCCACCTTGTTTTTCACTACTTTCACCCTGGTACGGTTACCCAAAATATTGTCTGCACTCTCCTTGATCTGCCCGATTCTTCTGATATCCAAACGAACAGAAGCATAGAATTTCAAAGCATTACCACCGGTGGTCGTCTCAGGATTTCCAAACATCACACCAATCTTCTCACGCAGCTGGTTAATGAATATACAGGAGCATCCTGTTTTATTGATTGCACCGGTCAATTTCCTCAATGCCTGCGACATCAACCTTGCCTGCAATCCCATTTTGCTGTCACCCATCTCACCTTCCAGTTCTCCTCTGGGCACCAGTGCAGCAACAGAGTCAATCACGATGACATCCAATGCACCAGACCTGATCAGGTGCTCTGCAATCTCCAGTGCCTGCTCACCATTGTCTGGCTGTGAGATCAGCAGGTTTTCAGTATCGATACCCAGTTTTTCAGCATAAGTCTTATCAAACGCATGCTCCGCATCGATAAAGGCTGCTAACCCGCCTTGCTTCTGGGCCTCTGCAATGCAATGCATGGTCAAGGTTGTTTTACCAGAAGATTCAGGACCAAATATTTCGATGACCCTACCTCTTGGTATACCTCCAACGCCCAAAGCAATGTCCAATCCAAGCGAGCCAGTTGGTATGACCGGAATATCCAGTATTTTTTCGTCGCTTAGCTTCATCACAGTACCTTTACCGTACTGCTTCTCAAGCTTATCGATGGTTAATTTTAAGGCTTTTAATTTCTCATTCTGATCGCTCATCTTTTTATCAAATTGTTAGCTATTGAAAACTGCGTAAAATTTTGGTCACATTTTTTACCAAAACCAAAATTATTAGTAATATCTATAAAAAACTAATTTTTTTAGTAAAACTAATTTTATTGCCAGTAGATATCACCAAAAATACAGGGAATTCTTATGCAACGCTTATTGTCATATATTTGTTTCTTCAGAAAGTTCATACAGCGACTGCCTATCGACAGTAAAACACCAAACTTGTATTAACCAATAACTACCTAAATCCGAGAATGAAATCACGTAAGAAAAGAATCTGGCTATCTGTTGTAATGTTCCTCCTCATTCTGGTGGTCATCTATCGTGACCTGATCAGTTATGGTTACATGCAGGGCATGGGACAATATAAGGTTCTGGCCGAGGCAAGGCCGGTTGAGGAGTTTCTCAACAGCGAAGACTTCCCCGACTCACTGAAAAGTAAAATCCGCCTCATACAACAGGTAAGGCAATATGCTACAGATTCGCTGGGGTTGAAAGATTCTGAGAACTACACTACTTTATTTGACCAGAAAGGGAAACCGATTCTCTGGAATCTCTCAGCATCAGAAAAGTACCGTATGGAACCCCGAAAATGGAGTTTCCCCATGCTCGGTTCTTTTTCCTACAAAGGATTTTTCGATCTTGAAAAGGCAAGAGCGGAACGAGATGAGCTGGTTAAAGCTGGCTATGATACCAGAATCAGAACAGTAGGTGGCTGGTCCACCCTGGGGTGGTTTAAGGACCCTATCCTATCCAATATGCTCAACAGGAAAGATGGACAGCTTGCCGAACTGATCATTCACGAACTTACTCATGCTACCTTGTTTGTAAAGGATAGCCTTGAGTTCAATGAAAACCTGGCCACATTCATTGGAGAAAAGGGCGCTTTGAAGTTCCTTCGCGACACTTACGGACCAAACTCTCCAAAAGTGGAAGAGTACCTGCGATCGTTTGACGACAGTAAAGACTTTGCAGACCACATGCTACGAGGCTATCGCTCACTGGAAACCCTATACGAAGCCAGTGATTTCATCAAAGAAATGGATACCACTGCAAAGGAGCAGCGCAAGGCTGAGCTGATCAAAGAAATTGTGATGACACTTGATACCATCAACTTTTCAGCACCTACCAGATTTCAACGAGTTTTTGCAAAAGCAATGCCCAACAATGCTTACTTCATGGCTTTTCAGCGCTACCGCGCCAAGCAAAACATTTTTGATGATGACTTCAAGCAGCAATTCAATGAGGACATCAGGGCATTCATTCAACATTACAGCGACCTGTATCCTTCGCTGTAAATGACATGCTTGAATGATTTTGCATGGTTGTTTGTTTTCAAATGAAATAATAAAATCACTTACTCAAAAGACCTTGAGTTCAATTGTGACCGCTTGCTTTACCTCCATAAATGTTAATAAATCATTACGATTAATTATTTGACTAGATATGTTGGTAATTTTATCTAAACTCGAACTGTATCGATCTTTTGATCAAATTGATACCTAAAAGAATCATGAAAATCCGCGTTTGTTAATTTTATTTTACGATAATATTAACTGGGCAAAAAAAAGGTAACAACAAAAATATTTAGACATGGGCAATAAGACTTCTCAAAAGATATTGGTGGTTGATGACGAATCAGATATTCTGGAGCTTCTAAAATATAATCTGAGTAAAGAAGGGTATGAAGTGAAAACTGCAAGTGATGGTGTGAAAGGCCTGGAAATTGCCAAGAACTTTCTCCCGGATATGATTTTGCTGGATATCATGATGCCTAAGCAGGACGGCGTGGAGACCTGTAGGCAAATCAGGGAAACCACCGAGCTTCAAAATGTCTTTGTCATCTTTTTGACTGCACGTTCTGAAGAGTACAGTGAAGTGGCCGCCTTTGAAACGGGTGCAGATGATTATATCACCAAACCAATCAAGCCACGTGCATTGATGAGTCGTATCAATGCCTTGTTCAGAAGAGAGTCCAAGAAAAAGAAAAATCAAAACAAGATCACTATCGGTGATTTGTCTATCGACAGGTCAAGCTATACCGTTACAAGCGGTGACGACAAAATCAACTTACCTAAAAAGGAATTTGAATTGCTTTATTTCCTGGCACAAAACCCTGGCAAAGTCTTTAGTAGAGACGATCTGTTGAAAAACATTTGGGGAACCGATGTGTATGTATTGGCCAGAACAGTTGACGTTCACATCAGAAAAGTACGTGAGAAAATTGGTGAAGGCTACATCACCACTGTCAAAGGCGTGGGTTACAAGTTCGAATATAATTAACGAGTATGGAATTAAATTCCCGTGCCATCGGGCTATTCATTGCGGCCACAGTGGCGATCATCACCACCGCGTTTCTCAATTTGGTAGATGGCACCACATTGACTATTTCAATCATTGCCTTTTTCCTTTCATTATCCTCCACCTATATATTAATAAGGCTGGTACTGGAATTCCTGTTCTTCAGGCATATCAATAATATCTATGATGCCCTCAACAAGATCAACAAGGAAGACCTGGATTTTGTGCTGGACCCAATGAGCAGTCCGCTCAACCCGATGAAGCGGATCAACAAGGAGATTTACAGCTATGCTGAGAACAAACAACGTGAGATTGAAGAACTCAAGCGGATGGAAAGCTTCCGCCGGGAATTCATGGCAGATGTTTCACACGAGTTGAAGACCCCGATCTTTGCGGCACAAGGATTTGTCCACACGTTGCTGGACGGTGCCATTGAAGACAAGAAAGTAAGGACAAAGTTCCTTAAAAAGGCCGCCAAGAGCCTGGATGGACTCGATATTTTGGTACATGACCTTTTGACCCTCTCCCAAATTGAAACCGGAGAGATCAAAATGCATGTCTCCAGTTTCAGTCTCAAAGAATTGTTTGAAGAAGTCTTTGATCAGCTGGAAAACAAGGCGATAAAGAAAAACATCAGCCTGAGCCACAAGAAAGTACGTGGTGTTTTCGTGATGGGAGACTTTCACCGCATCTATCAGGTAATGCTCAATCTGGTTTCTAATGCCATCAAGTACACCGACAAAAACGGAAAGGTCAAAATCGGTTTTGAAGATGTGGATAATCAGATCACCATTTACGTACGTGACAACGGTGACGGAATTCCGGAACAAGACCTGAAAAGGATTTTTGAAAGGTTTTACCGGGTAGATAAGAGCAGATCCAAAGAAAAAGGAGGCACCGGACTTGGTCTGGCCATTGTAAAACACATCCTGGAAGGTCACCAGTCCAAGATTGATGTATCAAGCGAAGTAGGTAAAGGTTCTGAATTTAGATTTACATTGGACAAAGACATCAGTGATACCAACATTGAGTCCGACGATCTGGACGAGGAATAGCTACAGCTCATCTTTTTGACCTAATTTCGCAGCATGAAAAAATTCACCATTTCGGAGGCGATACTTTTTGAAGACGAAGATTACATCGTACTCAATAAGCCCCCGGGTATCTCGACCCTGGAGGACAGGAATGATTCAGTCAATTTACTGGGCGCTTTGAGGAAGTATACTGAGCAGGTCATTGTTTGCCACCGACTTGACAAAGACACCTCCGGAGCCATCGCATTTGCAAAGAATGAAGACGCACACAGGCATCTCTCTGTGCAATTTGAAGAACGCTCAGTGAAGAAGCTCTATCATGCGGTCGTAGATGGCATTCACGAGTACAAAGACGTGCTGGTAGACAAGCCTATCAAGGTCACAGGCAAAGGGACCGTCAGAATCGATCACAGACAAGGTAAGCACTCCTCCACGCGGTTTACCAGCATTGAGGCTTTCAAAATGCATACATTGGTCGCGTGTAAACCAAAAACAGGTCGTACACACCAAATCAGGATTCACCTGTCGGAGATAAAATCGCCCATTACAGGAGATATGACATACGGTGGCAGGCCGTTTTACCTGTCGAGCGTCAAGAGAAATTACAATTTAAAGAAGTGGACTGAAGAGCAACCGATGATTGCCAGGATGGCCTTGCATGCCTATTCACTTGGATTCACCAATATTTCTGGAGAACAAATCAAGATAGAAGCCCCTTATCCTAAGGATTTTAGGGTTTTGGTAGAGCAACTGAGAAAAAACAAATGATAATTCCAGAAAATTTACAGGGCACGTTGTTTTTCAAAAATATAACATCTATTTTTGCTTCCCTTTTCGGAAGGAAGGGTTTATTGCGTTATTTATTTAAAAACAAAGAAGTTGGATACTTTAAGTTATAAAACGGTCTCGCTTAACAGTGCTACGGCAGAAAACAACTGGTTAGTTGTTGATGCCGATTCTAAGGTATTAGGTAGGGTAGCAAGTGAAATCGCCAAATTGATCAGAGGCAAGCATAAGCCTGGTTATACACCTCATGTAAACTGTGGCGATAATGTCATCGTTTTGAATGCTGACAAAATAAAGCTTACCGGGAAGAAATGGACTGATAAGGTTTATGTAAGACACACTGGATTTCCAGGAGGTCAAAGACATACAACTGCAAATGAGCTTAAAGCTAAGTCTTCTACACTTCTCGTTGAAAATGCAGTAAGAGGTATGCTTCCTAAGAACAGACTGGGAAGACAGTTATTTAAGAATTTATACGTGTACGAAGGCAGCGAGCATCCGCACGAGGCCCAACAACCTACAGAAATTAAGTTATAATGGAAGTCATAAACACAATAGGTCGCCGAAAGACATCAGTTGCTAGGTTGTACATGAAGCCAGGCAGCGGGGAAATTACAGTAAATGACAGAAATTTATCTGTCTATTTCCCTTCAGAGATTCTCCAATTGATTGTAAAACAACCAATTGTTAAGATTGAGCAAGAAGGAAATTTTGACATCAAGATCAATGTTGACGGTGGAGGAAGCAAAGGTCAGGCAGAAGCTATTAGACTTGCCATTTCAAGAGCACTTGTGGAATTGGATGCTGAAAACAAGCCTCCTTTGAAACAAGAAGGATTCTTAACCAGAGACCCTCGTATGGTTGAAAGAAAGAAATACGGTAGAAGAAAAGCACGTAGAAGATTCCAGTTCAGTAAACGATAGATTTTAGGATTAATGGAAAAATTAGAATACAAAGACCTTTTAGATGCTGGTGTACATTTTGGACACCTGACCAGAAAATGGGATCCAAGAATGGCTCCATACATTTTCATGGAGAAAAATGGTATTCATATCATTGATCTTAACAAAACGCTTTACAATCTGGAGCATGCAGCTGAAGCGATTAAAAACATCGTAAAGTCAGGACGTAAGATCATGTTTGTTGCTACCAAGAAACAAGCTAAAGATCTTGTAGCAGAAGAAGCAGCAAGATTGAAGATGCCTTTCGTAACTGAAAGATGGTTGGGTGGTATGTTGACCAACTTCTCTACGATCAGAAAATCATTGAAGAAAATGGCTTCAATGGATAAGATGATGAAGGAAGATGCGTACAAGGCACTTGCTAAAAGAGAAAGGTTAATGATTACCCGCGAGAAAGAGAAGCTTCAGCGTGTACTGGGCGGTATCTCTGACTTGACAAGATTACCTGCTGCACTGTTTGTAGTAGACATTAAGAGAGAACACATTGCGATTGCAGAAGCTCAGAAATTGAACATTCCTGTATTTGCAATGGTGGATACCAACTCTGATCCCAATAAAGTGGATTACCCTATTCCTGCTAATGACGATGCTTTCAAATCTATCAATCTGATCACTTCCTACATTGGTAAGAAGATTGAGGAAGGTCTGATGGAGCGTAGAAAAGACAAAGAGGACGCAAAACTCAAAGAAGAGGAAGACAAGAAGAGAAAAATTGACGAACCTGTAAAGAAGTAGTCAATAATCATATAAAAGTTACTCGAAAATTGAACATTGCTCCTAAGATTTAGCTGGAGACGATGTTCAATTTTTTTGATTTAAGAATTAACTATATTCAAATAATATACTAAAATGGCAATTTCAGCAAAAGAAGTAAACAAACTAAGGCAAATGACAGGTGCAGGTATGATGGACTGCAAAAAGGCACTTGTTGAGGCAGAAGGTGATTTTGACAAAGCAATCGAACTTTTAAGAAAAAAAGGTCAGAAGGTTTCTGCGTCTAGAGCTGATAGAGCAACTACTGAAGGAATCGTATTGGTAAGAACCAACGACGAAGGAACCAACGGTACTGTTGTAGCTTTCACCTGCGAAACTGACTTTGTTGCCAAAAATGACGATTTCGTAGCAATGGGTAATAAAATTGCTGACATCGCATTCAACGAAAAGCCTGGTTCTGTTGAAGATCTGAAAGCGATCAAATCCGGTGAACTTACTTTAGGTGAAGAAATCACTGAATTGATCGGTAAAATTGGTGAGAAACTTGACATCACTGCTTACAAGTCTCTTGAAGGAGAAGCAATCGTACCTTATATCCACGCCGGAAGCAAACTAGGTGTATTAGTTGCTTTGAAAAATGTAGGTGATGCTGATACTACTACAGCTGGTAAGGACGTTGCAATGCAAATTGCTGCAATGAACCCTGTAGCACTTGACAAAGATGGTGTTGATTCCAGCATCGTTGAAAAAGAAATCGAGATTGGTAAAGAGCAAGCCAGACAAGATGGCAAGCCTGAAGCAATGCTTGAAAAAATCGCGATGGGTAAGTTGAATAAATTTTACAAAGAGAATACTTTATTGAGCCAAACTTTCGTAAAAGACAGCTCTAAGTCTATCTCTCAGTACCTCGATGGTTTACAGAAAGGCATGACTGTCGCAGCATTCGAAAGAATTGCTATTGGTTAATCACAATTGATTTTAAACTGCTGCGTCAATTATCGCAGCTAGTGAAATGATATAGAAGGTAAGGCTAGTCGTCTTACCTTTTTTATTGATCCACACTCAAAACAAGGTGATTTTCATCGTACACACCAAGCAGTCGTACCGCGCACCTATCAATCCAGAGCGCCTCGCTCAGCACTGTTATCGGGCAAAGTAAGGAAATTGTAGTGGGCATAAGTTTCCAAGCTCATTTCTGTGGCCTTTCACTCACTTTCGTGCGATCGTGACTTGATTTTCTTTTCGCTCCACTTTTTGCGGTCCTCCTTCATTTTTTTACGGTGGATCTCCTTATGGTTATCCTTGAGTAAGTCAAGATCGGGTTGACCTGCATCTACCCAGCACGTATACCAAAAATTCCCAACCATTTTAACGGCACCTCGCATTCTACGGTCTACCATACCATCGAGCATTTTAAAATATGCTTTCGAAAAATCTCTTGAATAAACCCGTACGGTAAGACCTCCCCGTTCTTCATAGCCATACTTCTTACTCTCTGGAAAACGTTCGGTAAGCTGCCTCTCGAAGCCGAGCACGGAGTCTACCGCCAGATGAGAGGCTGCTACTACCTCCCAAATGGCCAACTGAGGCCTTTCCAGATAAACCGCCTTACCCACAAAGAAATCAAAGTCCTCAGAGAACAGCTCTGGCAACCTGGATTCCCAAAAACCATGTATCCCCATCTGATTGGTCAATTGCCCATTGTAATTCTCTGTCGTGTGGAGCGGCACATGTGCATCAGCAATGTAATGTCCCAGATCTGCAGATAACCTGAGGATGGCATCAACATCTTTATTTTTAAAAGCGTCGGTGAGCCAGTAGCGCATCTTGTTCACATGCCAGGGTACAATGCCATAGGCCATCAATGTATCTTCAGTATACTTTTCCACGGCAGCTTTCCAGTATTTGGGCACTAACTGCAGGGCACTATCTCCATAGGCATCTAAGTCTATGAAATGCCGTGGTGCTTCTCCTTTAACAGCATAACGACGCATATCGGGATTTACGGCATTATCTGTAATATCCTGGGCGAAGTGTTTGTAAAAACCTATCATTTCCGGAGGCAATGTAAATATGGCTAACCGGTTTATTTTTTTGTGGGCATAAAAGCCCCAATCAACGGATTGTAGGGCAAAAGAGCAGAATAGGATTATTATTAAACTGTAGAACAGCTGTCTTAAGCAGTTTTCTTTCATCAGATAGTTGTTTTTAGTAAAGATAATTCATCTTTGCAGAGAATCTGTACAATTTGGTTGAATTATATATTTTGATTTAATGGGTAATTACTCTACATTTGCAGACCAAAATTTAGTATAAAAGCTAAAGAAAACATTTGAGAAATGGCAAATCATAAGTCAGCGTTAAAAAGAATCAGAAGTAACGAAGCTAAAAGGCTTAGAAACAGGTATCAGCATAAAACTACCAGAACTTATATCAAAAGATTACTGTCTTTGACTGATAAAAGTGAAGCCGAAAAAATGCTGGGCCAGGTAAGTGGTATGATTGATAAACTTGCAAAAAATAACATCATACACAAAAACAAGGCTGCCAATCAAAAGTCGAAGCTAGCAAGAAGAGTAGCAGCTCTTTAAAATATATTGTAAAAACGAAATTACGGCCTTATCTTTAAGCAGATAAGGCTTTTTTTGTTGTCAACCAACATCAACTAAATTTAACAATCATGTCGGATTCAATTATCAACCTTACCATTAAGGATTGGGCGGTCGAGGACAGACCGAGAGAGAAATTACTCAACAGAGGGCGCAACTCACTCACAGATGCCGAGCTAATAGGTATCTTGATTGGGTCGGGGAACAGAAAGCTGTCTGCGGTAGACCTGGCCAAGCAAATACTAAAGCATGTAGGCAATAACCTAAATGAGCTGGCAATGCTGGAAGTCAAAGACCTGCAGAACTTCAATGGCATAGGAGAGGCCAAGGCGATCAACATCATTAGTGCCCTTGAACTGGGAAGGAGGCGCAGAGCCCTTGCAGCCTCTAGTAAACCTCAGATAAACACCTCAGACGATGTGTATGATCTCATGAAACCCAAACTACTCGACTTAGCTCATGAGGAATTCTGGGTGCTCTTGCTTAACCGCGCCAATTTTGTAGTGAAAGAAGAATTGATCAGTACCGGTGGAGTAGCAGGTACCATCGTGGACCCAAAAATCATTTTCAAAAAAGCGCTAAATCACAAAGCCACTGGCGTTATCCTGGTACATAATCACCCTTCGGGCAATGCCAGACCCAGTAAATCCGATATTTCCATCACCAGAAAGATTGCTGCAGCTGGAAATTTGCTTGAAATTGCCATTCTAGACCATGTTATCTTTACAGATTATCAAGGACACTATAGTTTTGCAGATAACAACATGCTTTAGTGCCTTATGAGAAAAAAGATCATTACTGCCTCACTGCTTCTGTTACCCATTGTCATTTACCTGGGTTTGAGAAATAATCAGGGAAACTCCGGAGAAGCATATGTCAATGAGGTGCTGAAAGAGCGCTCAGAGAAAGAAGACTATATGCAGACTTCCAGCAGTTCTCCTTTTATCAATAAGCTGGCAACATATGAGCCACTCAAATACTATGAAGTGGACCCTGCTTTTAAGGTCAAAGCTGAAGTAGAGAAGATTAATGAGCTTTCTTACATCAATGTGAGTGAAAGTGACGGAAGCTCAAAGCAGTACATCAAGTATGCGTGGTTAAACTTTGAGTTGTCGCAGCAACCTTTGAGACTGTTGGTACTCAAGCCTGTGGGTTTTGGGCAAATGAACGTCCTCTTCACTGCTTTTGCCGATGAAACAAGTGGATCGGCAACCTATGGAAGTGGCAGATACCTGGATTTGAGTTTTAAGAATGCCAGCTCTATTACATTGGATTTCAACAAGGCCTACAATCCCTATTGCGCCTATGACGAATCCTTTGCCTGCCCTTTTCCTCCTACTGAAAACATTTTACCGATCAGTATCACCGCCGGGGAGAAAGTGTATCATCAATAGAAGATTGCCGCAAAAGCTCAATGAATATCATCGCCACTGCCAGCGGCCGATCTTTTTTTGCGTAAAATAGGTTTCGACAACCAGAGAATCACGCGGTTTTGCTATTTTTACCGCTAATTTTTCCAGTCCTGAAAACTGGAAAGCAGCGCATTATTCAATTCCATGAATTAGGAGAAAATGAAGATATCTCACAATTGGTTAAAAAATTACATCGAACTAAGAGAGCCTGTTGAAGAAATTGGGGACTTACTGACCCAAACAGGCCTGGAAGTAGAAGGCATTGAAAGTTACGAGCAGATCAAAGGAGGACTTAGAGGCATCGTAATTGGTGAGGTTCTTACATGTGAAAGGCATCCTAACGCCGACAAGTTGAGTGTGACTACCGTAGATATCGGCAATGACTCAGCATCTCTCATCGTATGTGGTGCTCCAAATGTTGCTGCAGGACAGAAAGTAGTTGTTGCTACTGTCAACAGCATGGTACATCCCTCAGGTGGTGAGCCTTTCAAAATCAAAAAAGCAAAAATTCGCGGTGAGGTCTCAGAAGGCATGATATGCGCTGAAGATGAACTTGGCCTGGGCAGTAGCCACGATGGCATCATGGTGCTGGATACCGACCTGCCAAACGGTACTCCTGCCGCTACCTACTTTGAATTGGAAGATGATTCAGTTTTTGAAATAGGACTTACCCCCAATAGAGCCGATGGCGCATCACATTTTGGAGTAGCAAGAGATTTGAAAGCAGTCTTGAAACGGGATACTCAGTTGGATTTACCGGAAATTCCTAAAAATGAGCACTTTCCGCTTGAGATTACCGTAGAGAACTATGAAGCATGTCCCAGGTATTCAGGTATTGTCATGGACAATATCAAAGTAGCCGACTCGCCACAGTGGCTGCGAAGATCTTTACAAGCCATTGGCCTGACACCTATCAATAATATCGTAGACATCACCAATTACCTCTGTCATGGATTGGGGCAGCCGATGCATGCGTTTGATTACGCGCAGATCACCGGAGAAAAGGTCATCGTAAAGACGTTGCCAGAAGGCACTAAGTTCACCACATTGGACGAGAAAGAGCGGTCACTGAAAAGCACCGACCTCATGATCTGCAATGAAACATCAGGCATGTGCATTGCCGGTGTCTTTGGCGGAATTCAATCCGGTGTGACTGCAGAAACAACCAAAGTGTTTTTGGAAAGCGCCTATTTCTCCCCCGACTATGTGAGAAGGACATCGCTGCAACACACTTTGAAAACTGATGCTTCATTTCGCTATGAAAGAGGCACTGATCCCAATATTACTGTTGATGCCCTGAAGGTAGCCGTCAAATTAATCAGTGAGATTGCCGGGGGTACAGTATCCTCAGGACTATACGACCTCTACCCTACCCCAATTGAGGACCGGAATGTGAAAGTAAAATACCGAAACGTTGACCGGTTGATAGGCAAAAAAATTGAGCCAACAGAGATCAAAGAGATCCTCACTCACCTGGACATTCAACTCACAGAAGAAACAGCTGAGGGTTTCACAGCGATTGTACCTCCTTATCGGGTAGATGTGACACGAGAAGCTGATGTGGTGGAAGAAATTTTGCGTATTCACGGTTTCAACAACATTGACGTAGACGAATATAATGGCGCAGATTACCTCTCTGATTTTGAAGAAAGGGAACCTAACAAGCTGCGCAAATATATCTCCAGTATGTTGACTGGTGCCGGTTTCAATGAGATTCTGACCAACTCATTGACTAATCCCTCCTATGTAGCCAATACCGATGGCTTTAACAGTGAAGAAGATGTCTTGATCCTCAACAAACTGAGTGAAGAGCTTGGCAGCATGCGACAATCAATGATATTTGGAGGGCTGGAATCTATTGCGCACAATGCCAACAGAAAGTTCCCCAATCTGAAGTTCTTTGAATTTGGTAAAAGCTACTTCAAAATAAACGACAAGTATACTGAGAAAACCGGGCTGGCCTTGTTTATTACTGGTAAGCAAACTGAAGAGAGTTGGATCGCTCAGCAGACAGATAGCAATTTCCACAACCTGTCTTCAGCGGTGCGACAGATTTTGTCTCGCCTGAACTACAATAATACAGTTTCAGAACCGACTGACAAGCCCTACTTTAGTTATGGACTAGATATCAAAGTCAACAATAAGACGGTTTGTAGTCTTGGCAAGCTCAAGGCAGGTGTAACTAAACAAGCCAGTGTAAAGCAGGCTGTTTTCTATGCTGAAATTGACTGGGATTACATTATCAAAAAGTATTCTCTGGAAATAAGCTATACACCAATTCCTAAGTTCCCTGAGGTAAGAAAAGACCTCTCATTGATTCTGGATAAAAATGTCAGTTTCGAGGAGATTAAGAAACTTGCCATGCAGACAGAGCGAAAACTCTTGAAGAGACTGGATGTGTTTAGTGTCTATGAAGGCGAAAACATCGGGGAAGGAAAGAAGTCTTACGCCATCAGTTTCATCCTGCAGGATGCGACGAAAACACTCAATGACAAACAGATTGAGAGAAGCATGAAGCAACTGGTCAAAGCCTTTGAGGAAAAGATCAATGCCATCATCAAAGGCCAGGCCTGGTAAGTAAACAAAAGTCTCTCTATTTCTGACACGACCTGAAAAAGTGATCCAATGGACTTCATAACAAGCAACCCAACAAATGCATGAAGTGCGTCCGGAGAAAAAATTCAGGTAGTGACTAGAAAATAAAGGGAAACTATTGAATTATTTTAAACTCAATAGTTATTTTTATAGGAATGAATGACAATCACCAATCATTAAATAATGAACTTGTCTCACTTGAGAGAAAGATCAAACTATTGCTCAATGAACACCAGCTTTTAAAGGAGGAAATCGAGCAATTGAAGCAGGAAAATCAAGAGTTAAAGCTTGATATGCACTCTAAGAATGAGAAATTGGACGATTTTCAAAATAAGATTAAAATTAGTAAAATTGTAGGCAGCATGGTGGCCGATGGAGAGGACACATCTGATTTGAAAGAAATCATTAACGATTATATTAAGGAAATAGACAAGTGCATTGCTCATTTGGGTAATTAAATAAACTTTTCCTCAAATGGCAGATCTATCAATAAAGTTAAAAATCGGAAACCGGGAGTATCCGATGAAAGTAAAGGCTGAAGACGAAGAAATGATTCGTCTGGCTGGAAAAACTATAAATGAACGGATAAAAAACTATCGGAGCAGGTTTGGTATTGACGACAGTCAGGATTTGTTGGCGATGGTAGCTTTTGATTGTTTGGTTGAGAAAATGCGTGCCGACCACCAGACTGTGACGGTGGATGAGGTTTCACTAGAAAAAGTAAGGGCGATGAAACATTTAATCACTTCCCATTTATAGACAATATCCTTAGCGTAATTATAGTATCGCTCTTCATTTGTCCCCAGATGCTCTTTTATATATAAAATTCATCATGGACGACATTATCTTAATACTCGCATCCTCGGTAGTAGGGATAGCGGTTGGTTTTTTTATAAGCCGTGTACTTCTCAAAAAATCTATTCAAAAAAAGCTCTCAGAAGCTGATACGCAAAAGCAACAGATCATCAAGGAAGGTGAAACTACTGCTGAAAATATCAAGAAAGACCGCATACTAGAAGCCAAAGAGAAGTACCTCAAACTAAAATCAGAATTTGACGAGGAATCAAATCGCAAGAAAAACCAGATTATTTCCAATGAGAATAAACTAAAACAGCGGGAATCCAATCTTGGCAAACAGATAGAAAAGAACAAAAGGCTGGAGGCTGAACTAGATTCTCAAAAGGAAAACCTGGACGCACAGCTGTCCATTATCAAGAAGCGTAAATCTGAACTGGAAAAGGAAATTGACCAGCAGATCAAAGCACTGGAAAAAGTAGCAAACCTTACCGCCGAAGAAGCTCGTGAACAACTGGTCACTACACTGACCGACGAAGCAAGAACCAAAGCAAGTTCTCAGATCAAGGAAATTATTGAAGAGGCTAAGTTGACCGCTGCCAAGGATGCCAAGAAGATTGTGATCCAGACAATACAGCGTACAGCGACAGAGCACGCTATAGAGAACTGCGTGTCGATTTTCAACATCGAAAGCGACGACATCAAAGGAAAAATCATCGGACGGGAAGGGAGAAATATCAGAGCCCTTGAATCTGCCACCGGTGTAGAAATCATTGTAGACGATACACCGGAAGCCATCATTATTTCTGGATTTGATCCTGTAAGAAGAGAGATTGCCCGTCTGTCACTCCACAGACTGGTCACAGATGGTAGGATTCACCCGGCCAGGATTGAAGAAGTCGTTGCCAAGACTACCAAAAATATAGAAGAAGAAATCGTCGAGATTGGAGAACGTACTGTGATTGACCTCGGTATCCATGGCCTGCATCCTGAGCTGATCAAGCTGGTAGGGAGAATGCGGTACAGATCTTCTTATGGACAGAACCTGTTGCAGCATAGTAAAGAGGTAGCCAGGCTGTCCGCTACACTGGCAAGCGAACTGGGGCTCAATGCTAAACTGGCCAAGAGAGCCGGACTACTACACGACATCGGTAAGGTATGGCCTGAAGAACCTGAAGTACCACATGCTATTCTCGGTATGGAACTGGCGAAGAAACACAAGGAACATCCTGAAGTGTGTAATGCGATTGGAGCGCACCATGATGAAATAGAAATGACTTCCCTCATTTCCCCTTTGATTCAGACTTGTGATGCCATCAGCGGATCAAGACCTGGTGCACGTAGAGAGATCATGGAATCATACCTCAAGAGACTCAAAGACCTGGAGAGCCTGGCAGTGAGCTTTGATGGTGTCAATAAGTGCTATGCCATTCAGGCTGGCAGGGAGCTGAGGGTACTGGTAGATGCCGAAAAAATCTCCGACAAAAAGTCTCAGGAACTATCCTTTAATATCTCACAGAAGATAGAAACAGACATGCAATATCCCGGTCAGATCAAAGTAACTGTAATCAGAGAAACCCGGGCGATACATTATGCAAAGTAATA
>ERZ1740068.597-NODE-597-length-15881-cov-9.474283_pt1 | contig 15881 bp, 13 predicted proteins | sample MGYA00581735_ERZ1740068 | MGnify/ENA primary metagenome ERZ1740068 (study PRJEB43018, sample SAMN04849740) | marine metagenome | isolation source: floating plastic debris | place: Pacific Ocean | collected 2008-08-30 | study: EMG produced TPA metagenomics assembly... | reverse complement strand
ATGAAAGCCTCCAACATTGCTTACTCCATTATCATTGCCGTTGCAGTGGTGGTGATACTGGTTTTTGGAAGAAGTATCCTGCAGCCGCTGGTATTGGCGGTACTGATATGGTTCATCCTCAAGGCGGTCAGAAATTTTGTAGGTAAACTACGGATCAGGCAACGATCCCTACCTGTCTGGCTCACGAATGTGATCTCCTTTGTGCTCATTTTTGGTGTTTTGACATTGGTTGGCCGGTTGTTGTCCAGTAACGTGGTCAGGTTGAACGAGCAGTTGCCCACCTACAGAGATAACGTCAACGGCATTACGTTACAGCTCAATCAACTCTTCAATGTCAACATCGTAGATTGGCTTCAGGAGAGTATCAAGGACTTCGACTTTACCGGTATTTTACAGAATACACTCAACGCAGTCTATGAACTGTTTGCAGACGCGTTTCTGGTTTTGTTGTACGTGAGCTTTCTCATCATCGAAGAAGCAGCCCTGCCACATAAGCTGAGGGCGATGTTTCCTGAACAAGACCGGTTTCACCGGGTAAACGAGTTGTTGAAAAAACTGAACCACTCTATCAATAACTACATTTGGCTGAAAACCGTCATTAGCCTGATTACCGGCATATTTAGCTACGTCGCATTATTACTAATCGGTGTGGATTCGGCATTTTTCTGGGCCTTTTTGATATTCCTGTTGAACTTCATTCCCACCATCGGTTCGCTCATTGCTACGATTTTTCCCGCGACCATGGCGCTGTTGCAAACAGGTAGTTTTACGCCGTTTTTACTGGTAATCGTTTTTGTAGGTGTTATTCAGTTGGTAGTAGGCAATGTGCTGGAGCCTAAGATGATGGGTGATTCGCTCAATATCAGCTCCCTGGTGGTCTTGCTGGCACTGGCTTTTTGGGGAAGCCTCTGGGGTATCGTAGGCATGATACTCAGCGTACCTGTGACGGTAGTGCTCATTATTTTATTTGCGCAATTTCCCAAAACAAGAAATATAGCCATTATGCTCTCCGAGAAAGGGAAAGTATAGGGTTTAAAAAATACAGATGATCACGAAGGTTCTCTTATGAATAAAATTGAGTGCTTGGCTCAATGCGGCAGCGCATTCAACCAAGGCCAAAACCCATTTGTGGAGAATTTCACGTGATAAAGTAAAACTAACTTATTGACTATGAGGAAAACTATGGCTGTCCTGCTGGCCCTGCTGTGCTGTGCGTTATTGGCGAGGGGTCAGGACATTCGCAGCATTACGATTGAACAACCCAACGCCGGGCAGACAATCCCTGAGCTGATCAATTCACTGGAAAAAGCCCATCAGATACGCTTCTTCTTCAGGAAAGACTGGTTGACATCGGAAACACCCCCAGCCATTAACTATCCGGTGACCTTACAGCAATTTTTGGAGCAGGCATTCGCGCCGTCAGGAATCCGCTATTTTATCAGAGATCGTTATGTGGTCCTCTATCCCGGCAACTATGAAGCGATCAACCTCGCCAACAACCTCGTCAGCGACGAATCAGTGGTGGTGGTAGGAAATGAGAACGCGCCGCTTGATGTAAAGGCCAAAATGGTAGGTACTGTCACAGACGGACAGACCGGCGAACCGCTGCCGGGTGCAGTAGTGACCGTGGAACAGACCACTGATGGAGCAGTAACAGACGCCAATGGTCAGTTTACCTTTGAACTCTATCCGGGTCTTTACAAACTCAAAGTCAATTTTGTAGGCTTTGAGGAGTCTGAGGTCAGTATGTTCCTCAAAAGTAGCGGTAGTTATGACCTGCAGTTGTTTGAAAGCTCTGTGCAGCTCGACGCCGTGACCATTGAAGAGTTTGCCATCGATCAGAATGTCAACAATGCACAGATCAGCGTGGCCAATCTCGACGTGCGGACCATCAAATCCATTCCTGCCTTCCTGGGCGAGGCCGATATCATCAAAAGTGTCTTGTTGTTGCCAGGTGTGTCGACAGTGGGCGAAGGCTCTACCGGTTTCAATGTGCGCGGTGGAGCAGTGGATCAGAACCTGCTCATTTATGACAATGCACCCATCTTCAATCCTTCCCACCTCTTTGGATTTTTTAGCAACATCAACCCCGATGCAGTCAAAGACATTACGCTGTACAAGGGCGGTATTCCCGCACGATATGGTGGACGCGTGTCTTCCGTTCTGGAGATCAACTCCCGCAATCCCAGCATGGAAAAATTTGACATCAAAGGAGGGATCGGACTTACTTCCAGCAGGCTGACCGCCGATATTCCACTGGTGAAGAATAAAAGCGCATTGCTCATCGGTGGCCGGGCGTCCTACATCGACTGGTTGCTCGACGCGGTCAAAAATGTGGAAGTGCGTAGGAGTAGTGCGCAGTTTTATGACCTCAATGGAAAATGGACTGCCAACATCGGGGAGAAAGACTTCATCTCCGTTTCCGGCTACATCAGCAGTGACTCCTTCAAGTTTGCAGCGGATACCACGTACGGCTGGGAGACTAAAAACATCGATGCTTCCTGGGTGCATGCTTTCAATAAACAACTGACGGTGGAAGTATCCGCAGTTTCAGCCAACTACGGCTATGATGTGGAAGGAGCGATACCGCAATCGGAGTTTGTACTGGACTCCCGCATTAGCAATCAGCTGGTCTCTGCCAATGTCTATTATAGCCCCTCAGGAAACCACCAGCTTACCTTTGGGGGAACACTTGGCCGATATCGCTTTGACCTGGGTGACCTCACACCTACGGGCGCTTCTGCCGTAGAGCCCATTAATTTGGACAGTGAGTTTGCCAGAGAGCAGGCGGTCTACATTCAGGACGAATATACGGTGAACAAGAAGCTCTCCATTGCCGCAGGCGTCCGGTTTTCCAATTTTGACAACATCGGGCCTATTTCTGTTTTTGAATACAGCAATGATGCGGCCAGGTCTGAAGACTCGGTCATTGGCAGTACTGCCTACAGCGACGGGGAATTGGTCAAGCGATACAATGGCCTGGAGCCACGTTTCTCTCTGAAGTACAACACCTCCATTTCCAGTTCCATCAAGATTGGCTATAACCGGACCCGACAATATATCCATACCATTTCCAATACGGCGGCGATTACACCCATTGATGTATGGAAGCCCAGTGACAATTTCATCGAGCCTAAAATCGCCGATCAGGTCTCTGGAGGCTATTTTAGAAACTTTAAGGATAACCTGATTGAGGTTTCTGCAGAAGCGTACTATAAAAAGCTCCAAAATGAGCTGGACTTTAAAAACGGGGCAAGTATACTCCTCAATGAAAACCTGGAACGGGCCATCATTTCAGGAGTGGGCAGGTCGTACGGACTGGAGCTGTTCCTGAAAAAGAACCGGGGCAGGCTATCGGGATGGATGAGCTATACACTCTCCAGAACGGAGAAGAAAATAGAAGGTGAGTTTGAAGGCGAAACCATCAATGACGGCAAATATTACCCTGCCGAATATGACAAGCCTCACAACCTGTCTGTCGTGGGGGAATATCAGGTGTCCAACCGGTGGACTATCAATGGAAACTTCACCTACTCCACCGGCCGACCGCTGACAGGCCCCGATGTGAAATTCCGCTTCAACGGAAATGTGCTGACTTATTTTGCGGAGCGCAACCAACTCAGAATTCCCAACTATCACCGGTTGGATATTGCCTTTACTTACAAACCCGGCTTGAAAAAAGACAGGCTTTGGGACGGCAGCTGGACACTTTCTTTCTACAATGTTTATGGGAGGGAAAATGCTTACTCAGTCTTCATTGGCGAGCGCCGAACATCAGCGCCTACGGCTTATAAATTTTCTGTCCTGGGATCTGTCTTCCCGTCTATCACCTATAATTTCGAATTGAAATGAGCAAAGTTCGATACTGTTTAATTTTCGTCCTGTTCTTGTGCATACAATGCGAAGAACCCATTGAGCTGAAACTCAATGACACCGATACCGCATACCTGGTGGTAGATGGATTCATTACCACGGAAGCCAAAGCACATACCATCACCATTAGCCAGTCTACACCCTTCCGCAACAATGAGATCACGCCATTTTTAAAGGAGCGCGTAAGTTCTATCGAGATTGTGGATAATTTTGATAGCGCTACTCCACTCACTGAACGGGAGCTGGGGGTTTATGAGACGCCTTCAGATTTTGCGGCCGTGGAAGGCCGAACCTACCAGCTACGTTTCACCAGAGAAAACGGGCAAAACTATGAATCACGGCCTCAGACAGTACCCCCTTCCGGGCAAATAGACGATGTCTACTTCAACTATGAAGTGAGGCAGGTCTATAATTCAGAGGTAGATCAATTTGTGGACAGAGGCGGGCTACAATTTAGTGCCGATTATACCTTTTCCAATGCTGATAGCTTCATGGCCTTTGACTGGGAAGGCACCTACATTTTCAGGGATTCCTTCAAACCCTGTTATGTATCAGATCAGAACAATGGCATGGCAGCATTGGTCAACAATACCAGATTCAATGCCCTGGAATTTGAGGGGGAGGAGATATTTTTCTATAATCATGACTTCCGGTTCCTTGAGAAATACAGTTTTAACCTGTTGCTCTACTCTATGGACAGGGCCGCCTACAACTTCCTGTCTGATGTAGAAGCGCAGCTCAACTCTTCGGGCTCTATTTTTGACCCGTCGCCCAAACAATTGAATGGGAATGTCTACAATGTCGGTATCGAATCTGAAGTGGTCCTTGGCTATTTTGGAGCCTTCAATGTCACTTCGGAGCGAATCTTCGTCACGGCTGGACAGATACCGGTGGTTCCACCGTTTGACATTTGTACCCGTGGGCCACCGGGAGTGCCCCCTTCTTACTGCTTTGACTGTGTGTTCCTCATAGGTGCCAGTGAAATTCAACCATCATTCTGGGAATAAGAAACATGAAAAATCAATCACTCAAAAAAGAATTTGTGGTGCTGCTATCGCTGTTGCTGATGGCTACCGGAGTTGTTGGACAAGTGATACCGGGCTTGTACCTGCATCATGACCAACCGTACTATATCAGTGGAGATGCACTGCGCTATGCCAGCTACGCATACGACAGTGAGACAGGCAAGCCCGATCCCTACAACAGGATTGTGAACGTGGCACTTGTTGGGCCAGATCACCGCTATCAGGACCAGATATTGTCGGAACAAGGTAGGGGAAATGGCATTTTTTACCTGCCAGACACCATCGCCTCGGGTGTTTACCAACTCGTTGCGTTTGTTGGAAGGCCAAACGGGTCGTCAAATACTGTTTTTAAAAAACACATTCAGGTTCTCAATGAGGAGGATAGTAGCATAGAGATTTGCGAAGGTGTAGCTGGGGATGAAGCATCTGATCAAAAAGATCAGCTACCATTCCTGAATGCAAGGCTGGCGCGTATTCAGATGAATCAGGGAGTTTATCAGCCGAGAGCGCAGGTGAACCTGTCGGTGTTTTTGTCGGAGGCGGCCTATGGTTCCATCAGCATCACCAAAAGAAAGGAGCGCACAGATAGCCATGTGGGCATTGATCAGTACATTTCAATGAATCAGGTCAATGACATCTCAGGACAATCTTCGGCGGATAATGCCAATGTGTACGACTCATTACGGATCAAAGGAACCGTTTTCAATACGATGACAGGTGAACCCCTGGTGAAAAACACAGTGACCCTGAGCTTTCCCTCGCAAGAAGAATTATACTTTGCCAATACCGATGAGGAAGGCCGGATAGACATGAAGGTCAAAAAAGGATATGATCAGTATGTAGGGATTTTCCACACGTTTGACAACAAGGTGTTCCATCGCCTGAGATTTGAGCCGGCTGCCTTGGAAAAATCTAACATGAAGATTTCTTACAGCCCTCCATGTGGTAACAAAGCGACGATTGGACTTCCGCAACAGTGGATAGAGTTGATCGAAAATGGCGTGATCAGTAAAGCCTATGAGCAAACCAATAACCGGTCTTTCACCGACGAGGCGGAAGATTACCTTTCTGATTTGTTTGACGAGGAAGTGGTGCTGGACGACTATGAGAAAGTAGAGAACATGAAGACGGTTTTTAATGGGATAGTCCCCAATGTATCCATTACCAACAGCAAGCAGCGACAGATCAAAATGTATCCTAAGGAAAGTACCTTCAGTTACAAGCAACTACCACTGCTCTATGTAGATGGACACCCTACTTATGATGAAAAATGGGTGCTTGCCCTTGATCCAGAGCAGGTGGAGTCTATCGGAGTCATCGCCTCTTCATGGAAACTGGCAGTTTTTGGGAAGGCGGGAAGTAGCGGGATCATCTCGATTAAATCAAAGACCGGCGATTTGGTACCTCCGTTGAGTCCGAATATGCTGAGACTATCAGGCCATAGCCACTATGATGCCGAGCCAATTACTTTGTCACCATCCGCTGATGAGCGATCGCCTGTGTTTGGGACGCTGTTGTATTGGAATCCGGAATTTGAGGGTAAACAGGGGCAAAACCAACTGACGCTTCGTGCAGGTGATGAAACAGGGACTTTTGACATTCGGTTTGAAGGGTTTTTCGCCAGCGGTGAGCCTGTTTCCATCAGTGCAGCCTTGAAGATTGCCAACTGAGAGACGGATGGTGATATTGTCCACTATTTGAATCCAAACAATTATCTCGACATATTTGTACTTTACAAAAGTAGATCATTAAAGATTATCGCGAAAAAGTTATTACTGATGCAAGCACCGGTTTCTTTACCATATACTGTTTTCCATCATTAGTAATTATGAATTCATAATGAGTTTCAATTTGTAGAAGGAATGTGTTTTAGCACTGTAATCTGATCTATAATAAAACAAACGTAATAAGGTCTATTTTCTTAGGGTTTTATAGATATGCCGGCAAATCAGGACATCAAAGTAGCAGTAGATGCAGTAGTATTTGGGTACCTGCCTACCACAGGGCTGCAATTGCTTCTGATCCGTCGCAACGTGCAGCCTTACAAAGACCAGTGGGCATTGCCTGGGGGGCTGGTCAAGAACGAGGAGTCACTGGAGGAGGCAGTAGAGCGGGAGTTGCAGGAAGAAACCGGTATTTCCATCAATTACCTGGAGCAGCTCTATAGTTTTGGAAAACCAGGAAGAGATCCCCGTAATCGGGTTATTTCCGTTACTTATTACGGCCTTGTAAAACCCGATGGGCTAACGCTGCAGGCAGATACTGATGCCGCAGAAGCGAAATGGTTTCACCTCAACGACCTGCCGGACCTGGCCTTCGACCACAGTGAAATCCTGACGAAGGCACTGGCCAGACTGAGGGCCAAGATTACTTATGAGCCCATTGGTTTTGAACTATTGGATGAGAAATTTCCATTTTCAGAACTGGAAAAACTGTACCAGACCGTGATCGGGCGGTCCATCGATCGGCGCAATTTCAAAAAGAAGCTGATGAAGTATGGTTTCCTCGAAGAAACCAAAGAACGGCAGGTGCTGCAAGGTGCCGGCAGACCGGGATTCCTCTACCGGTTCAATGAAGAAAAATACTTCGAACTCAAGCAAAAAGGCATCAACATCGAGATCTGATGATTTGTGTCTTCCTTTCGCTATAGTTTGTGCCTGCCTGTCCGGAAGGCAGGTCCCACAAACGACTACAAACAACATCCCATACCCCTAGCACCAGAAAAAGTAATCATTTATCATTATAGAATATTTAATAAGTGTATTTTTTACACAAAATATTTGCATCTGATAATAAGACACTTATTTTTGTGTACAAATAACGCAAATAGACATGAGTACAGCAGTCATCATCGCCAGATTTCAAACCCCATATCTCCATCAGGGGCACATAGACCTCATTGAAAAAGTGCAGGCAAAGCACCACAAACTCATCATCGTTCTCGGCATACCACCAGTGACCGGGACACGCAGAAACCCTTACGATTACCATACGCGAGAGCAGATGATCAAGGCCAAATACAAGCACCTGATCATCCTGCCGCTGAGCGATCAAATAAGCGATGAAAACTGGTCAAAGGCGCTGGATAACCTCTTGCAATCTACTTTTCCAACGGAGCAATTCAGGTTGTACGGCAGCAGAGACAGTTTCATTGCTTACTACAGCGGCCAGTATGAGACGGAAGAGCTACCGGAACACGGTGACTACAATGCGACGGAACTACGCCAATCCATGTCGGACAAAGTATCCGATTCGCAGGACTTCAGAGCGGGGATATTATACGCTTATTACAACCAATACACGAAGGTTTATCCTACAGTAGACATTGTGGTTTTCAGAAACAACGGCACTGAAGTACTTCTGGGAAAAAAGTCTACCAACTACAAATGGCGATTCGTGGGCGGCTTTATCGATCCTGAAGATGACAGCTATGAAACGGCGGCGGTTCGCGAACTCCGGGAAGAATGTGGAGATATTGTGGTAGATGATGTGCAATATGAGTCGTCGGCCAGGATAGATGACTGGCGATACCGGAAGGAAGCAGACAAGATCATCACCACTCTTTACAGTGCTCAGTATGTGAGTGGAACCCCGAAGGCAAAAGACGACATTGTAGATGTGGGCTGGATTGCGATGAAGGACCTTCCTGCCATGTTATCCAAAGGAGAGGTTACTCCTGAACACGTGCTGCTGTTCGATCGATTGATTAAAAAATATGTGAAAGGCTAAACTCAGCAACAATGAAAAATAACCTTATTTTACTCGCCGACGCCTATAAATATTCTCACCACCAACTCTACTATCCGGGTACCAGCAAAGTCTATAGTTACCTGGAGAGCAGGGGAGGGAAGTTTGGCCAAACCATGTTTTATGGCTTGCAATATTTCCTGAAGGAATACTTGCAGGGACAGGCATTTACTGCGGATGATCTCAAGGAGGCCGAAGGGTTTCTGAAAGGTGTGTTCGGTAGGGACGATGTCTTTGATCCTTCCATATTTCAGTACATTCTGGATGAGTATGACGGGCACTTGCCGGTGCGGATCAAAGCGGTGCCCGAGGGAACGGAAGTGCCGGTTTCCAATGTCTTGATGACCATTGAGAATACAGATCCCAAATGTTTCTGGCTCACGAATTTCCTGGAAACACTGCTGATGCAGGTTTGGTATCCATGTACGGTGGCTACCATTAGCGCAGAGGTGAAAAAGGTGGTGAGTCGCTATTTTACTGAGACCGCTACTCCAGGCGCGGATGCCGGGATAGAGTTTGTGCTCAACGATTTTGGATTCCGGGGAGTGAGTAGCGTAGAGAGCGCAGGACTGGGTGCCAGTGCACACCTCATCAACTTTCGGGGCAGCGATACCATTGCTGGTTCGGTGTTGGCGCAGCGATACTATGATGCGCAGGAAGTTTATGGATTGAGCATTCCTGCAACAGAACACAGCATTTGCACACTGCTGGGCGAAGCAGGTGAACTCGATGTGTACAAGCATGTTCTGAATCGCTTCCCGACAGGTTTAGTCGCCTGTGTATCCGATAGCTACGATATTTTTAAAGCATGTAGCGAATACTGGGGCGGTAAATTGAAAACAGAAGTGCTGGAGCGCGAAGGCGTGCTGGTGATCCGGCCCGATAGTGGCGACCCGGTGAAAACGCTGTTGTCGATTTTTGAGATATTGTTTGAGAAATTCGGATTCACCACCAATGAGAAAGGCTACAAAGTACTGCCTCCTCAGGTGCGGGTCATCCAGGGTGATGGCGTCAACTACGACTCAATCATCGACCTGTTTGAGGCTTTGAAAAATGCGGGCATCAGTGCGGAAAATCTGGTCTTGGGAATGGGTGGCGCATTGTTGCAAAAGCTGGACCGTGATACACAGAAGTTTGCTTTGAAATGCAGCCATGCAGTGGTCAATGACAAAGCAATCGATGTACAGAAAAGCCCTACAGAAATGGATGCCGATGGCAATCTGCACGAGAGTTTCAAAAAGAGTAAAGGAGGCCGGCTGAAGCTTATCCGGACAGTCGATGGATTCAAAACGGTGAGGGAGTCAGAACATCCCGACATTCCGGATGAGTTGGTGACCGTATTTGAAAATGGGAAGATGGTAAAAGAATGGTCCTTTGAAGACATCAGAAACCGCGCTGCGGGGTTTGTTGGCAGGTCTCTGGAAGAGAGCCTCCAAACCTAAGATATGGTGTCTACTACCCAAAACGGTCGAGCGAGACGCTCTTATCTCAGTGAAGTCCGGGCGGACGCCCGAACTAGCTTACAAACCACAGTCTAAAGTCTAACAAAAATGATTACCAAAGCGATAAAAAAGGCGTTTGCGCATAAACAACGCAAAGGCTGGGAGTACAGTTACTGGGCCATTGACCTGCACGAAACGGTGATCAGGCCCAACTGGTCAACAAAGGAGCTTCCGATGGATTTTTATCCCCTGGCTAAGGAAACGCTACAGCTGATCAGCAGGCAGGAAGACATTGTATTGATCATGTATACCTGCTCACATCCAGATGAGATTGCGAAGTACTTTCGCTTCTTTGAGGAGCATGATATTCATTTCAAATACGCAAATGAAAACCCGGAAGTCGTGAACCAGGCATACGGCTTCTACGATAAGAAACCCTATTTCAACGTCCTTCTGGAAGACAAAGCGGGCTTTGACCCGGAGGAAGACTGGAAACTGGTTTTGGATTTATTAAGTAGCCGTGATCCGGCGGCCGACATTCGGTGAAAACACACGGCGACAGTAAAAAAGTTTAAGAAAATGAAATTGACATCATTATACAGACCGGTAGGTTGTGCAGAGCTCAAGCTGATCGAGGATGCTGATATGAAGGCGTTCCCACCCAGACTCGCCTGGCAGCCGATCTTTTATCCGGTTTTGAATAGAGAATATGCACAACAAATAGCCCATGACTGGAATACCAATGATGAATTTTCCGGTTATGCGGGTTTTGTAACGCACTTTCAGATTCCTGAGTCCTACTTTCAGCAATTTGAGGAACAAAATGTTGGCAGCGCTCACCATAATGAACTATGGGTGCCTGCAGAAGAATTAGAGACATTCAATAGTAAGATCACAGCACCCATCACTGTAACCGATGCTTTTTACGGGCCACAGTTCAGGGGTGAGAAAAAATATTAGTAAAATGAAAGCTGAAAAATTCACCTATTTCTGGAAAAGCCATTCACCATTCAGCAATTGGTATGTGGCAGATTTCGAGATTGACGGAATCAAGTTCAATTGCAGTGAACAATATATGATGTATGGAAAAGCGAAGCTGTTTGCCGATGAGGACATCGCTGACAAGATTTTGCAAACTGAAAAGCCAGGTGCGCAAAAAGCCCTTGGCAGGAAAGTCCGCAACTTCAAATCTGAAGTGTGGAATCAGCACGCAAAGGACATCGTCTACCGGGCAAATGAGGCTAAGTTCAGTCAAAATGAGCATTTGCTGAAAAGACTGCTCAAAACCAAAGGGACCACTCTGGTAGAAGCGAGCCCTGTAGACAATATATGGGGCATCGGACTCGCGGAGGACGATCCCAGAGCGCAACACCGCATGCAATGGCGCGGTAAAAACTGGCTGGGCGAGGTCCTGACCAGATTGCGCGAAGACCTGATCGCGAAAGGCGTAGTTGATCAGCTATGACCGGCGATGGGCAAAATTTTTTAATTAAAAAATGAAATTAAGATGAGTAATAATAATAATAGAAATCAACGAGCCAAAGCAGCACAACAAACATTGGAGGTGCTGGAACATGGTCGCTATACCCTGCCAGACGGTGTGAAGGTTGATGTGAGTGAAGCATTGGCCAACTGTGTCGAAAATACCGTTTTGGTTAAGCCGGAGGATGAATTGGCCTACGGGACCGAGGCGACCTTTGACACCGCTTTTATTGTCAAAAATCAAACCACCATCCAGGCCTGCCTTGAGCATCTGAATGGTGAGCCATTGGTCTGTCTGAACTTCGCTTCTGCCAGAAACCCTGGTGGTGGCTTCCTGGGTGGGTCTCAGGCACAGGAAGAGAGTTTGGCACGTGCCAGTGGGCTTTACAAGTCCCAGATGCGGCACATGGAGATGTATGAAGCCAACAGGGAACAAAGGTCGCTGTTGTACCTTGACTACATGATCTATTCTCCGGCGGTTCCGTTTTTCAAAGACGAATCCGATAAGCTGCTTACCCAGCCCTATCAAGTGTCGGTGATCACTGCGCCTGCACCCAACAGGGGAGCGATCAGTGCCAATCAACCGGAAAGGCTTCCCGAGGTACCGGAGACAATGGATCGACGGATCAAAAGGGTGTTGGCATTGGCTTTGAAGTATGGTTATCAACAAATAGTGCTTGGCGCATGGGGTTGTGGTGTATTCCGCAATGACCCTGCCATGGTGGCAGAAAGCTTTTATAAGCAGCTGACCAATGGCGGAGAATTTGAAGGGAAGTTCAAAAAGGTGATCTTTGGTGTATTGGACAGAACCAAGGGGACCGTTTTCCCTGAGTTTGAAAAACGATTTGCAAACAATGAATCACAGCATTAAGATCATTCAGGGAGACATCACTACCTTGTCAGTAGATGCGATTGTCAATGCAGCCAACTCATCGCTGATGGGTGGAGGCGGTGTAGATGGTGCTATTCATCGCGCTGCCGGCCCTGCCCTGGCAGACTACTGCCGGACCCTGGGCGGCTGTGTGACCGGTGATGCGAAGATCTCCCCGGGTTTTAACCTGCCCGCCAAATATGTCATTCATACGGTGGGCCCTGTCTGGAACAACGGCACGGAAGGAGAAGCCTCCTTGCTGTCGTTGGCGTATTTGCGTTCTCTACAGGTCGCGGTAGACAATGAGGTAAGCACCATTGCTTTCCCGTCCATCAGTACGGGCGCTTATCGTTTTCCGTTTGAGCAGGCAACTGTGATTGCGCGCAACACTATCAGGGAGTTTCTCTCTACGCACGATTCCATTTCGGAGGTAACCATTGTCGCATTCGCAGAGAAAGACTATCGGCGAATGCTGAAAATATATGGGGAGTGATTTTTAATGAGTGATGCGTAATTATTGATGTATGATTTGGTCACCCCTGAAGTTGGTTGATTAGTCGTACCCTTTATTGGTTTCGAATCTTTGCTATCAGGGGATGAGTGATGCGTAATTATTAATTTTTGGTGTGGTTACCCCTGAAGTTGGTTGAAATATCACTTTTCCCAAAGAAAACTGCTGGTATCCGGAGGGGATTAATGATGAAGATTTGAACGGATGTGGGGACACATCCTTGGGCTTCCTGGCCCCGTCCAGGCGATCCCATCTCGGCGATCCCATCTTGGCGATCCCATCTTTAATCTTTGCTCTTTTATCTTTACTCTAAAAAAATCGATTGTCTACCATATAACATTAGAAATGTACAACAAATTGCACTGAAAGAAGATTTTGCCTGGGGCACGGAGCCTATTGCCTACTGTGTTATCTGGAACCAGCCTTTTGTCTTTAATCTTTGCTCTTTTGTCTAAAATCTAGCATCTAAGAAAAATGAACGAACAAAAAAAAATAGTAAAAATCAGTAAGCTGCTCAGCCTCATCTTACGCCATCAACCACAAGTCATTGGAATTGAACTTGATCAGAATGGATGGGCGGAGTTAGACAAGCTGATAGCGGCGTTTTCGCTTAAATATTTCCCGATCAATCGGGCCATGGTGGAGGAAGTAGTGGCCACCAACAACAAAAAGCGCTTTGCGATTGATGAAACCGGCCGGAAAATCCGTGCCAACCAGGGCCACACCGTACAGGTGGATGTACAACTGGAAGAAAAGGCACCACCAGAAGTACTCTATCACGGTACCGTGGAACGCTTTCTGCCCATGATCTTTGAGAGCGGACTGCTGAAGATGCAACGTCAGCATGTACACCTGTCGGCAGATGTGGAAACGGCAAACAAGGTTGGCTCACGGCGGGGTAAACCAGTGCTTTTGCAGGTGCGTGCCCGGGAAGCGCAGGCAGCTGGTCACACCTTTTACCTTTCGGCAAACGGTGTCTGGCTGACAGACCATGTTCCTCCAGCCTACCTTCAGCGCTTGTAGTACGGTATTTTGATCCGTGTCACACAGATACATTGCACTTCTTTTACTGATGTCGTATCTTCAGCCAAAACACGTTAGATGGATTCAGAAATAAGCCGTAGAAAATTTAACAGTCAGCTGGTCAAAGGACTGGGAGGAGTGGTGGCCCTGTCGGCCATGCCATTGGGTTGTGTCACCGCAACCACTGGTGCAGACAAGAAACTTGGAGTGGCGCTCGTGGGCCTTGGATACTACAGCGCGGGTCTGTTAGCGCCTGCATTGCAACAGACAGAACACTGTGAGCTGCGGGGGATTGTGACCGGGACACCGTCCAAGGAAAAGACGTGGATCAAAAAGTATGGAATCGCGCAGGAGAACATCTATAACTATGACAATTTTGATGAGATTGTCAATAACGAAGCCATTGACATTGTCTATATCGTACTGCCCAATTCCATGCATGCGGAATTTTCCATCAGAGCGGCAAAGGCAGGAAAGCATGTGATCTGTGAGAAGCCGATGGCCATGGATGTGGCTGAATGTGAGCAGATCATCAAGGCGTGTAAGGATGCTGGTGTAAAACTCAGTGTGGGTTACCGGTTGCAGTCGGAGCCTTATACCAATGAGGTGAAGCGCTATGTGCAGGACCAGACCTTTGGCAGGCCGCTGTACGTCAGTGCCGAGGCTGCTTATATCTCAGGGAATAACTGGAACCAATGGCGATTCAACCGGACACTTTCCGGGGGAGGAGCGTTGATGAACATGGGCGTTTATGCCATTCAGGGTGTGCTGTACGCTACCGGAGAACTGCCAGTATCGGTGACCGCACAGGAGTTTAGCACCAACCCGAAGAAGTTCAAAGAGACCGACGAGACCATCACTGCGCAATTTGAGTTTCCGAGCGGTGCCGTGGCCAATATCTTCACTTCCCACAATGCCCAGGCCGATCGGTTATACGCTACCTGTAGCAATGGTTGGTTTGAGCTCAAACCTGCTTTTGGCTATGGCCCATTGGCTGGAAATTCTTCTGCAGGCGAGATCAGGTTCCCTCACAAAAGCCAGCAGGCACTACAGATGGATGATTTTGCTTTGCACATCATGCGAGATGCGCCCAACAAAGCACCCGGCGAAATGGGACTCAGGGACATGAAAATCGTGATGGCCATCTACCAGTCTGTCAAAGAAGGGAAGAAGGTGACGATTGATTGGTGAAACGCAATGCGACACGAAAGGTTTGTGGGACATAAACCTAGCGCCATCCTAATTTTTGATGAGTAATAGACATTATCACGTTTAATTCATCAAAGATTCATTTTGTTGTCCAATGATGATTGCATCAAAATTCCTCAAGCATTATTAATTCATAATGAATGATGCATAATGGGGAATTGAGGGAAAATTGACCATGTATCACATTGCATCACAAATTAAAAATTACTCATCACTCATCAGGAGCTCAAATTTGTTTCATATAAAAACAATCGTGATAACATTTAACGGGAGATGTGTGATTGTCTCTATTACCAGAATTGAGGAATGCATTAGTTTTGGGGACTCCCCCGGACCAAAGGCAATTCATTGATCTTATTGACACGATCACGAAAGTCCGGGGTCAGGCTATCGCTACTCGCCGGCCCAGGCTCAAGGCCACCTCGGGCTCAGACAAACCGCCCTTCGCGGGCCGCTCTATCCTTAGTCCGCGGAAAACAACACGTATGCAGTTTTTTAAGATGTAAGAATACCCAACCTATTCTATGCGACCCTATGCAGTTATAAACTGCATATCATTGGGCAGTACCAGATGCAATCTGGCGCAAGTGGAGTCCGGCACCTGGTCTTTTGTCTACGCGACCCGATCTACGCGACCCGATCTCAATGCTAATGACTTAAGGATTTCTTTATGATCATGATCAATATGGCTGATTTGA
>ERZ1740068.595-NODE-595-length-15962-cov-8.547055_pt1 | contig 15962 bp, 14 predicted proteins | sample MGYA00581735_ERZ1740068 | MGnify/ENA primary metagenome ERZ1740068 (study PRJEB43018, sample SAMN04849740) | marine metagenome | isolation source: floating plastic debris | place: Pacific Ocean | collected 2008-08-30 | study: EMG produced TPA metagenomics assembly... | reverse complement strand
CATCAAGCTCTTCTTAAGTATTTGATTATTAACGTTTTTACCGTTCGAGCGAGACGCTCTTGAACTCAATAGACACCAGTGGACACTGGCGCCAGCGTAATCGATTTTTAAAATGTTACTTTGAAGTGCGAAATCTTAAAATTCGGACTAATAAATATCCCAATTCCCGTCCAGGTAATACTGATACAAAATAGGATTGTGAATCCGGTTGACCTCCACAGAGTCGCTTTGATTGGGAAAGGAGTTCTTTCCAAAAGAGGAGACCAGTGTAAAAGACTCCTGATTCATCCATCGGGTAGGGATCTCACTGATGTCGGCATTTTGCACCAGCTTTTTCAAATCTTGCTTTTGGATGTTCTTAGCCCCCATGACCCATCCCCATTCACCCAGCGTGATGACCTGATTGTGCAATGGCAGTGTAGTGAAACCACTGGCGGTCATTGTTTTGTCTATGCAGTTGAAAGCTCTCGCAGCATAATACGGACTGCCGGCCTGTGTGATGATGACGCCATGAGGTCTCAACTGCCGGTGACAAAGTTTGTAAAACTCATAGGAATACAGCCTGCCCAGCTCTACGGTCTTAGGATCTGGTAATTCAATGATGATGGCATCAAAATACTCCTTTGTATCCTCCAGGTAGTTATAGCCATCGGTATTGATGATGGTGAGTTTTTCGTGATTCATGGAGTTGCCGTTCATCTCTACCATCAAAGGATAATTTTTTCCCAGCTCCGTCATTGCCGGGTCCAGGTCTACCAACGTAATTTTTTCAACAGACGGATATTTCAGTATCTCGCGCACTGCACCACCGTCACCACCACCCAGTACCAAAATGTCTCGTGGTGCTTTCAGAATGCCCATGACAGGATGGACCAACGGTTCGTGATACATGACCTCGTCAATCGTACTCAGTTGCTGGTTTCCGTTGATGAACAACCAGAACTCACCTTTGGCCTGGGTAATGGTGATCCGCTGGTAGGGCGTCTGTTCTGTATAAATTACGTCATCAGAGTAGCGTTCAGTTTCGCCAAATGTAATGGCTTTTTTGGCGGTAAGACTACCGATGATGATGATCATTGTAGCCATTGATGCCAGGATTGTCAGGCGATTCTTTGTGTTGGCAGGAACCTCTTTCTTAAGGAGGAAGAACAAGGAAATGGCCACCGTCAGGTTGACAGCACCCAGAATGAAAGGCGTGTAAGTAAGACCCAGATAAGGGAGTCCTACAAAGGCGAAAAACATACCACCCAGTAAACTACCGTAGTAGTCGTTCTCCATGGCTGAAGAGATGTTGGTGCGCAGACTTTCATAGGAGTCATTGATTCTGATCACCAGCGGAATTTCCATCCCTATCATCAGGCCAATGATGATGCTGAGCGAGTAGATAATAAAGGCTTCTACACCAATTATGGCTGCTGACAGGTACGTGATGACAGAAACGAATGCTACAATCATGGACAGGATGAACTCAATGAGCACAAACTTCTCCAGCAATCGGTTTTCAAAGTATTTACTCCACCTGCTGCCCAGTCCCATGGAAAACAGCATGATGGAGACAATCATCGTAAACTGGAAGACGGAATTGCCCAGAAAATAAGTTGCTAACGTGGAAAGGACGTATTCGGCGACGATCCCGGAGAGGCCGGTCGCGAAAAGCGCGATCTTCAGTATGTTTGATTTGATCTTCAAGGTTTAGAATTTTCCATGCCTTACCAGGTTCGCAAGGTCTTTTGATAATAACAGTTCCAGCGAGTTCACGGCCTGGCGTAAGAATAGGATAGGGGCTACTAACATGAGTGCAAGGTGTGTCAATGCCAGCAATAAGAACAACAACCAGTTTGCGAGCGGGTACGAATTAAATAGATACAGCAATGCTGAACCCACAAAGAAACCATAGAGTCCTATAAAAGCATAGGCGACGGTCATATAGTGATTCCAGCCAGTGACCATCAGGTTAATGATCAGGTTTCCATCTGTTTCGTTGAAGCTTCCTCTGGCCCGTATCCAGCTGGTCTTACTATCAAATAGTCGTCTCGTGCGTTTAATGGTAAATTCATTTTCTTTCAGAGAACCTTTATATCTGTGCTTGCTTGAAGAGAAAACCTCAAACGGATTGAACCGATCCCGATCCAAATGCTGCTTCAATAAGGTGACGAAAGCTTCCCGGGACACCTCAAATTTCAATTCGCATTCTTTTACCAGCCCCAGCTGCTTCAGCAAGGATAACATTAGAAATCAAGGCCAATGATTAGTAGATGTTGAGACTCCAGCAGATTAAAATAGATCCGCCGATGTAGGCAAATGCCTCAATGAGTGCTGCACCGTGGTTAGGGTGTTCCTGATTGACGATTTCATCTGTCAGCTTCTGGCCCGGCAGCAAAATCTTATCGGTAAGGAACCTTACCACCGGAAGCAGAATCAATCCAATACCGGTATCAAAAGCAACATCTTCCAGGGTAGTCGCCCAATCTTCAAAGTCATGCATGAGCGCAAAGCGGATCAGGTTGGCTACGGCGATTAGTGCACCAGCATATCCAAGGGCTACAGCAGCGTTTTTCTTCTCTATGTGGTCATGGATGTCATAAGGGGTAATCGCGTTGTAGACGAGAGAAACCAGGAACATGATCCCTTGTCCCAGCACCCAATAGATCAATACAGTGATGATAGGACCACCGTCACCGTATCCTTCGCCGTGAATAGCTCCCAGGATGATCAAACCGGTGGCTACCGAATTGGCACCCTGTACGATGCCGGTGCCAATGTTCTTGTCATTGATTATTTCATGTTTTAAATCAAACTTTCTGAAAATGACCTTGTCATTGATGATGATAGAAAGGTTGAGTAATAAGATGGCCAAACCACCATAGACGGCGATGTCGAGCAGATCCAGCTCCAGGTGACCGGCACTTTCACCGATGACAGCAGAACCGATGGCCAGCAGCAGACCAATATAATAGCCTACATAAGAAATCGAAAAGGCGAAATTGTCTTCTTCTACCAACTGGTAATTGACTTTGATGCCCGGGTGGAATACCTGATAGACGAGTTTGCCAATGAAAAATAAGATAAAGGCACTTGCCAGGTAGGCAACTGTCGTGAGAAATCCATCTAATATCAGTAACATAGTGTTAGGTTAAGTCTAGTTAGAAGAATAGGTTTATTTACCAAATCCGCCACCTCTTGATCGGGAGCTTGAACCACTGTAACGGGAGCCAGACCGGCTGGTCCTTTCCTGCACGCGTCTTTTAAACCTTGATTGGTTGTTGCTCCAGCTGGAATTGGGCCTGGACGATCTGGTGTAGGCACTTCCTGTACCATAGTAACTGGTTCCACCAGTTCGTGGACCATAGTAGGTACGGCCCGTCCCGTAGTAGTTGCCACGCCAGTCGTCATAGTAAGAACGCCTTACAGGGTAAGCCATCATATTGAACATAGACCTCATGAAAGCATATTTTCCATAGAACTCCCAGAAGCTGTTGCCGTCGCGTTGTACCCATCGGCCATATCGCCGGTTACCCACATAGTTGCTATAACCAGGAGGATTAACACCTTTAGAGACATTCCCGCTAGAGTCACGTGATGCAACCTCCATGCCCATGTTATTGGCCTGCATTTTGAAATAGTCTTCGCTCACTTCTTTGAACTCTGTAAGCCTCCTGCTCGGCAGCATGACTTTTTCTCCATCAACGGTTGCCGCGCTGTCGTTGGCAATGATCTCATATTGATGAAAATAGTGCTCAAAGAAGCTACCTTCTACTTCCATATCATGCAACACAATGGAAAATGGGACTCCTGCCGGCATGTCTCTCATGATTTCATCTACCGGGCTTTTGGTGAATTTCTTTCCACCGCACGAGTAAAGGACGAGTGTTCCAACCAGGATAAAAATCAGTGTCTTGGCGATTTTCATGGCTATCTTTTGATAATTTGAAGTTGTTTTCTGTTTCTAATGATGAAAAATGAACTCACGAGCATAATGAATACGCTGAAGTTCACATTGGCATACCAGTTCAGCCCGATGATGACGGTGGCTAACGCAATGAAAAGCGCGATGGTCAACAAAAAGTTAAGATCGCTGACGCCGAACTGAATCGTGATATCTTTGGGAGTCTTATCAGATTTTTCCAGCACCACTGCTTTGGTGCCGAAGCAACTCTTCGCTACCAGTTTGCTGTTTTCTTTCACGATATCCAAAGATAATTTATCGCCGTTGTGCAGTTTCCCACAGAACTTACCATCCAAAAATAGATTGACAGTCTGGTTGAAGGCAAATAGTTGTTTAGTTCGTTTTATGATAAGTTTTTTCATCGTAATGGTAAAACTATAAAATTCCTGAGAAAGTGGATCAATCAGCCGGTATGATATTGGAGATTTCATAGTTTTTGATCACTTTTCCTGCAAAAGCTTCAAAACTACGGTCATCCCATTGCGTCACAGAGACGATTTTGTCCTCTTCTTCATTGTAATAGTCGTAAGAGATCAGCTCATCCCAGCTATTGGAATTATTGCTGTGGTCTTTGCAATATCCCGCACTGTCTGCATCAAGGAAGTATTTCTCGCCTTCCCAGAATACCTTGGAAGGTGCTTTCTCTGTTTTGACGATGATGTCAACCAGGTCCTCGTCCAACTTACGGATTTTGATTTCTTTGGTGACGGTCATTTTGGTATCCGCATCGCCTGAAACGTGCAGGAATGCCTTTTCGTCTCCAGAGTCAATCATGTATTCCCAGGAAAAGTTACTGCCCCCCCAGTCATACTCATAAACCTCTTCCACTTTCCAGGACTTGAGGTCATACTCCAGGATAAACCCAAAATCAAGGTCGTGGACCGTAATGTTATTGGGATCGTAGGAAGGTTCTTTTTCTTTCTTTTTAAATATATCAAATAAGCCCATTTTCTTTTGATTAGTGTACTTAATTCAAAAATACCAATTTAGTAATTAAAACCCGGGATTCACTGCAAGGTTTCGATCTACCTCCGCAAAAGCTTCGACAGACGACAAGTTTTGTGTCAGAACTCTTGAGGCTAGCCACATTTTTTGAATTTGGTTTTTACCTTGAGATTCTTATCATTGATGCCCGGGTCCTTTTCACTTTTTCGCAAATACCTGTTTGTACAAGTAGAACCCTGCCAGTATGATCAAAGCCAGGATGCCCAACTTGAATAATACCCTGTACACGAAGCCAAAGGCAAAAAACAATACTATTGCGACGATTACAATCTTAAATATATTTCCCATTTCATTCACTTTTTCGTTGCTTTTTGGCAACGCTAAACACTTTCATTTTGCGCAGGATCTCGTCCTTGATACCGTCGAGGCTATCAGAAATAGACTCCATCTGCTCGATCATTAACCCTGCTGTACCGTTTTCACCGTAGCCTTTGGCTTTCTGAGATTTCCTGAAGGTCATCAGGATGTCTTCCCATCTGGCCTGCTCATCAGCATCGATGATCTCATACATTTCTTTGAACTTCAACAGGTTGGCTTCGGCACCTGAGGTCAAGGTCTGAGATTCGTTTTGGTAGTGCGAGACGATGAGGGTCTTGAGCTCATCATCATTCATGACCGGCACCAGCTTCTCTACAATCTTGTTCATGTCCCGGTAAGAGCCTTGCAACTTAAATGGTGGCTCGGTTCGGTAGTCATCGGACTGCGCTGCAGAAGCGATGTACTGTTTGTTGACTTTGTAGATGATCTCCCGTACCTGCAATACCTTTTTCAGCAACTCAATACACTCGCTCAGTTCATCCTGGGAGTGATTGGCTTCAAAAGTGATGCCTTCCTGTTTGCCCGTCTCGGCAATCTTTACCATCTTCAATACATCAGCATGGCTCCTGGCAGCCGCTTTCTTGAGGATGGGGTTGGAAGTCAAAGAATTTTCCAGATAACTCAGCTTAAAGCTTTCATCCGTGTCCCCAATGATGTCACCCAGGTTATAGATATCTGCCCTGTTGGCCAGCATGTCAGGAATCTGGAATTTGTCACCGCTTTCGGTGTAAGGGTTTCCAGCCATGATCACACAAACCTTCTTTCCTCTGAAATCATAGGTTTTACTCCGGCCTTTGTAAACTCCTTCTATCTTGCGCTGCGCATCGCACAGGGAGATGAACTTCTGCAATAGTTCGGGATTACAATGCTGGATGTCATCAAGGTAGATCATGACGTTATCGCCCATTTCAAACGCCAGGTTCATCTTTTCCAGCTCTTCGCGGGACGTGGCATTGGGTGCTTCTCCCGGATCCAGCGACGTGATGGTGTGACCTAGTGCTGGTCCGTTGATCTTCATAAAGATGATCCCCAATCGGTTGGCGATGTACTCCATCAGGGTGGTTTTACCATATCCCGGAGGTGAGACCAATAGCAACAGTCCATTGAGATCCGTACGCTTTTGATCACCGGCGGCGCCTACCTGCTTGGCAAGGTTAGCCCCGATGAGCGGCAGATATACTTCGTCTATCAGAGTGTTTCGCACAAATGAAGACAAAATCCTCGGTTTGAATTCACTGAGCCTCAGGTCATCGCCAAATTGCTGAGCCAGCGATTTCTTCAAATCCTTGAGCAACGTAAATCTCGGCAAGATGGACGTCTGATAGTCAATCAGCCGTGTCATCAGCTGATTGTAATCAAAGTGATAAACACTGTCCTTGATCAGGCTGTGATCGCCGCGCATTTCTGTAATTTCCAGCTTCAATGAGGCATGGATGATCCTTGTTTCCTGAAAGTCATTCAATAACAATGCAGTCGCACATTCGTCTACATATTCCCTCAGAGACTGATCCTCCTGTTGATCCAGGTAGGCATTGATCCACTTGCGGATGAGCAAGAAGCATTCTTCCACGTGTTCTTCCAGCGCCTTAACAGAACTTCTGAAGTCTTTCGAAGCCTTACTTTTCTTCAAAGCTTCCAGGAAATCATGGTAGAGTGTGCCTGTCTCTTTGTCCAGAATGAATTGATCGCCTCTGGACATTTCTTCAAACAGATACTTGGCACATATCTCTGTATTGAGCTTGCTGAACAGATCGGAATTGGTCGCAAAACCTGCCAGTTCTTCCTCAACTTACAGAAGCAGCCCCTCAAACTCTTTGGTTTTGTGAAATACATTCAAGATCAATCCCGCACCTTTGAGCTGGTGATTCAATACTTTTTTACGTTCGGCAGCCAGAAACTTATTCCAAAACAGCGTGGCCGCGGCCCGTATATTGGATGGATACCTGAGCAGATCAGCTGTCTGATCGGTATTCAGGACGGCTTGAAGGATGAGTGATGCATCGTGATCATGTACACCTTTAAGATAACCTTCATCATAACGAGTGCCCATGAACTTGCGGATCAACTCCAGGAGTGTCTTTTCATCACTTTGGTAGAGCGTTTCTTTGTCAGGAAAATCATTGGTATCATCATCAGCGGCTTTCAGGATTTCACCAACCAGGAATTCTGCCCGGTAAACAGCTGCATTTTCACTCAGCAACTCCTGTGACCACAAATCCTTCATTCTATTGAACTCCTCATCGTCGATGAGCTCAAAGAAATTGGTACCGGTGAGGTGATAATACATCTCGCCATTTCTTGGAATGATGGTCAGGTCAAGGCTTTGCTTGTTCACCGCAAAGTTGTATTCTCCAAATTTCACCAGGTCTTCGCCATCTACATAGAGCTCGGATCGGTCCTTTAGCTGACGTACTGCATCTTCCTTGGCAGTTTTGAGCTTACTCAGGATGTCCTCCGCTTTCACGGAGTCACCTATTTCACGGAGGTCTTCCACTATCTTCCTGATCTTATCGATCATGATGTCCGAAGACATGTAGCCATTGATTTCCACCACTGAGTCAAACCGGCCTATGCGTGATTTCACTGAAGAAATGATCCTTTCAGCGGAAGACTGTAGCATCGTTGCTCTTTTGTTCCGCGCTTCTATCAGAGATACTTTTCTTGATTCAAAGGCATTGTAAATGTCCTCACGCTTGGTGGTGATCTTTTCAATGAACTCATCGAAGTCAGCAAATCGCCCTTCCAGTTCTTCGAGTTGTACCATGAGCTTGGTGAGGTACTCATCGGCTTTTTCAGGAGTGTCTGAAACATCCAGGAAGTTGATCACTGCCTGATCGATCAATTTGATCTGGGCAATGAATTCTGCTTTCCCTTCAGTTGTCTTCAGGGCATTTCTACGCTTCTTCAACGCCGATTTTACCTGGTTGATCTCCGCATAAATATTGGATATCTGATCGATGATGCGGGTGGTCTCTGTGGTGTCATCGATGGACAGGTTACTCACCGTATCGATCAACATTTTGAGTTCCTCCGATACCTTATCAACCGCTTCGTCGGTTTCGTCTGCGGTCTTCACCTTTTCGATGGCATCAATGCTGCCGCTGATTTCTTTCACCCGATCAGTATAAGGTGTCAAAGCGTTCTCTTTGAGCAGGAAATTCACACAACGCTGAGAGGTATCCTCGATGTATTCGGCCAACTGCTCATCGTACTGATCGATGGCTGCTTCATTGGAATAGCGTAAGTCTTTCAATGAGATGACTTCACCGCGCACTGATCGCAATTCACTGAGCAGCTGCACAAACTGATTGATGTTTTCAGCATGCGTTTTTTTGACATTCCTGATGGCCATGTCAGATTGTTCAAAGACAGTTCTCTGCGTTTCAGCCGTGCTTTCTTTTATCCTGGTGACCTTTTCAAACTCCTCTACTGTCGCGGAGGCAGTATCCTTCACCTTCAGCAATGGTGCTGACAACTGAAATAGCTCTTCCTTGTCCAGCCAGTGATAGGAGTCAGCAATGTCTGTGCAGAGTTTGATGATGTCAATGTACAGGGTGGTAAATACTTCTTCCTTCCCTACCAGATTGATCACTTCCTGGCATTCAGCCATGGCCCTTACGATCTCTTTGTTGCCAATCTTTGATAGCATAGAGTCGTCTTTGACTTCCGTCTGAAAATCGGGGCCGGTAAAAGGTGTCTGCCATATCTGCACGACATGGTGCTTTTTAGCTTCTCTATCGGCCTTGAAGAGGCACATTTCGCCATTTTCGAAGATAGAGTAACCATGACAGATGATGGGATTCTCAACTTTCTGCTTGATCAGATTATAATTGAGCAGTAGATAGATACCATTTTCTCTGTTGTAAAATACATAGATGTAATCCTCACCGTTGGGCGAGTCGATTCTGTTTTCGAACATCATGCTGTTGAGCTGATTCTCGAACTTCTTGAACTCTCCACTTTGCAGGTAATACCCATTGGTGAAAATGATTCCATGGTCATCGGGAAGCAAAATACAGGACTCCGCCAGCTCATCAATGCGCTGTGCTTTCTCCAATTTGGAGTTATAGAGGATATAGCGGTATTCTTCCTGATAGGGGCGTATTTTCAGGATGATCAGATGTCCGATCATGGTGTAAGACACCTCAGCATCTGCGAGCGTCTGGTCTTTTTGCTGAACCGGCTCACGGTAGATACCCATGCCATCGTCGGTATTGTCTTCTACTTTGACAGTGAGGTCGCCACTGATGGTTTCTACAAACACCTTGTCTTCTATAGAAATATGAGGGTGCTTGCCTTCCCTGTGGTCGTCACGTGTGGTGCGTTGCCAGCGGAACTGATGCTGCTCCGGAAAAACGAACTCATGCGTACTTCGGTTGTCGATGTACTCCATTTGACCTTCGTAAATTTTCCACTTGAAAGTTTTGACATCGGCAATGTCCTTTCCGGTACGGAATACCATGTGCAGGAAGGGGCCAAACTTGGCGAATTTAACAAAGGTGGTGTTCTTGTAGTACTTATATAATTGGTTGAAGTCGGCGACAAACTTTTTTTGCTTGATCAGGTCAAGCGGTTTTTCGTGGAAAGTTCTGTCAGCATATTCATACACGCTGAAAACGTCGCTGAGCTCTGTTTCTGTTTTCAGGCCCATATGTACGTTGTAGCCAAAAAGAAACAGGTTGCCGACGGGTACCATGTCCCAGGGAACACAGTTGTTTTGTGTGGTAATTCGTTCAGTGCCAATGACGGTGTTTTCGATGGTGCCAAATACGTCCTTTCTGGCACCGTTGAGCTTGTTCAGGGCTTCTTCAAGCTCTTTGCCGTGCTGGCTGAGCCTGTTTTTCAGCAATTCATAAGTCCCTGACTCTAGCTGTATGTTTTGTTCTTTATTTTCTTGTAGATCTTCAGACATTCAATTTATGACTAGTAAGTAATGATACGTTTAGTTGGACTTTTGTGCAATGATTTCATCAGGTTAGAATAATGGAGCGATTAAATAGGCTATAAAATTACTCAATAAGATAATCACTTTGATAATAAAATATACAATCAAGCTCATGCGTTCCAGGAAATTAAGTGAGTAGGTAGAATAGGGTAGAGGTAACCTCCGCGATGCTGGTGGTGGAGCGGAGGCTACCAGTTACTTTGGCTGTATCAGAGGCCTAGTGTGCTGGCTTTCTGATCGCCGATTCCGATTGCTTCGGCAGCGCTTTGCAGGTTTCTGAGTACATCTTTGGTACTTCCCTCTGCCTGATTGATCAGCTTGAGTAGCAGGACTGAAATACTGAGTTCTTTCAAATCTGATGCGCTCACACCAAACTGATCTACGAACTGCTTCAGACTGCCTTTGAAGTTCTGTCCGGTGCCGGATTGGAAAAAAGTATCCTTTACCTGATTGAGTACTTCGCTGCCTGCGACCAACCTGTCCGTAGACTTGGCTTTGGTGATGGATCCCACGATCTGATCGAAGAACATGGTTTCTCCACCTACGATGTCTATATTGGCTGCTTTGAGTGCCTCGGAGATGACTCTGGCTTGTGCTTCTGCGATTTCGCTTTGAATATTGATGCGAGCCAGTTCGATTTCTTTTTCCTGCTCCAATCGCAGTTTGAACTCCTCGTGCTCTTTGCCAACACCATCCAGTTTTTGCATTGCTTCGGCCTTCAGTTCAACACCTTTGGCATCTGCTGCAAACTTCTCAGCCATGACCTTGGCCTCAGCCATGCCTTTTTTCTCTTCAGCATCGGCCTTCATGGCAATCACCTGCGCTTCTGACTGACCTCTTTCCAGGTCGATCTTAGCGGCTGTCAAACCGATTTGCTCATCAGCATCGGCCTGTGCTTCGCCTCTTAGTCGAATACCTTTCGCTTCTGCTTCAGCCTGAGATTCAACAACTGATGCTTCCGCTTCTCCTTGTTTTTCTCTGGCCGATGCTTTGGCTTCCATGACCTGAGCTTCTGCCAACCCAAGTGCAGCAGCTTCTGCAGCTTTGGCTTCTGCCAGTGTCTTCGTGGCTTCCGCCTCGTGCTTAGAGGCTGTTTCAGCGGCCTGGGCATCAATCAATTGTTGTTTGGCCAGGTGTTCAGCAGCTTGTTTGGCAGCTTCTGCACTTTTGATCTGCTTCACCAGTTTTTCCTGCGCTTCCTGCTCGGCATTGGTGATGGCTACTTTTTTAGAACGATCCGCCTCAGCGAAAGCGCGGGTGTCTTTCATCAGTTCCTCTTCCTGTACCACCGTCTTTTCAATGGCGACGCGCTCACGGATGACATCCTGAATCTTTCTTTTCTCGTCTTCTACGGCTTTCAGCTTTTCAATCTGCGCCAGCTCAACGATTTTCTCTTTTTCCGTCGCTTCAAGCAATTGCGCCTGTTCTACTCTTTCCTGCTCTACCGCATCAGTACGCTCTTTGTTACGCTGTGCTACCAGGACTTCTCGTTCCTTATTTTGCTCTGCTACCTGTAGTTCTTCTTCCGTAGCGATACGGGCTTTTTCGGATTTAAGTCTTTCTTCTTCCCTGACCTTTTCGGTTTCAGCAGATTCGCGGGCTTTTACCGTCTGCACTTCTCTGTGTTGCTTGGCTTCGGTTTCTGCCAATTGTTTCTCCAGTTCGAGTACAGTCTCACGTGCTTCTACATTTTGTTTGGTAAGGGTTTTTTCCTTTTCCTTTTCGATGTGATTCGCCTGAATCTTTTGTGTAGAGGTGATGTCAATGATTTTCTTGATACCTTCTGAGTCCAGGATGTTGTTTTCATCCATATCGCTCAGAGGTGTTTGTTCCAGGTAGTCAATCGCACAGTCATCTAATGCATAACCATTGAGGTCAGTACCGATTGTATTGAGAATTTCGGCTTTGAAGTCATCCCTGGAATTGTACAACTCCACGAAGTCAAATCTTTTACCAACGGTTTTTAATGCTTCTGAAAATTTAGCGTCGAACAGATTTACTAATGATTCTTGATGAGAGGCCCTTTCGCAACCGATTGAGTTGGCTACTGTCCCTACATCTTCGACCGTTTTGTTGACTCGGACGAAGAAGGTTACTTTGATATCGGCGCGCATGTTGTCCTTACAGACCAATCCGTCTCCGCCGGTTCTTGAGATGACGATGGTTTTGAGGGTGATGTCCATTTTCTCAATCTTCTGGATGACCGGAATAACGATCGTCCCTCCGAAGGCGACTTTCACCCCATTTTTAACAGCACCGGTGACGACTAGTGCTTCTCCTTGTTTTGCTTTTCGATAAAGTCTTGCAATCAGGATGAGAATTCCAAAAAGAACACCTACGATGATTGCTATAATTGTGAGTAATGCAGTTCCAGCCATTTATTTAAATTTGATATGGTTCAATTATGAATAGTTTATTTTCCTCTATATATTCTATGATTAAAGCGGTTTCTCCTTTGTTGATTTTCTGACCATTGTATGATTTGGTATTGATCAATATAGAGGAACCATCTTTTTTGACTTCCGCTTGTCCCATGCGATCATCTGTTGCTACCAGTATTACTTTGCAGATACTTCCGGTAAGGGATAGTGTGCTTGTCTCTTCTCTTTTTAGCTTCAAGAATAATTTCACGAAAGGCATAGTGGCAAATTTGGCGATGAATAAACTCACAATAAAATTGGGGATCAGGAGCAGGACTGCGAATCCTATGTTTGTGATACCCAAGTAGTAATTGCCTACTACAGAAATAAACCACATCGGTATTGCAAGGAAGGTGATGAACACCATGAGGGGGATCTCAGCCAGGTTGAAGAAGGCCAACGCTGAGTTGAACCATCCAATATTTCCATGACCATGTGTGTCGACATTGGTGTCAACGTCTACATCAACATTGGCATCCACATCTATGTGTGTATCAATGTCTACGTCTACGTCAAAGAAATCCAGATCAATAGCGCCCAACATTACGATCACCCAATAGACGAGTGAGAAAAATAATAGAAACGTAGGCACTATATTGATCATCGAGAATGAATGATCAAAAAGCTCTTGCATTAATATGTTTAGTTTAAGTGAGTTTGTCCGTGTATGGACCATCGACACACGCGTTGTTAGGGGTGCGCCGATGGTGGTATTTTATTGAGCAGATGGGAGAGGGGTTAAGCCTCCCCGTCGTTCATGCCCAGCTTTTTCTTCAATTCAGCTAAGCTGTCTGATGCTTTCGCTTCGTTGGCACCGTCTCCGATGGCCGCATCCAGCTCTTCATCTATACTTCTGCTTTCGTTGGCAATGTCACCGTAGGCTTCTGCCAGGGCTTCATCCTGATCAACTTTTTCTTTCATCCGCTCCAGCATGGCTACTGTGCCGCTAGAGTCGATTTGAGCCATTTGCTTGTTGAGTTTCTTGGTGGTTTCACTCACCCGTACCCTTGCTTTCAAAGTTTTGAGCTCATTTTCATATTTGCTGATACTCGACTTGATTTTCTTCACGTTGGCATCTAATTGTGCTACGTTTTTATCAAATCTGGCCTGCTCAGTTTTGGCCGTGTTCATGGCCGCCAATGCTTCTTCTTTCTTGACAAGCGCTTCGCTGGCTAACCTATCTGCCTCTTCAGGGGTGATACTTCCAGACTGTGCTTTTTTCAGGATGAGCATGGCTTTGCTCTCATAATCAGCGGCTTTGTTTTTATGACTTTGTAAGTCGTTCTTAGACCTGATGCTCATCGCTTTGACTTCAGCCAAAGCCTTTAAGCTTTTGTCAAGGTCAGCTTTGAGGTCTCTGATCCCTTGCTCAGTTAATTTGATAGGATCTTCTAATTTATCTATGGCAGAGTGAGCTTCCGCTTCACCTATTTTAAATAATCTTCTAAATACGTTCATTTTACTTGTTTTTATGTCTTATTTGGAAAAATCGATTAATTCTTGGGAATGTTCACTTAGCAATACAGCCAGAGAGTTGAAAGTTGCTTCAATCTCATTGAGATCAAGATTTTCTAACTCATGTGTATTTCTGAATAACACTTTTTTCCCGGTTTCGTCGAGGACAAATGCTCCGTGGATAAAATCTCTGTTGAATTGTAAGAGGTTTTTATAAATTTCAGGAGACGGGCTGTTTAATTCAAAGATGAATTGTTCTACGATCAATAACGGATCAGCTACCCCAAGGACCAGATTCTTAATTCCATCATCTTCTTTGTCTACAACGAATAGGCCATCCTCTTCATCTTCGTTAATGATGCTGAAATCTAATTCCAGTAAATAATTTTTGACTTTTTCAAAGTTCTCGTTCATGGTATGTAATATCAGTTAGGTAATTTGTAGTCTTGAGTTTTGCTAATTTAAAGAATTCTGTTTTTGACCTTAGGGTATACAGCCGATTTTATGGTGGAATTAAGTTTTTATTTGTCATTTTACTTGTTATTTCTAATGTGCTACAATTACCTTTACGAGAGTTCAATGTCAAAAGTTTTGGATTTGCTCATAAAATTAGCAAATATTTTCTGAAATATGTCACACATAGGTAAAAATATCAAAAAGATCAGAGCGGTAAGAAAGCTCAGTCAACAGCAATTTTCCGAGCTTTTTAGTCTTTCAAGGACCAGTGTGGGCGCTTATGAGGAAGAAAGAGCTGAGCCGAAAATCGATACGTTGATACAGATTGCTCATTATTTTGGCTTGTCGATTGATGTGTTGTTGACAAAAGAATTGTCAGTGAATGAACTTTACAACATCGATCAACTGAACCAGCGGATGGACAAAGTTCACAACATCAAGACCTCCAAGATGCCAAAAATTGTGGAGTCTGGTGTGCCATTGGTTTCGGCCAATAAACATGTGGAGTACATTGTGCATTTTAAGAACAAAGACTTTCTGGCCAATCTTGATCGAGTGAATTTACCGGTGAAGCAAAAGGGGGTAGCGCGAGCTTTTCAGATGCAGGGAAGTGAGATGGAGTATCACCAGCACGGGTTGCATCATGGGGATATTCTGATGTGTACACAGACTTCTCTGGACAAAATAGACCGTGATCAGATCTTAGTCATAGTCACAGACAAACAATTAACGATTCGCCGGGTAGAAAACATCGATGGCAAAATACTTAAGCTGATCTCCGATGACCCTAATTATCCCAACATAGAAGTTGATACCGACACGGTGGTGGAGTTTTGGCGGGTTCAGGGTAAGTACTCTACCTATCTCAACCCTCCCAAGCTGATAGAGGAGAAACTACTCCGCCTGGAGAAAAGACTGGAACTGCTGGAGAAGAAGATGGCTTAATTGGGAATGGCGTAATTACTAATACCGGAATGTCGCAATTGATTAGTAATTGTTGATGAGTGATTTGTGATTCTATAATGAGAGAGCGTGACTCTTCCTAATAGTTTGCGTATTGCCTACTTGACTGATAGAATCATTTGTCAGGAAACGAACAACAGCATTTGGATGAATGATTTTTAATGTCGGAATTGGAAATACCGGAATATCGCAATTGGTAGTGGCGAAATTTGGAGATTAGTAATTGTTTATGATTGAGGTTAGCTTTTGGGGACGAAGCCCAAGGAAAAAGAAACCTACTGCTGTTACCCCTGAATTAGTTGTTCAAAACGAGTCTTTCGTATTAAATACAATTTATGATATCAGGAATCTTGAACTCAGATTGAAGAATCTTTTTAAGTTGATTCTTGAAATACCACATTAAGTGGCATTTGCGTATAGATATCAGATATTTTTAGCTTCTATCTGATTGCCT
>ERZ1740068.594-NODE-594-length-15972-cov-12.073883_pt1 | contig 15972 bp, 15 predicted proteins | sample MGYA00581735_ERZ1740068 | MGnify/ENA primary metagenome ERZ1740068 (study PRJEB43018, sample SAMN04849740) | marine metagenome | isolation source: floating plastic debris | place: Pacific Ocean | collected 2008-08-30 | study: EMG produced TPA metagenomics... | reverse complement strand
GAAGGCCATAGACGTATTTGTCAAGGATCATCTCTGCAACTAGCCGATCAGAAGGGATACCTTTTTCGATCACTCGTTCAGGTAGTGAACCTGTCAGTATACCTTTTCCGTTAGGTTTGGCATACTTACGGCGAATGTATCGTTTAACATATAGTTCTGCAGGAACTACATCAAGCACTTCGGTAATGTCATCTCCGATATGTACCAGTCCTGTAGTGTCCTCTTCTGGTTCAATGATTATTTCTTCTCTGCGCAAGTCCTGCGGTAGTGTCATTCTACCAGTGCCTTTTGCTCTTTTCTTGGGAATCTTCTTCTCGACAGGAGTCTCTGCTGCTTGCTCAGACAGCTCCTCTTGCCCTTGTTGATCAACACCTAAGTCAAAAAGCTGCATCTGAGAGAGGTCTACCTCTTTAAGATTGGAGAGTTTTTCGCTTTTGGAGCCGTATAGGTATCGTCTAAATTTGTCTAACTCAAAATTGAGTTGAGCGATTTGAGATTGCGCTTCTTCGTATAGGGTTTTATAGTCGATTACCTCACCGTTCACATGGCTAAAATACACACAAAAAGTGCTTTTAAATAGTATTTAAGTCGCTTTTTGATGGAAAAATAATGAAGTTTTTACGCCGTTTTTAAAGGGGTATATCGCTTTCGTAATCGTACCGATTTGAGCATTACCCCCTCCATTAGAAGGGTCAATTGGTGGCTTGTTATGTGATTATCCGTGCCTTTGGGCCATTCAAAGGTGCCTGCCTCCAGCTTTTTGATATACATAGCAAAACCGTCACGATCCCACTGTAACATGCGCACCTGATTTGCTCGCTTATTAATGAATATGTACACATCACCACTTTTGGGGTCACAGCTCAATTCGTTGATCACTAAACCTGCCAAAGAGTAAATACCAAAGCGCATATCGGTAGGCTTTCGATACAGAAAGTAACGTACCGAAGAACTAATCGACAACATTCCGACAAACGTTAGAGGACAAACATTTTAATACTTCACTCAGATTCGTTTCATAGCACTCCACACTGATCTGACCAGGAAAGCGAATGATTGCTACCGGAGAGGAGGCAGATTCATTAAATGAGTCAGGAGAGAACTCTATTTGGCTAAAACCTGCACCGCTTTCCAACTCCACATACTTCTTCTTAGAGACTGGTCTGTCAAAAATGTCTTTACCTGCCTGTAGGCTAAATCGCTTGCACCAAGTGTAAAAAGTACGAGTTACCAAGCCATGACACTCAGCAAAACCCTTTATACTCATACCTGAAGACTCCCAAACCTGATAGTGGGTATACATCTCTTCTTTTATTTCTGCTTGCTTGTTCAAGTACTCGCTCATGTGGCAAGAATAAACACGACTGCCTACATTTGAAATATGGGATCGTCGGACGCTTACGCATGTTCCGATTTCTGCGTGTGGTAAGGGCGAAGAACTTCTATGCCAGTGCCATAATGGAGCAAGATAAACCTAGTGATTTGATCCAATCACTACCAAATACGAAAACCTGTTTGTGCTGGTATTCAGCACATTACGATTTCTGCACGCGGTAAGAGCAATGAACTACTGCGCCTGTGTCATGAGGGAGCCAGATTGCCCCGGTGATTTGACCCAACCACCCCCATATGCGAAAATCTGCACGATCCTGATTATCAGCACGTTCCGATTTCTGCACGTGGAAGAGCGAAGAACTTCTGCAACAGAATAGAAAATTACTTTCCGTTAGGCAGGTCAAAAATTTTTATCTCTCTAAGGGAGAAAAGTGCAAATACCAATGCAACATGCTAATCTAACACGGGTATGTGATGCACGTTTCTGTAACAGGGTAGAAAATTACTTTCCGTTAGGCAGGCCAAAAATCTTTATCTCTCTAAGGGAGAAAAAGCAAATAACATTGCTCCATGCTGATCAAAAATGGGTGTCTGATCCCCCCTTTCCCTTACAGGGTGAAAATTACTTTCCGTTAGGCAGGTCAAAAAATTTTCAACTCTCTAAGAGGAGGTTAATTTTTTTGACCTCCGTAACAGGGTTTAATCTTCGGCTCTGTTAGGGAGAAAAATGACAACCTTCTGTTAAGGCTGATCACTCCGCTATGATCTTGAAAACCCTGTATTGGACTCCTACCATACCTCAAGGTTACAGTACCAATCCTACCATTGAAAGAATAGCTGCCAGAAGCGGCAAACCATACTTAGCCTACCTACATAACAGGTCAATAAAACCCTGGCATTTCTAAAGAAACAGTCCGGCAAAACTTTTGTCAGGTTTTTGAGACTAATGAAAATCGTAAATCTCTGATTATCTGAACTTAACGATTCAATACACCCCTAAAAAAAGTCCGATCTGACAAAAATTGACCTTTTAATTCTGTGAAAGTCTTTGTTCATTTGTAGGATCAACCTCAGAACAAGACACTGAAGGGCGTTGAACATAAACTCTTAAAAATTGACCAGATGAAAATATTCTCAACCCACACTGCCGCAGAGCCAAAGCGGTAAACTAGATACTATAACCTCTTATAGTTCGGCCAGGCGTCCATCTATAGACCGACAGCCATAATCAGCTCCGATCCGTCGGAAGCTCTTAAAGCAATAATTCTCAATCAAAGCAAAATAGATCCTCTGCAATGCGAGAATATCATATAAACAAGCACAGCGTTAGCTCTCAGTTCTCATCAATAGTGGCCTAATTCCTCCGAAAATGATGCTATGATGTGCCAACGGTGTGTAGACTGAGCTGTCTAGTGGACCATTTTTCAACGACTAAAAAAGAGAAAACCATCAAGCGCAATCACATTTAAAACAACCAACGATGCAAAAGGTAACGAAAAAATCAAAGCAGCCTCAAACCGATATGCAACGCAAGTTGAAATCAATTCAGAAAGAGGTCTATAATAAATCCACAGAGCTGCGGGAAATAATCTCAGAACGGCAGCAAAAGAATATGATTCGTACTACAGCTATCGTCGGAACGGTTACCCTGCTACTAATGGTTTCACCCTTTGTTATGGGAGCCATTACCCGGTCGATACGTTCCTTCAAGGAAATGAAGCAGGCATGGAATGAGTAGATTTCAAAAATCAAGTAGCTGGAAGGCTACTACTGGTCCAGAATTTGACTTTACCAATTACGTCACAAGGGTCGCCCGTTCAATTCACAGACATCAGAGCCTAATACAACGGACTCATCAGCAGGAAAGCAAGCTCAAAAGAATCCCTTGGAATATAGAGGCCATCGTACATTTGAAGTAGAAAGTTCGCGGGAAGACGTTAATCAGTCATCCTTTAGCTTTTTTTGCAACCTGATCATAATATTCTTGCGTAACCACTTCGGTCCAGGTTGTAGGCTGCCCACCACCATATAAAGCCAAATAAGTCACGTCACTATCTTTGGTTGATGAATGCCAATGTTCGATACCTTTTTCGCATTTGATCACATCACCCGTCTTCAGAATTACTGGTTCTTTCCCTCTCTCCTGATAATATGCCTCTCCATCTACAACTATTAAGACCTGAGCAGCGCTATGTTTGTGCTTCTTTAACTAAGTGCATTGTCGCAGTGCAAATTTACCTGTGGAGACAGAAATGAAGCCTACTAACCCGTAGAAAGGATAGCAGGCACTCGCATAATAGTAAACAGGAGCTTATTAAACCGTGGTATTCTGAAACTACGCCACCTTCCTGGCATCTTCCGTTCCTTGCTCAACAAGCTCTGTGGGCTGGCATTTATGGCTATTCTTTCCATGTGGGTGTGAAAAATAACGGTCGCATTTAGGGCAATAACGCTTCTCGATGAATTGATCCAGCTCCTTCTTCTTCGTTTCGAGTTCCTTTAACTCCGTTTCAATGCCCTTTTTGATACCCAGAAGTTTGTTGGTCTCTTCCTGGGTTTTAGCCAACTCCAATCCGGCATCTTCCATGTTCTTTTCAGCCTTCTGCAAATGTCCTTTCCTTTCGTCCAGGCTTAACTGAAATTCCTTTTGGGTCTGTTCAGCAGTGTTGAGATTCCGTTGACGCTCGTTCAGCGTTCGTTCCTTTTCTTGTAATTCTGTTTGAAAGTCCTTCAACGTTTTCTGCCTTTTACGCATCCAGATAAGCCTTTTGACCACATTCCATTTCTTAACAAAAAGTTCGGTAAAGTAAAACGAAAGCGAAGCGATTAGGATTGAAGCTACAGATTTGGTGATGATCACTTCCGTAGTGCCCTCCCAGACCTTGAAAAACAAGACATTGATCACCAACGAAAACCCGGCGATGACAAAGGACATACCATCAAAAAACTTATCCTTGTTCACAGAGAAAATCAACTGGGTAACCTCAAAAACCACAGCTATCAATAAGGATGCGATCAGGCGATTGTCTTCGTTGTCCAAGCTGCCAAGAGCATCATAGAACAGCTTTCTGCTTTCAAAAGTCTGAAAGACAATTAAAGCAACCATGAAGAAAATGACAACAAACAAGCTCTGAAAGAACTCAGCTAATGCTACGGATGCTTTGAAGATGAAATTTTGACTTATTTCCATGACGTGATTGTTTAGTGATGATCAAATATAATTATATATTGAATTATTAGTATACTTTTTTGAACTAATTATATAATTTAATAAATAAAACCCCTTATTCAATGCCTTTGCACCTTTCTTTGCGTACTTTTAGCCCATGAGTGAAAAACTAAACCGCCTTGCGATCGTCTTAAAGGAAAAAGACATCCGCCAGAAAGACTTCGCCCAGCAATGGGGCAAGAGCCTGGCCGGACTTTCCAACATCTGCAACAACAAGTCTCAGCCTTCCCTGAAAGAGCTGAAAATAGCAGCAGACCTACTGGGAGTTTCCCTGCGGGAGCTGATCGTAGATACCAAGCCTGAGTGAGTGCCTGAGTTGACTTTTGTTGTTTGGCTGCTTTTTCGTACTAACTGCTTCATTGACTTTGTATCATGTATAACTTTTTATCGTTCTTTGTCAGCAAGTCTTTGTGAATGCTGATCTCCTCCCTGTTCAAATAGTGCATTGTAGTCTTTCTTGTTTTCAGCAAAACCTTCGAAATACAATCGCTGCGATGGGTACACCTACTTGCGGGCTGGAGCTTGTCTTTTCTCAAACTCTCCTAACGTTGGTCAACTTAGTACTTTAGCTAACTTCTTCTGATACTGAGTAACTCTGCACTTTGAGGTAAACTTCATTAAAAAAAGTATTCTCAACAGATAACTGGTTAACTGCGCAGTGAAAAATTTGGGCAATACTCGCCCATGCGTATTCGTCAAGAGACGAAAACCGTACTTGAAAAAGAGTACTGATCACCGTTGCGCTGCGGATCACAGTACCAAACGATGGTTTTAAAAATTTAAGGTGGAATACCGCTGGTTGTGAGTTTTACGCTTGTCATTTTTACTTTGCTTTATCTGGTTTTACAATGGTTGTACTTCTTTTCTTACTTATGGATTAATTAGATGGCTTAAATACTTCTCTACATCCTTTCTTCGATATAAGAGTTCTGTTCCCTTCTTCGATACAGTGATATAGTCCCTGTAGTTGATCAACACCCCGTACAGGGTGGAGTTGTTAATAAATGTCAGTGCCTTGATTTGCTCAAATGTGACCATCTCGCCAGTCTCGGACTCAGAGGGCATATTCCTTGTATAAGCCATCTTAGAGATCGTCATTTTGAAGGCCGTCTTTTGTTTCGTCTACCATACTATAATCCGCCGGTTTGTACTCCTTCATATCAAGGATGCTTCGAAGTCTGGCAAATACTTCTCTTCGCCGCTCTACCAGGTTGGTAATGGCAATCCACAGCTTGGTTTTGGTGGAGACCAGAATGTTTCCTTCCTGGCAATACCAGCTTTTAACTGTCGGCCTTGTTAGTCCTGATTCTTTGACCAGCTCCTTGATCGGAAAGTCTACGAGTTGCTCCAGCTCCTGACGCACTGCCAGAAACTCTTCGGTTGAATACAGCATAGTTTTAAAAACAGTTTTTTAATCAAATTTTTCCAGTGGTTAGGTTGACAGAAAGAAAACGCTAAACATCCATCTTCCCTCTAAGCAATATATGAAAAAATACTAATCTGCGAAAGGATAAAATGTGCTTTTTTCGCGTTTTAAAGCGCATTTTAAGCGAAAAACAACTCCATGCAAACACCGTGAAAACCGAATAGAAAGCAGATAAAAACCGGATGCAAAGTCAATCGAAAAAACCGTCAAATGAGGCATTTTCATGACTCGAAAAACTAACATAGCCCGATTGGTTTAACCTCTTATATAGGTCTATTATTAAAAGAGCTTTTTTGATGAAAATATGTTATGTTTTATTTTTTATAATACATAACATTAGCTATATTGCTACTATCTAAACTATTGACCAATGGCAAAACAAAAGAAGGTAAGAGTTGATTTTCTCTTACAAGAAAGATTACAACCAAACGAGTTCGGATGCTACCCCATCTACTTACAGCTTTTCTATAATAGAAAGTATGCCGACTTCCCTTTACGACAGGCGGTATTCGTCGATGACCTTGAGAAGTACCGGAAGGAAAACCCTGAAATATTCGAGTTTGAAACCCGGCAACTAACCAGTCTGGTGCGCTTCGAGGAAAAACGACTGGGGGGTCCTGCTTCCGTTAAAGGAATAGCAGCTAAGTATTCCAAGGTATATCCTGATATGTACATGCTGGTAAATCAATATCTGAACAACTACTTATTCAGAGTGGTGATTACACAAAAACCGGAACACTTTGTCGAGATCATCAATATGGATAACAGAATCAGTGTGTTTTCAATCATAGCAGCATGTAACAGGTTATTCGACGGGTTTGAAGGTCAGATACCTCAGTCCCTTCAAAATAACCTCAGTCTACTTAAAGAGTATCTACAGGTTTGCGACATACCTATCCACTTTAGTAACATTGGTGCAGCGCAGGTCTGGGACAAACGGTTCACAGTTATGGATTGGCTTTCTGGCTATGCGAAGGAAAGTTTACAACCTCTTATGGATACTTCTAAACTGGAAGCACTAGTGAAAGAAGTCTCTGATTGGCACCTGAATGGCTTCTTTGAACACGCAGACGAGTAATCAATCATTTACTTTAAAATCATCCACAAAATGAATCAGGAACTATCAAAAAAGATACCCGAAGTCCTCTGGACAGCCATTCAAATGGGCTTTGACGATGAGGTCAAGTCGATCCGGATTGACTTCAAGAATGAAAACATCAACCTGCTGGAAATTCAGAAAAAAGAAGATGTGAAAACACCCATTTCACAACTTCTCAGGGATTCGCCCTACCAGGAGCTGATCATCAAAAAGCATGATGACAAGGTGGCTCATATTTCCAGGAAAATAAAACTAGTACTGATTGACCCTACCAAGGGAGCTTGAAGTCCTTTCATCTCTTCTCTCCACAACCAGAGTGAGATGAACCATCTTAAATTAAATTGAACAAAGAATTAGAAAATTGTAGATTAACCATTGACGAAATCAGAAGCTGTAAAGGCTTTGAAACAGTGAGCGACAGCGAAGCAAATGATTTAGTTGAGTTCATGTATACCTACTCAACGTTTTGCTACGAATTATTTCAAAAAAGTAAACAAGACAGTTCATGAAACTAGACATATTCAAAGAATTTGCCCCGAAGAACAACAAAGAAACCAAAAGGCTGACCAATCAGGCAGTCATCTATACAAGAGTCTCTTCCAAAGATCAGGTAGAGGGAGCCAGTCTTTCATCTCAGAAAAAAAGGTGTGAGGAGTATGCTCAGAAAAAAGGACTGGATGTAGTCAAGTACTTCGGTGGCACCTATGAGTCAGCTAAAAGAGATGACCGCAAGGAGTTTCAGGAGATGCTCACCTACGTCAAGAAGACCAAAAGCATTTCCTACATCATTGTCTACTCTTATGAAAGGTTTTCAAGGACTGGAAACAACGGGGCCTACATCTGTGAGCGATTGTATGAGCAGCATGGTATCAGTACCGTGTCTGTAAGCCAGGACATTGATCCCTCCAGCATCACAGGATCATTTCAGAAGGATTTATATTTCCTGTTCGGCAAGTTTGACAATGACCTGAGAAAAGACAAGTGTACAAACGGTATGAGAGACAGGCTTCGGGAGGGATATTGGCTATGGTCGCTACCTATGGGCTATGTCAACAAAAACAAAGGTCAGCGATCTCCAAATCAAGACATTAAAATTACCCCCGAAGGAAAGCTGATTCGCAAAGCATTTCAGCTAAAAGCCAATCACGGTATGAAAAGCATCGACATCGTGCGCAAGCTCAATGCACTGGGCCTGAAAGTCTCAAATCAACAGCTCAGCAACATCTTTAAGAACCCCTTTTATTGTGGCCTGATCGTCAACTCCCTGATTCCTGGAGAAGTAATTGAAGGCAAGCACCCACCCATCGTTGATAAACAGACCTTCCTCAAGGCCAATGACATACTAAACTTCCAGGGAAACAACGGAGGCTATCAGATACAGACAGTCAATGAATACCTGCCACTCCGGATGTTTGTCAAGTGCGACAGATGTCAAAAACCGATGACCGGCTATCTGGTACGTAAAAAAGGGATTCATTACTACAAATGCAGGACTAATGGATGCCGGGTAAACCGCAACGCAGAAACTATGGAGGAAACCTTCCTCAAGCTACTTGCCAAGTACCAACTGGATCAACAGTTACACAGCGTTTTATCACTTCAAATGTCCAAGTTGTTCTTTGAGTTGAATAAGGACAAAATAGCACAGGCCAGCCTATTGAAACAGCAGCGAACAGAGATCAACAAGAAAATCGAGAAAGTAGAAGAAAAATTTATTCTCGATGAAATCTCTCCCGCCGCTTACAAGAAGTACCTGGGAAAATACCAGGAAGAAAGGACGCAAATTTTGAAAGAAATTGAAAATTGTGGAGTCAACAGTTCGAACCTTCAGGAATGCATAGATTTTGCCATCGAATTGAGTAGTAATCTACTGAATACCTGGAAGTTAGCGGATGTTAAGCAGAAGCAGCAATTGCAATACCTTGTCTTCCCGGAGGGTGTATTGTATAATAAGGAAAATGACGCATTTCGAACCACAAGAGTAAATTCCTATTTCTCTCTAATCCCCTCATTATCAGAATACTATCATAAAAAGAAAAAGGCGATAGATGTTACTGTCGAACAAATATCGCCTTGGGTGGGATATACTGGATTCGAACCAGTGACCTCTTGCCTGTCAAGCAAGCGCTCTAAACCAACTGAGCTAATACCCCATAAAAAGAGGACAAACATAAGTGAGACTGAATTAAGAATCAAGCAGCAAGCGTAATATCTGATCAAATTACTCCCCAAATCCACATAAGCTCAGATGACCTCTTAAATCAAACAAGTCCAAACCTTACCAAGCTACAAAAAAAGTGGGTACACTCACCGCTTTAGTCACAATCACGGAAGTTGCGATTGATACACTTGCAATGGTGTTCTGGGGTCGTCTTCGGTAGCTGGCCCCACAGCACGCTCCATCAGTTTCAGACCTGCTGCATTGAGATTATCTTCCGTTCCTAATGCGCGATAATTGCTCGAGCTGTTCACGGAGGGTGCCGTTTTAAGTCCGGTACTATCTGCATCTACTTCAAAATCCTCCTCCACGTTGGTTACAATAGGGAAAATAATGACCCCCGTCTCGCCATCCCGGCCATCAATCACTCCTTTATATTGTTGGGCTTCCGAATACCTTCCGGTCACGTACACTGAAAATTTACTTTCTTCCTGATACAGTTCTGCATTGAGACCTGCATTCGCCGCCAGCCCACCAGCCTGTTGTTGGCCGGTTTTCCTTCTCCGGTACTCAGAGGTTGTCAGGCCATTTGCCATCAAAGTGTCCACAAGCCCTACTTCTGTGGCATGATAGTAGATCGCATTCCTCGCACGGGCATTCCTATTGGCCGCCAGACCGTCTCCGGCATCCGGGACCTCATCTGCCTTGACACGTGTAGTTTTCACAGCTCCCATAATATTCGGGTCTTTCAGCATCACCCTCGCCCACCACCATTCAGTATAGTCGTGGCCTGTACCTTCCATCGTATCTCCCTGAGCACGAAGCCGGTCTAAAGTAGCATCATTGAACCCTTGTTGATTTCCCTCTACGGCATTAGCATTCTGACGACCAGGGGCAAGATCGGCAGAATTCTGCGTGAGCTTCGTATAGATTTGCTGCACCTTTTGCCGTGTCAAATCCCCTCTGGCAATGGCATCCTGATTGTCCCAGGCAACTAACTGCGTCACGAGTTTGTTGACAGCACCTTTGGCCAGGCCTTTGAAGCCTTGAAGTTGTACCACAGGAAAGCGGTTATCTGCTGCTTCTCGTAGCACTCTTTGAGCTACAGTTTCCGGTCTGTTGTCTATAAATTGGGAGGAGTGCTTCTTGCTGTGGTTATTAGCCAGTTTCTGCAGTTTCCGCATCTGAATGGCTTCCGGGCGATTGTCTTCAAATTGAGGAGCAGATGAGTGCTGCTGCACAACTCCAGTGTCAGCGGCAGGTGAGTGGGCTTCATTGGCGTGATTTATATCTGCATGTGTTGGCATGACTGCTTCTTTCAGTTTGAACTTATCGCCAAAAATTTCAACCAGTAGGATTACATCTGCTTAATGGCCCTACCGTGTTTATAAATCTAGCGGATTTTCAAATAATTGAAAACCTTTCCTTGCTTCCTTTTATCAATATGGTGGCTCCTCCAATTATTCTCAATAAAGGTTACATCAACTTTTTACAAACCAGGCATCAGTATCTTCATTTCCCTCAGCTGCCTACAACAGAATAAAACCCAGATACAGGTTTATTCATTCTATTGTCCAGGCAACTCTTTCCCAAAAAGTCTAGCGCCTGGAAGCTTCACCTCCGAAGCACTAAAACCATATTCCTCGCCTGGAAAACACATAAATGCAATTAACAATCACTATAGTATCAACCAGCAAATCTGTTGTCTGCGAAACATCATTTTCCATAGCCAACTGCTAAACTTTAAACTGATAAATCGCACCATAAAGTCTTCTTGAATACTTCATTAATCCAGTTACACCTACATACAATGGCACAAGAAGTATTAAAGAAACTCCAAATAAAAAAAGGACCCCCTCCAAAAAGCCATCTTCAAAAAATGCAAACGGATTAACTCTTGCATATATATAGACTCCGATCCAAAACAAAGTCAGCCCAGTTAGGTAAAAATGGAAAAGAAACCACAAATATAGTTTATAGGGAATCGGAGGAGGGACCCATTGAATGCCCACATGTTCAAAATATGGCTTCAATGTAATTCTTAATCTACCATAAAGCGGATTCGTCGAACTACTTCTATATTCAGCACTTCTTAAAGGAACAAAAACGGGGATTTCATTTCTGAAATAAATGATGCCGCTGATTGAAATATTGCTTTCTTCTATTGCTACATATTCTGGCATTTTATAATCGATAAACTCGTTGATGATTGGTGTAATTTGATCATAAACGTACTTTTCACTTGGCACTAAGAAAACGACTTTATTAATATCAAATTTTGTCAATGCTTGCTCCAGCTCCCAAATTAGTGCCTTTGTTTTTCCTAATCTAAAAACGATAATTCTGGATTCCTGCATCAAGCTCAGAACTTCTTGTTCCCATACTTCTTTATCATAAGCAGGTATTCGAGCGGCTCCCAATTCGGGCAACTTCACTTTTGGTTTGGAAATTGCAATAAGAGACCCGGCAATATCAAATGCTTTTCTCAAATTTTCTTCTTCGGATGTGAAACTTGGAATTTTAATCCCGGAATATTTAATAATGGATACTTTTGATGTCACTTGATCAGCAGAAAAAGAACGTAAATACAAAACCCGATTCCCTGATGACTCAGTATTTTTTACGATACTCCTTGACCTCTTCTTCGAAACTTCTTTCTTGCCTCTAACAATAATTTTCTGACCAAAATAAATTAGAATATACCCTATACCACAAGAGATTAATAAAAAGACAAGACCATAAACAACATCCCATCCATTTTTCGCTTTTCTAAAAATTTTCCAGCCTACATGAATTACCAGCACGATGACACTTCCTCCAAGGAAATACAGAATATGCCCCAGGGCCTTATATATTAATCCAACTAGTCCCATTTATTCTTTTAAATAGCGCAGAATAGTAAATAAATGAAAGCTGACTATCAACCAACCTTTCAGCATAAGGGAATGCCGATAAAATTAATGTAATGTGTTTTTTCTTATCTTAAAACACCTACCTGTTAGGTATTAACAGATTTCGTTGATTTAGATAGCATCATGCTTACAGTAGCGGCTAAAATGCCTCATTAAAATACTGCCTTACTAAACATTCGTCACGCCAAACTATCAGGTCCGCCTTAGGTAAAGAAAAGAACCGAGAAGGGTGTGGATAGGTACAGGCAAAGCGCAGAAATCACACCAGCACTTTTTGTTATACTTCACGTCACTCAATTATGGACATTTTAAAGTCATCCACAAAGATTTCAACATCAGATTGCGTAGGGTTTGCTGTCGCACCGATTTGTATACGTTCGTAGAAGACCGGCTCCTGCAATTCAAAATCGACTCCTGAAGCCGAAGCTTCTTCTCTAAAAAGCGTAGCATTAGGCATATTCATTCCATTGACAGAAATAGCTTCCTGACCATTAATGTATAACCTGTTTTCGCCGTCATCGTTAGGTGAGAGCACCAGCTCCCAAACAACATTGACCCATTCATTTCGGGGGAAAGCAACATTCGCTTGCGTCAGAGTAGCCCCCAGTATTTTACCTCTTTCGATCGATAAAAAATCGTTGGATTTCATCATCAGTCGTATGCCTGGACATTGATTATCAGGGACAGTTGGATCCCAACAGGAACAGCACTCCAAATCAATCAGCAGAAGATTTTCGATATCGGCTTCGGAAGCAATGAAAAAATCAGCCTCAATGCTGACAGTAGCATTCTCCAGAGCTTCAAATCCTTGCTTTTCAATGTCCATTTTGGATAAAGTTTCTACCGTAGCCTTGGCAAATAGCCGAAGCGCATAGTTCCCTTCAGAAACGAATTCCTGTTCAATTTCAATCTGGTTGCCATCACCCACTTGTTGGATACTGCTCCAACGACTTCCGTCTGCAGGAAACAACTGAGACAATTCGGCACTTGTCACTTCGAAACCGTCTTCGAACTGAAAAGCAATATCGTTCGTCATGGGTTCATCTGCTCCGCATGAGCATAGATAAATCATCAAAATCCAAAGTAACCACTTCATATTTCACTTTCCATGTGACCATAAATTTTACACTTCAAAGACTTAACGTGTTAATTGCTCATTGCTTGTCCCAAGCCTGATCAACCTGCTGTGCGCTGAAGTAACACTGAGCCCAATACTTCCAATATGAACACGCATCGCTGAAGATGTGAAACAACCCGTCCTATCAATTGTGAGATGCGCTACTGCTTTGATTTAGTCTCAAAGAATGACCAAACTTCATTTGCCATTTCAACATCAGCATTTTGATTGCCTACAATTGCTAAAAAAAAGTTGCTATACCGCTCTTCAATGCTGGGTTCTGTATGGCCGCCATCAATGACCTTGTAAAATACCACCTCTGTATTGTCTCTACCATTTCTGAAAATTCGCTTTTCGATGGTACTGCCATCAGTCAAATCTATATCCGGAATACTGATAAGCTCAGGCATCGTTTCAGTTTCATTTCTATTGACCCAATGATGTACCGTCTCTTCAGCAGAAAATACTTGCCCCCTCTCTGAGCTGATCATCCCTCCTTCATAAGGTAATACGGGGTCTGATGTGCCATGGATGAAAAGTGCGGAAACAGGAACATTGGAACCAGCACATTGTGAATTCACTGAATTGGATGCGACAATAGCCCCGAATGCGGTTAACTTATCTGGTATCTCTTCCGCAAGCCTGATGCATAAATGGCCGCCGTTAGAGGTCCCTAACACAAACACTTTGGCAGCATTGGCATTGTAGCGATCAACTATTGAATCGATGAGGGTACTGACAAATAGTACATCCTCAATGTCCGGGTTGGTAGGCGCATCTGACCGGCAATCATTCCAGCCTCTACTGTTACCAGAACCCAGGGTACCATTTGGTATCGCCAAAATGATGTTTTCATCTTGCGCAATATCCAACCATACCTTGTAGGGAGAACTGGCATTCGTTAGGCCTATTAAATTGTCATGGGAGCCCCCATTTCCATGGAACAGCAAAACTACCGGGGCATTTGTTGGATTTGAAGGAACGAATAGATGGTACTCACGATCCGTACCGGCAATATCGATCACCTGATTTTCGATCAAACCTGATTGTACAGGCATATCGTCATCAGTACCGCCATCATCATCCGACTGACCACAAGCCAGCAGGGTTAGTAAAACAAAAATTGAAAGTGCATTTTTCATCGCCTCATTGTTTTAGAAGGCTCTATACTACATACAAAGCAAAGCCAATCGGTCGCTATTATCCAAGTACAACCTTTCGTAAGGTCGTGTTTATTGTCTTTGATAGCAACACAGGGCGTAAAGCCTGCCCCATCCCAAAATCCGAAAAACCTAACCCCTATCGCCTCTTAAACCCCTTCACCTCCGAAGACCTGAAAACCATATCTCCCGCCTGCAAGACCTTGTCCCGCAGCTTTGGTGATAACGCTGGGTTTTGGTCTAAGAAAGTGCGGACCTCTGTCGCTACCTCTGTGTTACTGTACGTGGACAATACCCCTCCCAGCCACCTTGCAGGGAAGAAGATGTCGCCTGTTTCCTGAATTTCTTCGATCATCTCCAGGCTCTTGCGCACGTGCTTTTTAGAAGTAGCCTGACGTAATGGGTGGTGCAGGTAGCCCAACGCCTCTACCACCCAAGGCTCTGAGGCTCTGTTGGCCGGATCTGCCAGGGACTGGAAAAACTGATCACGGACTGATTCATCTGCTGATAATGCAGGCGACACAAAGTTGATGCGCTTTTTACGGTCTTCGCTCTTTACCGCTGTCAATAACTCTTCTAAAATGTTACTGGCACCAGATACTTCCCGCAACGCCAGGTGATAGGCCAGCGTGGTAAGATCTGACTCTGAAAGCTTCAGTTTGATAAAACTACCTTTGTCTCTCCAGGTACGCAGCAAGGTGTAGCCGCCGTCTTCCGTGTAGGTCATCTGTACCATGCTGTTGTACAATATGCGCTTCAGCGACTGGTCCTGCTCGGCAATGACACGTTTGTACAGATTCTGCTCTGTCTGCCTGGCCACAGACCGCTGGGCAGGCTCCTCCAGAAACTGCCAGAAAATCTGGCGCATCGTTCCCAGTAGATTGGCCAGGATCAATGGGTTTTGTTCGGTCTGCGCCACTTTTGCCATGGCTCTGTAAACGTACAGTGGATCCAGATCACCATGCAAAACACCCTCCCAGGTATTGAGCCAGAAAGCGGCTCGGGTCACTTCGTTTTCATGCCTACCTGCCACATACTCCAGCTGTTCCCAGTCTTCGGCCGATATTTTAAAGTAGGCATAGCCCCTACCATCGGAGTTGATGAGTACAGGCGAGCCTGCGGGCTCATAAGTCATCGCCACACTGTCTGCGCTGAGAAATATTGATTGTTCTTCTTCCTTATTTGCGCCGACTGCATAGGCTACCTGTTGCGGCCATAGTTGTGTGCCCGTTTGGTTCTGCAAGCTCAACGCCACATAAGATTGACCATTGGGATTGGAACCATAAGCAAAGTCATAAACAGGGGTCCCCTTTTTTTGCACCCAGTCCTTGTTCCACCGACTAAGATCTTCCTCCGTATAGTCTTCCATGATCTTGATTAATTCGTCCCAGGTGGCGTTGCGGCGGGCGTAAGTCTTCAAATATTCCTTGAGTGCCTCCCGAAATGGCTCTTCACCCATCAGCGTTTCCAGGTTACGCATCACAATGGGTGCTTTGTTGTAGATAATGTTGCCATATACTGTCCCCGCATTGGCCA
>ERZ1740068.592-NODE-592-length-16045-cov-7.124015_pt1 | contig 16045 bp, 14 predicted proteins | sample MGYA00581735_ERZ1740068 | MGnify/ENA primary metagenome ERZ1740068 (study PRJEB43018, sample SAMN04849740) | marine metagenome | isolation source: floating plastic debris | place: Pacific Ocean | collected 2008-08-30 | study: EMG produced TPA metagenomics assembly... | reverse complement strand
TAACCAAACAGTGGATACAAATTAAAGGACTAACACACACCAACAAGCCGCAAGGACTTCCTCCAACCTCGTCCTCAATTCTCCAACCTGCTCCGCTCTTCGCTCTCGTCCTCGCTTCTCCAAAACTCGTCCTCAATTCTCCTACCATTTCCGCTCTCTGCTCTCGTCCTCGCTTCTCCAAAACTCGTCCTCGCTCCTGCAAACAAAAAAAGCCTTAGCAGATGCTAAAGCTTTTTTAACAGTGACCGGTCAGGGGCTCCCGCCAGCTGGCGGATAAACTTCTCGCCCCTTGCATTAGTGCAATAAAAAAGCCTCAGCGTTTAACTGAAGCTTTCGTTGTTTTCTGTGACCTGTCGAGGGCTGAAATCGAACTCGGATGGGTTGTCTTTCTTGTCTGATTTGGATCAGTTTTATCGATTGAAAGGATTTTATTTTTCTTCTTGAGCAATTTTTTTTTAGGTCTTTCGATCGGACTATTTCTGAGATACTTTATTCTATAAAGGGTTCCAATAGATTTAATTTAGAAAGGAAATGATCCATAGATATTCTTCTTTGTCCTCTTTCTCCTTCCACATTGTTTTTTAATATTTTATTGAAATTTTCTTTTTCCCTTGGGAGCGAATCAAACGTTATGGTTAGTTCAATTTCGTTATTTGAAAGCCGCCGGAACAATTCTTCTTTGTTATTATTGGGATCATAATAATTGTTGTAGCTATTTAATAAGGCTGCTTCAAGCCAAATTAAATCTGAGTATAATTCGTGTCGACTTTGGCTTATTATTTGCCATGTTTTTTTATGGAAATCATTTATTGTTAGTTTCTTATCATAAACATCATTATAGAAATCTGCCTTATTTATTTTAATAAATGCTAAAAATATTGAGATAAACGGATCTGAAGTAGCCAATTCTGGATATGATTTCAATGATAATCTTGCAAGAGAAAATATTTTTTCTTGTTGCCTCAAAGGAATATCGCTTCCATAAAATAATATATTACATATGTCTTGGAAAGAGCGTGGTTCATGAGATAGAAATCCATGATTTAACCTAATAACGGATTGGTAGAAAGAATTGAAATCAAAGTAATCGATTAAATAAGTAAGAAAATCGGAACCAGTGGGGCGGGGTATCGAGTATTCAATATCAATGATCCGCCTGAGGTATTCATCTGAATCTAATAGGTCACTTCCATAAGCTCCTTTAATTGCATTTCCTAGTTGTTCTTTGTCTATCGAGAGAACGAAAACAATATCAGGAATTGAAAAAAAGTGTTTGATTTGTTCAAGTACTGAAACGGCGTAATTGGGCCTGCAACGATCTAACTCATCAATGAAAAATATCAGAGGTTTCCCTTGGTTGGTATCGGCAATAAAATGAGCAAGACTGTCTTTAAATTCTTCTACGTGTTTTTTTCTTTCTGAATATTCTTTAACACTTTCCTCAAAAATACTTGACATTGCTTTGGTTACTCCATCCATAAGGTTTCCCAAAGTTTCACTTCCAGTATGTTTTACAACGATCTCCTTAAGTAAGGTTGGCGCGATGTTTTTTACAAGATAAGCAGCATTTTTAACAGATTTAATATATTTTGGTTTTGTAGACTCATTAGTTAAAGATCCAAGTTCTCCCATTAATGCAATCAATGGGTTATCTTCAAAGTCATTTTCCCAAGCATTGAAGTAGACAGTTTGATATTGGGAGTCGATTAGCTTTTGTTGCCACATTTTGATAAATGTGGTTTTCCCTTCGCCCCATTTATTATTGATTGCCAATACAAAACCACGTGGATAGGTATCTATGATTTGCGATAGGATGTCTGCATACTTTTCTCTCTTTAATTTACAATTTTTAAATGCATTTCCTGGTACTGCCTCAATATCGTTTAGTTTGATTGTCATGGTACTATTTTATGATGTTTTACCTACATTTTATCAATACATCCTTGGTTTGAGGGTATTAAGCTTTAAATGAGGCTTATAAGTAAAAGAGGGAGGATTTAAAGATAACCATTGTTATCAAATCTAATTGTTAATGAATTGTCTCTAAAATCATTTTACCCAACAATCGCTTGGATTCCAAACATCATTAATAGAAGATCAATATGATATTCAGAATGAGCTAAATTGGAGCCATTCAATATTTGATACGATCAAAAAACTCAATTTCATACACTGAATTGGGTGGGGGACTTTAGCGAGAAGCTAAGCTTCTTCATTGAGTTCTTGCAAAACCTTCCTCAACTCTTTAATAGTAGTGGAATAGAGGTGCAGGATTCGATATTGGTTCGATCTTTTTGGAAAAACTTCTTTTGACGGAAAAGAATATCAAACTCCGAAAGTGAACCCGAGAACACATCCAAATTGAAAATTCAAAGAAGAATAGGAGAGTAGTCCAACAGATCTGAAACGAAGTGAAGGTCAATCCCACTCAATCAAAAAAGCCGCAAGACTTTCCTCTCCCTCCAAACTCGCGCTCAACCCTCGATCCTAAAAACAAAAAAGCCTCAGCGAATGCTGAAGCTTTTCTTGTCAGTGACCGGTCAGGGGCTCGAACCCTGGACCCATTCCTTAAAAGGGAATTGCTCTACCAACTGAGCTAACCGGTCGTTTCCAATTTTGGAGGTGCAAATATAATTGCAAAATTTTATTCCGGTACGATTGACGGTAACTTTTTTTACGCTTTTGCAACTTTTGTTGCAGATGGCAAATTAGTCATTAATCGGACGCCTCGAAAACGGCTTGTTCGGATCAAAAACCTTCATCATGGTGGCCAACCGGCGGTAAACCTCCACTTCCAATCCTTCCACAATGTTGATCATCTTGGGATTGAAATCACCGATCCAAGCGATGAACAACCGGTCGTATTTTCGAGGTTGGTACACCAGGTCGTCCAGGCGCTTGAAGATGATGGCTTCTATACCTTTGCCCTGGTAGTCGGGGTCGGTGCCAAACACCACGCCGACGAAGGTGCGCGACACCCCTTTGGAGCGGTAGTAGGCAAACTTGAGCTTGCCCCACCAGTTGAGATTCCCGTTAACGTAGCGGAAAATCTCATTCACATTGGGTACTGCAATGAAAAAGCTAATTGGACGATCGCCATCGTAGGCAAAATACACCAACTCAGGATCGAGAATGGGCTTCATAGCTTGTAGTGCTTGTTTGGCCTTGGCTGCCGTGAGTTCGGTGAAGTTGTGGTGGCTTTTGCCCCAAGCCCGGTTGTAAACGGTGCGAAAATCCTCAGTGTACTTATCCAGCTTCTTCGGGTCGATGATCTCTACCCGGTATTTTTCCTGCCGATTGAGGCGTTCTGCTAAAATGCGAAACCGCCGGGGAAGACCATACTCCCTTATGTCGCGCGAATAGATCAACTGGTTGTAGTAGACCTGAAAGCCGTAGGCCTCGAAAAATTTGACGTAGTACTCCGGGTTGTAGTTTTGCTGGTAGTATCCGGCCGCTTCAAAATTTTCGGTCACCAACCCCCAGTATTTGTCTTTCTCACCAAAGTTAACCGGCCCTTCCATGGCCTCCAAACCACGTGATTTCAGCCACTCCTGGCACCGGTCAAACAGTGTGAAAGCTGCTTCCTGCGAATCGATGCATTCGAAAAAGCCCAGACCGCCAGTAGGGTAGGGGTAGCTGTCGCTCGATTTGTGATTTACAAAGGCAGCCACTCGGCCGATGACACTATTGTTATCATCGTAGAGCAGCCAGCGGCATGCCTCACCGTGTTTAAAAAATTTGTTATGCGCAGGGTCGAACACCTTGTCGATGTCTTGTTGCAAGTGTGGAATCCAATGCGGATCGTTTTGGTAGATCTGGAAAGGCAAACGGTGAAACGCCTTTACATGGGCAGCGGAAGATACTTCTACGAGCTTCAAGGAATTTGTTTTCGACAAAATTAGTGTATTATTGCAGCACCCGAACCACTCCCTTTAATTGCTTGAAACCCAGTACAAATAAGCATGCCGAGACTGCAATGAATATTTATTGCCTTGGATACATGGGGGCGGGTAAAACTACCTTGGGTCGCAAGTTGGCCAAAGCTCTTGGCTATCACTTTCTCGACCTCGATGCTTACATCGAAAAAACCTCGGGCCGAAAGATCAGTTACCTCTTTGCCGAGGGCATGGAAGACATCTTCCGCAAGCTGGAAAGGGTGGCACTTATTTATACCACCACTGCGAAGCAAAAACTGGTGATTTCCACCGGTGGCGGTACGCCTTGTTTCTTCGACAACATGGACATCATCAACCGCAATGGGATTTCCATCTACTTTGAACTCGACCCGCAATCGTTGGCCAACCGCCTGATGGCTGCCAAAGAAAAGCGACCACTGCTCAAAGACAAAACAGAGGACGAGTTACACGCGTTCATCACCCAACATTTGAAGGAACGTGATCCCTTCTACCGGCAAGCCCACCTGATAGAAAGTGCCCTCAATTTTGATAAGGCACGCATGGACGACCTCATCGCCCGGCTACAAAAAAATTATTTCAAGTAAACTGCATCGTTGCCTTGTTCAAAGGCTACTGAAATGTGTTCCTGCAAAGTGGTAGCCAGGGTCAAACCCACGTAGTCTGCCCGCACCGGATAGAGGCGGTGCCTCCGATTGACCAATACGGTGGTAATGAGTTGCTTGAGCGGATGTTGCAACAAAAAGCGGGTACCGTAGATCAAGGTAGTTCCAGAATTGAGCACGTCATCTACCAAGATGACCACCTTTTGTTCCAAAGCCCCAGCTACCTTTTCGGGAGTTTCCCAGCGGCCCTCGAATGGAAATTCGTCGGCAATGTGGAGCTTGTGCAAGTGAATGGTTTGTTGGCTTTCGGCGGCTAACGCCCTTGAGATACGCTCGGCAAGAACATAGCCCCGATCGGCGATACCTACCAGGTGGATTTCGCTCTCCTGGTAATTGTTTTCATAGATTTCGGTGGCAATGCGCAGTATTTTTTGCTCGATTTGCCGGTGGTTGAGAATCAGGGTAGGGGTATCGCTCATGCCCGAAATTTTGGCAAAGGTAAGCATTTCAAAAACCGAATCACCGCTGAAACAATGTTGCATGCCTTACCGTTATTCCAGCATTGCAAGGCATCAATACTATGGTGTTTGGTGAGCTTTTCGTTATTTTAGTACTTCAGCTTCGCAAGTAAACATTATTTAGTGTCTGTTTTTAAGCTACGTCCAACGCCCGGGATGAAAGGTAGCCTGTTGCTAACATTGCTGTTGGCTCCGGTACTTTTACTGGCTCAGGTACAGGTTTCCGGAAAGGTGCAAACCAACGAAGGGGATGGGTTGGAGAATGCCACCATCACCATATGGAGGGCCGACCGCAAATTTCATGAACTGCTTACCCTCAAAAAGGGCAAATACAGTTTCAAAGTGCCGGTAGGGCACCGCTACCTCATCGAGGTAAAAAAAGACTACTACGCTACTACCCGCATTTCCATTTCCACGGAAGTGCCCAAGCACCTCGAACACCGCAACGACGGCAAGATGTTCTCCTTCAAGGCCGACATGAATGTGCCCTTACTCGAATGCCGGGAGGGCATGGACCCTTCGGTATTTGAAAAGCCGATCAAAGAAATCTTTTTCGACAAGCGCAACCAAACTTTTGCAGAAGACCGGAAATACGCTGCCATGATGGCGCCTGGATTAAAAGCTTATTTTGCCGATTTGAAAGTGAAACGGGCGGCCAATGCTCCAATGGTTTTAGAGGAAGAATTGCTGAAGCCTGCCGAAAACCCACCAGCTTCTACACCAGCCGCTAAAGAAGGGCTTGGCAGTAACCGTTATAAGGTGAACACTACCTCCGGCAGTGCCACCGCCGAAACCACTGCTGCCGAAACCACTTTGCCGTTGTCGCTTGGACAACAAGAAAAGGTGGCCAATGCACAACGAGAGGCCACTGCCAAAGAAAATCAACGTGCCAAAGCAGCACTGCAAGGGGAGTTGCTGGAAATTGCCGCACAAGAAAAGAAACAGGGCACCGCTGTGGCCCGTAAGAAAGAGGAACCCAAGGCAGACGCCACCCTGGAATTGAAAACGGCACAAGCCGACCAATCGCAACAAGCGGCCCAACAGGCGGCTGAGGCAGAACACAATCAAGGCGTTCAAGCCGACCACCTCAACGATTTACTGACCCTGGCGGCTGAAGAAAAACGACGAAAGCTTCGGGCCCGCCAGGCAGGGACACAAAGCCAGGGACAAAATTTGGCCGAACGTCCTGAAATTGTTAATTATGAAGCACAGGACGGCGATCGCTACGTTTGGACTACCGAAATGGTGTTTGCTGACCACAAAGAGGTGTATAAAAATTTGAAACTCGCCAACGGTGCATTCCATCATTCGCAGAACGGCACCAGCATCTCTGAGCTGGTTTATACCCAGGCACTCACGCGTTACCGCTAACCACTTCTGGCGCTGTTTTCTGGTAGCTTGCTTGCTGTTGGTAGCTCCAACCGCCTATTCTCAAACCATTAGTTTTGCCAAGTTTGGCGTAGAACAAGACTTGTCGCAATCGCAGGTGCGCACCGTGCTGCAAGATGAAGACGGCTATCTGTGGATTGGTACCATTTCGGGGCTCAACCGCTTCGATGGTTTGCAATTCGAAACCTTTGGCAAAAAAGACAGCCTGGCCGAGGAGTGGTTCACCGCTTCGTACAAGGCCAGCAACGGGCATTTGTATTTTGGCCACTGGGGAGGCGGTCTCAGTTACTTCGATGGCAATACCCACCAGTTTCACGACCTTGAATTCGAAAGCCAATGCGGCTTTTCTTCCGTAACCGGCCTCTGTGAGCTCGACGGTCAATTGTGGGTGGCCACCCAGGGTGGGGGCCTATGGACCTTGAACCTGGAGCGCCACGAATTACAGCGCCACAACGGCCCGCGAGGAATCTTTCTCTCCACCGTGAATGCCCTTTCGGTAGACGACAAAGGGCGCTTGTGGCTGGGTACCAACAACGGTTTGGTGGCTTATGATACCCGCCGGGAAGCCGACGATGCCGCTGCCTATCAGCTGTTGTTGGCCGCCGATGGTTTACCCGGAGATCGGGTAACGGGCCTCACCTTGCTGAAAAACGGCGATTTGGTGACCATCACCACCGCTGGCAGCGTGTTCATCAACACCCGGGGCAACACCATCGATCGGGCTGGATTCATTTACCTCGACCAGCAGTTGGGCCAAAGCCCCGGGCAAGTCACCTGCTTGATCGAAGACCGGGAAAACCATTTGTGGATTGGCACCACCAACCGTGGCGTGATTCGTTATCACCCCGAATCGGGGCGCAGTTCGGTATACAACACGGCCTTTGGCCTCAATTACAACAAGGTGAATACCTTGTTTGAGGACCGGGAGGGCAACATTTGGATCGGCACCGACCTGGGGCTCAACCAGTTTAAAGGCGAGGTGTTTTTGTTGTTTGACGAGTCGGATTCGTTGAGCAACAACATTGTTTGGGACATTATTGAAGACAGCCGTCGGAATTTGTGGTTGGGTACCAATCAAGGCGTCACCCGATTGCGTTTTGATCCCCAAGCTCCGCTCGGTACTTTGGAAACTCCCCAAGTGCAAAAGCTGACGGTAGCCGATGGCCTTTCGGGCAACTCGGTGCTTTCGGTGTTTGAAGACCGCGAGGGCAACCTGTGGTTTGGCACTGCTTATCGCGGTTTGAACCATTACCTGGTGAAGGAGAACCGGCTGATTCGCTACGACAATGCCAACCTTTCGGACCTTACGATCTACGACATCAATCAAGACCGGGAGGGTTATTTGTGGCTGGCCACCCGCGAAGGAGCCATTCGGATGGATCCCAGCAACGGAGAACTGACGAGCTACACAGAAGAAAACGGCCTGGGTGGCCGGGCGATCTATCGCATTTTTAAAGACCGTGATGACCAGTTGTGGTTTTCTGCCTTGGGTGGCGATCTGGCAGTCTACAATGGAAAGTTTTTTGAGCCCATCGCGGGCATGGATACGCTCAACCAGAGTTTTATTATGAGCATGGCCGAAGATGCGGACCGTAACCTCTGGTTAGGCTCTTATGACGGTGGCGTTTTTAAATTCGATGGCCAGCAATTTACGGACATCACTACCGAGCAGGGCTTGAGCAGCAACACGGTATACTCCCTCATTTTTGACCAAACGGGCAAATTGTGGATGGGAACGGGCAAGGGCATCGACCGGATGGATTTGAAAACGGGTGATATTTTTCACTACGGCAAAGAGGAGGGTTTTTTGGGCGTAGAGGCTAACCCGAATGCGGTGTGCCAGGACAGCCGGGGCAACCTGTGGTTTGGTACCATTATGGGAGCTGCCTGCTATTCGCCCGAAGAGGACCGCGAAAATCTCGTGCCGCCGGTTACCTTTATTCGGCCCTATAAAGCGGGTTTTCAGGCACAAGATTTTCCTGCCGATGGCGAATTTGAATACGACCAGAACAACCTTAGCTTCAGTTTTGTGGGCATTTCATTGACCAACCCGCGCAAGGTGCTCTACCAATACCGCTTGCTGGGACTGGAAAAAGACTGGTCGCCTACCACGGCTTTCAACGAAGCGGTGTATTCCAATTTAGGACCGGGCGAATACGTGTTTCAGGTGCGGGCCTGCAACAACAACCGGGTGTGGAACGAGCAGCCTGCAGAATTGAACTTCACCATATTGCCACCCTTTTGGCAAACCCTTTGGTTTTATGCTTTGTTGCTTCTGGCCGGAGTAGGGGCTGTATTTGGTTGGGACAAGTACCGTACACGCAACTTGCTGGATGCTAAAACGATGCTCGAAAATCAGGTGAAAAAACGCACCGTGGAGCTGGAACAGAAAACCAACCAGCTGAGCTCGCAAAACAAACACATTACCGACAGTTTGCGCTATGCGCAGCGCATTCAAACGGCCTTGCTGCCTTCTGCGGCCGAACTGCAAGCGCTCTTTCCCGAATCGTTCATTTTGTATTCTCCGAAAGAGATTGTTTCGGGCGATTTCTATTGGGTGAAACAGGTAGGGGAACGCAAAGTAGTGGCGCTGGTAGATTGCACCGGCCATGGAGTTCCAGGAGCGTTTTTGGGCTTGTTGGGCCACAATGCTTTGAGCCGGGTGGTGAACGAATTGCCCGATGCGCAGCCCACCGATTGGCTGGAACGCCTGAACCGCGATTTAGCAGATGCGCTGCACCGCGAAGGACAAACCTCACCCGATGGCATGGCTATCTCACTGCTGTGTTTTGATGCCCATGGCCTTAAGTTGCAATTTGCCGGTGCCGGAAATTCGCTGTACATCGTGCGGCCTGCCCACATTGATGTGGACAAAGATTGGCGTAAAAAACTCGGTGGAGCGGTGAAAGTGACACATCCTGAAAACAGTTTCAAGCTGATTGAATTGCTGGGTGGTAAGCGCATTGTAAACGGCCTGAGCGATAGCGAGGCCTTTGCACAGCAGGAGTTTGAACTGGCAGAGGGCGATAGCCTCTACTTGTTTACCGACGGTTTTGTCGATCAGTTTGGTGGCGATCGCGGCAAGAAATTCAAGGCCAACCGCTTCAAGCAAATGTTGCTCTACAACCAGGAAAAAAACATGAATCAACAATGTGCCTTGCTCACGGAGACCTTCACCGAATGGAAAGGAGAGCTCGATCAGATCGACGATGTTACCATCGTGGGCATACGTTTATAATACCTCATCATGCAATACGAAAACGCCCGGGATTACATTCTTCACCGCTTGAAAACCGAATTGGCGCCTCACCTTACTTACCATTGCTTCGACCACACGATGGATGTGTTTGAGTCGGCCATATTTATTGCCGGACAATACAACCTGGATGCGGAGAGTTTGGTGTTGCTCAAAACGGCGGCTCTTTATCACGATAGCGGTTTTTTGGAGGTGTATGGCGGCCATGAAGCCAAAGGTTGTGAGCTGGCGCGCAAGAAATTACCTGAATTTGATTATTCTGAATTTCAGATCGAACGCATTTGCCAAATGATCATGGCTACGCAAATACCGCAGGCCCCGCAAGATTTGTGTGGGGAAATCCTGTGCGATGCCGACCTCGACTATTTGGGCCGCGATGATTTCAAATCCATTGGTGACACCCTTTTTGCAGAATTTTTGGATCAAGGCATTGTGCAAAACGAGGAAGGGTGGAACCGTTTGCAAATTGGCTTTTTGAGTAACCACCGATACCATACCCGCTATGCCCAAGCGCACCGTCAACCGGTGAAGAAGGTCCACCTCGATCAATTGGAAGTACTTGTTGCCACCTATTCCTGAGCCTTTTCTGCTCAACGTTTGGAAACACTGGGAGCCTTGGCAGTTATCGGCTACCCGTGCGCTGGCAGAGCAAGAGAATGGTCTTGCTTCCCTGTTGCAGCACCTCAAAACCATTGGTGGTAGTTTGATGGATGTGTACCATGGGCCATTGTCTTTTCAGGAATGTACTGCCGAACTAAGTCACGTGCTGCAAAGCGATGCTTGCTGGGAGCCAGATGAATTGAAACTGCGACTACAAACCAGCAAAGGCTATCTGGAGTATAGCTTGAGCGATGCCGCTGTGTGGGTTGTCCGCTGGGGCGAAATTCAGGGGCGACACTTGCATTTACATCCTGGCCGCTACAGCAGGCATACGTATCGGGTGAAAGCCCACACTCTGAAAACGGCACTGTTGGCCCTTTACTTTCACTATCAAGAAGGTGTTCCACTTCAACACCTTGACCAACTGAACCAATTGCGCACCCGATACCTAGACTTGTCGCCCATGCGAAAACTGTATCAAGAAAAAGGCTTGGGCATGCTGTTGCAACACTGGGAGGGGAAACTATAAGCCTTGAGTTAGCCCTCAGGTCTCTTTTTCTGCAAAAACCAAATCCAAAATTTACTTTCGTAGGGCTTGTCTCCCAACGACGTAGAGGGGAGACAAGATTTGGCCTCGGAGGAAAGTCCTAAAATAGGTAGACAAACCCATCTACCTGTAAAGGGAGACAGAAAGCAAGCGCCATTGTTGTTGTTCTGCTCCACCAAGTTGATGGGCATTACCTGAAATGGATGGAAGGCCGACACAAGTGGTAGGACCCGTATGGCCGCTCGCCCGGTGGGCAAACTGTAAGTTTCACGACAAAGCTTTTCTTTTCCTACGGCTAGTGCCTTTGGTTGATGGGAAGCAACTTATTTTCGATTAAAATTGAATGGTATGAAAACTACCTCCACTATGCTGGTGCTGCTACTGCCTGTTTTGGCTTTCTTCAGCATTGCTTTTTCAAAGCCAGTGGAAACTGAAGTTGCGGCAGAATATTTGGCCATGGCCGATCATTCCAACCCGCAGGAAATGCTTTTGACCAAAGCCTTGGAAGCACACGGCTGGGCAGCGAAAGAAGCGGTGCACTATCAGTTTACCTTTCGCAAAAAGCGGTACACCTTTTTTGAAGACGATAAGGGGAATTACCGCTACACGGTTACCCGAAAAGCAGAAGATCAGTCGATAGTAGAAACACTCACCAATCAAGGTTTTCAGCGAGCGGTGGAAGGCCAAGCAATAGACCTATCGTCTGAAGACGTTTCGCGGTATTCGGAAGCGCTGAACTCAGTGATTTACTTTGCTACGCTGCCCCATAAATTGAACGACCCTGCAGTGATCCGAGCCTACGGGGGCACTGCTACGGTGGCGGGAACAACTTACGAATTGCTGGAAGTGAGCTTCAAGCAGGCCGGAGGAGGCAAAGATTACCAAGACCAGTTTTTGTATTGGGTGCACCGTGAGCGTGGTACCATCGATTACATGGCCTACAATTATCAAGTAAACGGAGGTGGAGTGCGTTTTCGCAAAGCTTTTAACCCACGCACCGTAGCGGGGATTCGTTTCCAGGATTATGAAAATTACAAAGCACCGGTGAGCACTGATTTGGCTCAGCTACCACAATTGTGGGAAGCCGGTAAGTTAGAACTGTTGTCCACCATTGAAACAGCAGATGTAGAATCAATCACTCAACCATAAAACCATGAAAAAGTACTTATTACTCTCCTTGGTATGCATAGGAGCTTACTCCTTTTCTTTTGGGCAAACCTTTCCAGGGTTAGATAAAAGCCCGATGGATGTGGCTTATTATCCGCACAAGGCCACCAAACGAGCTTTTGTAGAAGACAGCAAGGAGCAAGAGCAGCTCGAACCCAAAATTCGGGTACTCTATTCGCGGCCAGCGAAAAAAGGGCGCGACATTTTCGGAGGCCTGGTGAAGTATGGCGAAACCTGGCGGGTAGGTGCCAATGAAACCACCGAAATCCAATTTTTCACCGACGTAATGTTTGGCGATACCAAAGTGAAGGCAGGCCGGTATACCTTGGTAGCCGTGCCTACCGCCGATAGTTGGACCCTCCACCTCAACACCGACCTCGATGGTTGGGGCCACTATGCCCACAATGCCGATCGTGATGTAGCCACCGTTACGGTAAAAACCCAAGCTACTAAACAAGAGTTGGAAACCTTGGCCATTTTTATTGCCGAGAAATCTCCCGGCCTCGCACACCTCACCATTGGTTGGGACCGAACCATGGTAGAAGTACCCATAAAATTGCTGTAGAAGCACAAAATATACTGTTTGAGTTGAAGTGCCGTAGGGAATTCGTTTTTCCTTGCGGCACTTCTTTTTGGGTAAAAGGGTGCTGATTTTTTAACCCAACCGTAAAACAACCCCCGTATTTATGGGCTTGTGCCCATGGCTTTAGGCCGCTACTTTTACACAGTCTTCAACGCCCTCCTGGGAGACCGAAAATAATATGCATCGCCATCTAAAACCCTTACGCAATGGCACCCTTTTCTTCACCCATTCTTTTGGGCGGGCCCAAGCGGCTTGCCGAAATTTTTGCACTTAGAACCCTGGCCTGGGAACGCTCTCCTGGTCGACAACAAATCAATTCTTCCAAATATCCCAACGGCTATTCCGATTGTTTGGATGCCAACAGCCTGCATTTCGTTTCCACCGATTGGAACGGAAATATCATTGCTGCGGCCCGTTTGAGTGTTTGCAACAGCTATGCTGATTTGCCCTATCCGGAAATGTTCGCGCAATTGTTGCACTTGCTCCCGCAGCAGCGGCCATTTGCGTTCTACAGCCGCTTGGTGATTCATCCAGACTATCGGAAGCGTGGCATCGCGCAGGCCATGGACACCATGCGCATGGAAAAGCAACAAGAACTTCAATTGCCTTTTGGTTTGGTAACCGTGAATGCCAAGCGCTGCCTTAAAATTCAACCCTATGGCTTTGTGCGCTTAGGCTACACACCAAAACCGGAAGGAGATGCTCCCTTTGAACCCCTGGCCCTCATGCGCCTGAATTTGGAGGAGATTCGACTGCCGCAGCAGCTGCTTTTGGATGCGGTGGTTTGAGTAATGGGCGAAGGCCTATAACGACAGGGGCTTGTACTTATGTTATAAACCCACAGAACCTGTTTATCAGTGAAAGAATCGTTGTGTAAAAAGGTGAGCAAGCCAAATCCGTAATTCATACTGCTGTAGATGGCTATTTCAATCAAAAGGCCAACAATGAAGACGTCATAGATGCGGTTAGTCTTGGCCTTGCACGTGGCTTGCTTTAGTTCTTTATCGGTCAGTGGGGTTAATGCCTTTGATGGCATGGTAATAGAAGTTGTTGCAGTTCCTGATAGGAAATTTACTTTTCGGTTCTTTACCGATGGCCTCCTATTTTTTGAAGTAACTACTGGTTTCCTCTTGGTTTAAGGATTACTGCTTTAAACGTTTCACCATCGTCCATGATTTTGCAGTGGAGGTGACCACTTCAAACCCCAAACGTTGGTATAGGCGGCAAGCCGGGTTGGCGCGAACTACACTGAGAGAAAGCTGGTCAACCTTCAATTGCTGATATTTTTGAAAAATGGCTTTCAAAAGTCCTGTGCCAACGCCCTGGTTTCGAAAGGCCGGTTGTACCGCCATGCTCAACTCTGGCGTAGTAGCATCGATAAAACCATAGCCCGGTTGCTTTTCTGAAAATAGCCGTCCCCAAATGGCACCCAGGCGTTGCTCCTTTTCCACCGCCACCAGCGCAACATCAAAATGGTCTTTTCCCCAGTTGGTGAAATAGATGGAAAGCGATGGTTCCCGAATGATGTTTCGTGGAAACGGTACGGCACCTTCAGGAACAAAAATGGCCTCGTAAAGCATTTCGGATAAAAAATCACTTTCGCTGTTTTTCAAGGCTCGAATGGTCATGCTGGTATGAATGCAAGAAGGGTTAGGCTAGATGTGCTGACACTGTCGGCTCGTTAGGTTTAGCGTTCTGAAGCCGATAGGTGATAAAACACGCCTTTTTCCGTCAGTTCCATTTCGAGCACTTCCCAAGAAATGAGTTTGGCCAACAGCGCCTCCACTGCTTTGGGCTTGAGGCCAGAGAGGCGTCCGTATTTGCTAAAGGTGATGCGCTCGTTCTCCCGCAGGTAGGAAAACAACTGATTTTCAGTTTCGGTAAATTGAACCTCCGCGCCTCTGCGCGATTTGCCCATGCGCCACACCCGGGTTAGTACCCGGTTCGCTACAAAATTGTGGTCGTCTTTGCGCACGTAGGGCCGCCATTGGTCATGGTCGTCCTTGGCAAGGTGAGGACCAGCTTCAGACCGTGGAATCCATACCTCAAGCACATTCTTTCCCTGTTCTCGCCACAATTGGCTTTCGTAGGTCACCTCGGGTTTGGTGTAAAGCAGTGCGGCCGTTTCGATCACATGTAGCTCCTCCTGGCTTCTCACTCCGGCAATTCGTCCATTGTCTTTCACGCCAATTAAAAGTCGGCCCCCATCGGTATTGGCAAAGGCCGATAGCGTACGGGCTATTTTGCGGGCATCGTCTACTCGAAACTTAAAATCCTGCTGCTGATGTTCGCCTTCCAGAATAAGGTCGATCAAACTCCGTTTCATCAGGGGAAAAGTTACCGGATTTTCGTCAATTTGGATCAATAATTGCCGTTTTTGGCTCCCTTTGAATTTCTTTTCCTGAATAGAGAAGCTTACATTTGTTTATCTACATGTTGCTGAATCGAATCTACACTGCTGCCCTCCGATCGCTCTTAAAGTTGGGCAGACTGTTTCTGATGGGAGCCCTGCTCTCTGGCATCCTGGCACCAAGTATTTATTATTTCTCAGCCGAAGAATGGTTGACGGTAGATCAAGAGTCCAAAACTGATGCTGAGGAATCCGAAGAAAACAACAAAGACGAAAAGAAGGAATCGGAAGGGAAAGAACGTTTCTTCCAAGATTCCAGCCAATACCACTATTGGAATTCAGGCCATCAGCTGCAGCTTAGAGAAACTTTAGCTTTCCAACCCACTCATGCAAACGATGTGTTGACACCTCCTCCCGAGAGGAGCAAACGCCTCAACCGCTTATCTTAATCACCCCTTTTTCTACATTGAATCTACACACCATCCGGTAGGACCCAATTCGGGCCCTCCGGATGGTTGTAAACCTTGAACGCATTCGAATGAACAATCTTGATAACCTCAACAATCCCTTTAAACATTTAGGCAAAGACCTGCCTGCTGGAATTGTTGTCTTTTTGGTAGCCGTGCCCCTTTGTTTGGGTATTGCGCTTGCCTCCGAAGCCCCCCCTATTGCAGGAATCATCGCTGGCTTGGTAGGCGGTATTATTGTGGGTGCTTTGAGCGGCTCTTCACTGGGCGTTAGTGGCCCGGCGGCTGGTTTGGTCTCCATCGTAGTATTGGCCATCAAAGACTTAGGCTTTGAAGTCTTTCTGTTAGCGGTGGTGTTAGCCGGTGTTTTACAAATCGTGGCAGGTTTTGCCCGAGGTGGCATCATTGCCTATTTCTTTCCCACATCGGTAATTAAAGGCATGCTGGCCGGTATTGGCGTCCTCATTTTTTTGAAAGAGATTCCCCATGCCATGGGCTACGACAAAGATCACTTTGGTGATTTCTCCTTTTTTCAAACCGATGGGCACAACACCATTTCTGAGCTTTATTATGCGGTAGTGGATGTTACTCCCGGGGCGGTTATCATTACCGTTATCTCGTTGGCTGTACTCATCTTGTTTGAGCAAAA
>ERZ1740068.591-NODE-591-length-16087-cov-8.473615_pt1 | contig 16087 bp, 13 predicted proteins | sample MGYA00581735_ERZ1740068 | MGnify/ENA primary metagenome ERZ1740068 (study PRJEB43018, sample SAMN04849740) | marine metagenome | isolation source: floating plastic debris | place: Pacific Ocean | collected 2008-08-30 | study: EMG produced TPA metagenomics assembly... | reverse complement strand
GCCCAACGATGCCAACACCTGGTCCAAGCTCAAAGCCATGATCGAGAACTACCTCGCTGGTTTGTGGCGCCAAGGAGCTTTGGCAGGACCTACTCCCGAGCAATCCTTTTTTGTGAATGTCGGCTTAGGTTCAACCATGACACCCAACGACATTTTGGAAGGGCGTCTCATTATCGAAGTTGGGATTGCCGCCGTGCGCCCCGCTGAATTCATCATCCTCAAGTTCTCGCACAAACTGCAAGAAGCCTGAGTCAATCATTTGATAACCACTTAATTCAATTTTCAATACCATGGCAGAATATCCAGTACCGGTTTTTCACTTTTCAGTGGAATGGGGAGGAGCGCAAGGCGCTTTCTCGGAAGTGTCCGGACTCAGCAAAGAAACCCAGGTCATTGAATATCGGGACGGACTGAGCAAACAGTACTCGACCATCAAGATGCCCGGTATGCAAAAGGACAACAACATCACGCTCAAGCGGGGCGTGTTCAAAGGCGACAACGATTTCTACAACTGGTGGAATACCGTGAGCCTCAACACCATCGAACGCCGGGACATCACCGTGAGCCTGCTCGACGAAAACCACGAACCAGTAATGACCTGGAAAGTGAAGCGTGCATGGCCAGTGAAAGTAGAGAGTCCGGGCCTCAAAGCAGACGGTAACGAAGTTGCTGTTGAGTCGATTGAATTAACCCATGAAGGGATGACCATTGAGAATGGTTAAGCCTCTCTACCATATCTAATCCTTTAAAAACTTCTAATCCATGTCAACTTACAATTCGCCAGGAGTTTATGTAGAAGAGGTGGCCACCCTTCCGGCTTCTGTTGCACAGGTAGCCACCGCGATCCCTGCATTCCTTGGCTACACCAAAAACAACTTATCGGAGCCGGTGCGCATCACCTCGATGGCCGAGTTCGTAGCCGTTTGTGGAGGACCTGATACCGCAGCTGCGTCTTCACTTCAGATTCAGATTGCGAGTGCTACCGTCAACAGTAAAACGGTTTACAGTATTGGGGGGACTATTGCCTACCCAACCGCTACCATGCGGAGTCTGCTGTATTATTCGATGCAACTCTATTTTGCTAATGGAGGTGGACCGTGCTATGTGGCTTCTACTGGAGTTTTCACAGCAACTCCTAATAAAAATCACTTCGTAACTGCGGCTGGCAATGCGCTAGACAAGCTAAAATTGGAAGACGAACCCACGCTGCTTGTTCCTGTTGATGCTACCCTTTTGGGCGCCACCGGCTACTACGATGTGGTAGAGCAATGCCTCGCGCAGTGCAATGATTTGAAAGATCGTTTTACCATCGTAGATACGGTAGAGAGCAACACCTCTTCTAATACTGATGTAGAAGACCTCCGTGATGAGATTGGCAACAATTACCTGAGCTATGGTGCCGCTTACTATCCCTACTTGAATACTACGCTTACTTTGCCTGATGAGGCAGTAGTATTTACCGGAGCAAGCACGGTTACCCTGGCTGCGGCTAAATTGGCCACCAGTGGTGCGCCTGCAGACATCATGGCCCAGCTGAAAGACCAGATCAGCAAGCTCGTAGGCGACTATTTGCTTACCCTTCCACCAAGCGGGGCTATTGCTGGTATCTATGCCGCCGTTGACCGTTCGCGCGGTGTTTGGAAAGCACCTGCTAACGTGAGCATCAACAGCGTGGTAGAACCCGAAGTACGGGTCACTGATGCAGAGCAAGGTGATATGAACGTAGACGCTACCAGTGGTAAGTCCATCAATGCTATCCGTCACTTCACGGGCAAAGGCAACTTGGTATGGGGTGCCCGCACCCTGGCCGGCAACGACAACGAGTGGCGCTACGTACCCGTTCGTCGGTTGTACATCACCGTGGAAGAATCGATTGCCAAAGCTACCGCTTTCTCGGTGTTCGAGCCCAACGATGCCAACACCTGGTCCAAGCTCAAAGCCATGATCGAGAACTACCTCACCAACTTATGGCGGCAAGGTGCCCTCGCCGGTTCCAAGCCCGAGCAAGCCTTCTTTGTGAACGTAGGCCTCGGTGTCACCATGGTGCCCGACGATATTCTCAACGGCAACCTGATTATTGAAGTAGGAATGGCTGCGGTTCGTCCCGCAGAGTTCATCATCCTGCGCTTCTCCCACAAAATGCAGGAAGCCTGATTGGGCCGACTGTAGAGGTGAATTGGATGGATGGATTTAACTGTCACACACTACAGCACCTCCCTCAGCGAATGGGTGGCCAGTCCGCCCATCGCTGCCAACTTAGCTTTTGACAGGTTTGGAGTGGTTCGCTACCACCTGACCCGCGAACCCTCCGAACCTGATCAACCAAAGCGCCTCCACCGGGAATATGTGGCCTCCTCTCTTCCGCCTATTGCATGGCAGCAAGACAGCTCCCGGCCAGAATGGATGGCCACCCAAGGATCAATGAAACGCCCAAATAGCGACCTGCTGATCCTGATCGAATTCGAATGAGAAGAAAGAAAAAACAGACGATTTATGTCGACCATTTATAAAACCCCGGGTGTTTACCTGAAAGACCTCGGCAAACTTCCGAGAACCGTAACCCAGGTTCCGACCGCCGTTCCGGTCTTCGTGGGCTACACCGAAACCGCGCGGCAAAACGGCCAGGACGTGACCAACGTACCCGTTCGCATCAGTTCCCTGGCCGACTACGAGTCTACCTTTGGTGGGGCACCGAGTCCTACGTCATCCACCAGCAACCAGGCCGAAGTTACCCTGGATGCCAACGGAGCAGTGACCGGGGTCGACATCCAAACTCCCTTCTACCTCTACTACAGCCTGGAGCTCTTTTTTGCGCAGGGTGGGGGAGATGGCTACATCGTTTCGGTAGGCGATTATGCAAGTAGTGCCAGCCACACGACCCTACAAGCAGGCTTTGACAAGGTAGAAGACCTCGAAGGGCCTACTTTGTTGGTGTGCCCGGACGCGGCCTTGCTCACTACTGCCAACGCCGGCCAACTGCATCAGCACATGTTGAAGCAGTGTTTCAACACCCAAGACCGCTTTTCCATTCTGGATGTTCAGCCCTCCGGAGCCAACATCATTAATGCCGTAGATACTTTCCGCACCGAAGTAGGAGTACAGTACCTCAACTATGGAGCGGCTTACGGACCTTACCTGGAATCTACGCTTGACTTTGATTTCCACGAAGAAGATATTTCCTACACCCAGAGTGGTGGTTCGGTAACGCTCACCAGCCTTTCGCAAGCCGCACACCTGGACGTAAACGACCTCACTGATCTTGCCAATGTAAAGGCTGATCGCGGCACCCTGAACGAGTTGCTTTCGGATACGCACAGCGTCACCAGTGGCACCAACTTCAATTCTGGAGTAAACAGCGGTGGTTCGACCTATCAAGCACTTTTTGACGACAATGCCATCGGCTACAATACGATAAATAAGCCAAGTAGGTGGATTGTGGTCATCCAAGGAATGGCCATCGACTACCTCAACCTGTTTGACGGAAGCGATGAATTGCTGACCAAAGCTCTGCGTGAAAGCATTGGCACCCAAGGCCGTGCAAAAGCGGAGGTGTACGACATCATCCGCACGCTAAAGGCCTATCAAGATGGCTACTCGGGCATCGGTGGTGGATCGGGTTCCATTAACCTGTTGTACAATACCAATACTAGTACCCATCATTTCAATGATGCCGGAGCCTTTGATTTTGGCGCTTCGGCCAATCCGAGTTTCGACTATGATTTAGGTGCGGTAACGGCCAACAACACCATCTATGGGAAATACACCGGATCGGGAGTGCTGGAACGAAACATCCGCATTGCGGAGCCCGCCTACAAAGCCTTGTTTGATCGCATGTTGGCCCTCTTCTACAAATTGCTCGAAGAGGTAGACAAGATCATTGCTGCCATCGAGGAAAACCTGGAAAAAACCAATCCCATTTACGCAGCCGTTGCCGAGGCCATCCGTGCCCAGCGCATGATTCTTCCACCAAGTGGACTGATTGCCGGCGTATATGCTGCGGTCGACAGCTCACGTGGCGTGTGGAAAGCATCCTCCAACGTAGCCCTCAACAACGTGCTCGGCCCTACCGAACTCATCACCAACAAAGATCAGGAGTACCTGAATGTGGATCCGGTAGCCGGAAAATCGATCAACGCCATCCGCACTTTTGCCGGCCGTGGCATCATGGTGTGGGGCGCACGTACCCTCGATGGCAACAGCAGCGAGTGGCGCTACATTCCGGTCCGACGGTTGTACATCGCGATAGAAGAGTCGCTGCGCAAAGCCACTGATTTTGTGGTGTTTGAACCCAACAATGGCAATACCTGGCTGCGGGTGCGCAACCTCATTGGCAACTACCTGCTGGGTTTGTGGCGGCAAGGTGCCCTGGTCGGGGCATCGCCCGAAGAGGCCTTCTTCATTCGGGTAGGGCTCAACGAGAGCATGACCGCCAACGATATTCTCGAAGGACGCATGGTGATTGAAATTGGCCTTGCTGCCGTTCGTCCCGCCGAGTTCATTGTCATCAAATTCAGTCAAACCCTGGCCAACAGCTAAGCCACAAGGCACCAAATCAACTCCAATCTAAAAACGAACGATCATGGCAGAATATCCAGTACCCGTCTTTCATTTCTCCGTTGAGTGGGGCGGCAACAGTGGTGCTTTTTCGGAGGTATCCGGACTTAGCAAAGAAACCCAGGTGATTGAATACCGCGATGGCCTAAGCAAGCAGTACTCTACTGTAAAAATGCCCGGCATGCAAAAAGACAACAACATTACCCTCAAGCGGGGAGTGTTCAAGGGCGATAACGATTTCTACAACTGGTGGAATTCGGTGACCCTCAACACCATTGAGCGCAGAGACATCACCGTGAGCTTGCTCGACGAAAATCATGAGCCGGTGATGACCTGGAAGGTGAAACGCGCCTGGCCGGTGAAAGTGGAAAGTCCCGGTTTAAAAGCCGACGGCAACGAAGTGGCGGTAGAGTCGATTGAACTCACCCACGAAGGAATGACCATCGAAAATAACTGATTGAATTATGCCTGAATACTATCCACCGCTTGGCTTCCACTTTCGTGTGGAGTTCGACCTCTTCGGAATCGGAGAAGAAAGCACCGATGCCCGCTTCAAAGAGGTGAGCGGTTTGAACGCCTCTTTGGGCTCGGAGACCTACGATGAAGGTGGAGAAAACCGGTTTTCGCACCGTTTTCCCAACCGTGCCAGCTATGGCAACCTCGTGCTCCGTCGGGGCATGTTGCCCAGCTCTGAAATTGTAACCTGGTGCCGCAAGGCCATTGAAAATTTCGATTTCGAAACCTCCAATGTATCGGTCATTTTGCTCAACAACGAGCACGAACCGCTGGCCAGTTGGGAGTTTGTGAACGCATGGCCCACCAGCTGGAGTGTGGACTCCTTCAACGCCGAAGACGGCAAAATTGTCGTGGAGTCATTAGAACTTTCCTACAACTACTTCAGGAGGACCCAATAATGCCCATCGAGATACGAGAGGTGGTGATCAAAGCCACCGTAACCAACAACAAGAGCAAAGGCCCGGGCCAGGCCGCCGATACGGGAATGAGTGCCCAGGAAAAACAAGCCCTGATTTCTACCTGCGTGGAGCAGGTGATGCAAATCATCAACGATAAAAAAGACCGATAATCATGAGCGGAAAACTGGAAAAAATGCTAATCGAGGGCTATATCAGTCCTTTCTATGTGGGCAAAGCCATGGAGAGCTACTCTGTGATGTTTAACCCCACCACCTACTCTCGCCAGTTTAAAGCTCGCTATTTTGATACGCAGGCACTGGGCGAAAGCGAACCCAAGCAGGTGTTCAACAAGGTGGACGCCAGGGAGTACAGCTTTGAATTTTTATTCGACGGTACCGGTACTTCAGCTCCTAAAACCAGCGTGAGCGATGAATTGGACGCTTTTTTCACGGTATGTGGAAAAGTGACCGACAACCTTTCACGGCCCATGTTTTTGAAACTCTCGTGGGGAGACTTGTTGGTCAAATGCATTCTCAAATCGGCCGATGTTTCCTACACGCTGTTTACGCCAGACGGGAAACCCCTGCGCGCCAAGGCTTCGTGTACCTTCCAGGAATACCAAAGCGACCTTCTGAATGCAGCCATCAAAGGCATAGGAGGTGAAAAACTTTCCCAGGCGTTTGAAGTGACCGGAGACAACAAATACCTGTCTTCTCTGGCGAAAACTGTTTACGACGATCCTGCGCTTTACATGGAGGTGGCAGCCGCCAATGGCCTGGCCGCCATTCGTCAACCTTTGAAAGGCTTGAACCTCAATTTTCCTCCCTTAAAGTAAAACTGAATAATGTTTACCGATTTCACTAACATACCTACAGATGGGGCTGCCGATCAGCCTACCTTCTCGGTGTATTCGGATGGTCAGGCCATACCGAGTAGTATCTCGGTATCCTCCCTCATGGTGCGCCTGGAGCTGAATCGCATTCCCACTGCTCGTTTGATCCTTTTTGATGGAGACCCTTCAGAAAAAGACTTTAAGCTCAGCGGTGCGAAATTCTTTCGTCCAGGAAAAACCATAGAAATCAAGGCTGGGTACCGGCACGATGACGTTTCGATCTTCGAAGGTGTGATCATCAAACACGGCTTGAAGGCGCGTAAAACCAGTGCTCCCGAGTTGGTAGTGGAGTTGAAAGACCCTGCTATAAAAATGTGTTTGGGCAGAAAGAATGCCTATTTCGCAGATCAAACCGATCGCACGATCATTGAAGATATTGCCGGAGCTTATGGCTTGAATGTAGACGGGGAAGATACTTCCGTAGAGCACCCCCACATGGTGCAGTTCAACGTAAGCGACTGGGATTTTATCCTCTCCCGGGCGGAAAAAAATGCACTGCTGGTGCAAGTCGCCAACGGAGAATTACAACTTCTGAAACCCGACCTGAACCAAGAGCCGGTATTGAAGGCCGTTTATGGAACCAACATCTACGCCTTCGATTCGGAGGTAGATGCCCGAAATCAATACAAAGATGTATTGGCGACTTCGTGGGATTACTCTTCACAAAAAATTGCACCTCCTGATGCGGCCTCTGGCGGTGGTTTGGGAGGCGTTGCCCAAGGTGCAGCCAGTGCTGCTCAAAGTGCTGCTGGCCAGGCAGTGGCTGCTGTAAGCAATGTAGCCAGCGCGATTGGGTTAGATACTTCAATATTGGATGCCTTAGATCCGATTTCGCAAGAGGACCTTGCCAACGTATTTGGTATTGAGCCCTACAAGATGATTCATGGCGGATCACTGGCCGAGCAAGAGCTGCAGGCTTGGGTAGATGCCCTCAAATTAAAAAGCGATTTGGCTTTTCAAAGAGGCCGCGTGCTGGTGCAAGGCACCAGTGATGTGAAACCAGGCACGGTGATCGAACTGGATGGCCTGGGCGTCAACTTCAAAGGAAAAGTCTTTGTAACTGCCGTCTCTCACCAAATCAACGATACCAACTGGGAAACCGACATTCAATTTGGCCTTTGCCACGAGTGGTTCACCCACGAAGCCGATATTCTCGATACGCCTGCCGGAGGTTTGGTTCCTGCGGTGTGCGGCTTACAAATCGGCATTGTCACCCAAATCGAAGCAGACCCCGACAGCGAATTTCGCGTGAAGGTGCGGATGCCCATCGTCAACGATGCTGACGATGGCGTTTGGGCCCGTTGGGCCAGCCTGGATGCGGGAGAAGACCGTGGCGTTTTCTTCATGCCCGAAGTGGACGATGAAGTAGTGCTCGGATTTTTCAACGACGATCCGCGCGACCCGGTAGTGCTGGGCATGTTGCACAGCACCAAGCGCAAAGCACCTTTCACCGTAACGAAAGACAACACCGAAAAAGGTTTTGTGACCAAGAGTGGCATTCGACTGGTGTTCAACGATACCGATGGCAAAGCCAGCATCACCATGGAAACCCCGGATGGACATCTCATCAGCTTGACGGATGAGGACAAAACCATTGCCATCACCGACATTTCTGGCAACAAGATAGAAATGAGCGACAGTGGCATCACCATCGAAAGTGTGTCTGACCTCAACCTCACGGCCCAGGGCAATGTCAACATCGAAGCTCAAGGCAACATTGCCAGTTCCGCCACCGGCAATTATACGGCCGAGGGAACCGGCGGAATAGACCTTTCATCATCGGCTACTGCCTCTTTGAGCGGAGCCATAGTACAAATCAATTAACCCAAAACCCATGTCATTTGCCGCACTTATAGGAGACCCGACATCCATGGGTACCACCATCACCGGACCAGGAGAGCCAACGGTTTTGATCGAAGGCAAGATTCCAGCTGTGCTGGGTGATGTAACTACCCCGATGCCTGCAACGGGAGTGCCCGGTACCTGCACTTTGACCAGTGCTACGGTATTTATTGGAGGAAAACCTGCTGTGCGGGTAGGAGATGTGGATACAAACGGAGCCACCAGCACATTGGGTGCTCCAACAGTGATCATTGGATAAAATACTGAACGATGCCTGCGAATAACAAATCATTTTTAGGAACCGGCTGGGCCTTTCCGCCCACCTTCAAGCGCGAAACGAGCGGGGTGGAGATGGTCTCCGACCTCGACGACATCGTGCAAAGCATCCAGATCATTCTCGGCACCGCACCGGGTGAGCGGGTGATGCAGCCCAACTTTGGCAGCAATATGGAGCGCCTGCTCTTTGAACCCCTCGACAATTCCTTGCGGGCCTACATGAGTGATTTGGTGACCGACACTTTGCTGTTTCACGAGCCAAGAATCAACCTCAATTCGGTAGAACTTACCGCGCTACCCCTCGAAGGCCGTGTCGACATCAGCATCGATTTCACGGTTCGGTCCACCAACAAGCGGTCCAACATTGTCTATCCGTTTTACCTAAATGAAGGAGCCAACTCATAATGGGAACGACTCAAAATACAACGACCCGCCAATTCATCGTCCGCAACCCCCTGCGGAGAGATGGCACCAGCCAACGCCAGCGCTACCCGGCAGCTCTGGATGAGAACTATGTGAAAATTGACGAGCGCAACCTGGAGGATTTCCTGGTTTTCGCCAACCGCTACGCCAAACTGATCAATTATTACGATCAGGGCAACCAGCTCAACGGTGATTGGGAAGGCTTTTTCGACAAAGACATCAGTATGGTGATTGCTTTGATGGGAAAAGCAGATGTGAAAGCCCTCAAAACCAGCTACGATGCTGCAGTGAGTACTTTCACCACTACCCCCAACCTGTCCAACTGGACCACCATCTTCACCCGCATTGTGGAGGTAGGTTTGTTCATCGAGCATTGGAATGCCCGGGTGATTGCCGAAAGTGGCTTGAAAGAAGAGTTGCTCAATACCATTGAATCCGATCTGGTAGCGGCCTTAAAAAAATTGATCAGCTACGACAAAGTGAACGGCCTCACCGGCCCGGCTTTTAGTGGCAACGTGGGCGCAGACTATTCCGGCTTTTCGCCCGATTGGTTCCGCAATGGCGATACTGTGGCCAACATTAGTGGCGATGTGGCTCCCTACGACGATGCGTTGAATACGGAAGCAACTCAGCTTCCTGAAGCATTGAAATTCGTTACCCCGATTTTCGAAGCGTTCTACAATGCTGCCCTCTATTTGGTAGACCGCGCTCCCAGTTATTTGGACGAAAGTTTGACCAACTATCAGTTGCACGAGCCACACATGGCGCTTTACATCGCCTTCGTGCAATTGTTCAAGCACGCTCAGGACCACATCAATACCCTGACCCTGCGCCACCTCGATTTCTATTACAAAGAGGTGCTCCGCTTTATGGAGAAGGCCGAAGTATCCGACCAGGCACACATCCTGTTCGAGCCCGGCCGAAATGTCGACAAGCATTTGATTGAAGCCGGAACCTTGCTCGATGCCGGACGTGATGGTCTGGGCAACAAGTTGACCTTCCAAACCGATCGCGACTTGATCATCTCCAACGCTTTGGTAGATGATTTGAAAACCATTTTCGTGGATCGCAAGACCACCCGGTTTACTGCTTTTTATGCAGCTTCTGATGCCGATTCGCAAGACGGGGAAGGCGCCCCGCTTCTGGGCGAGGAGAAAAAATGGCCCACCCTGGGCGAGGCACAAGCGGCTTATGCACAGGACGATCGTACTATGCCTGATGGCACCTTGGGTTTTGCTGTTTCATCACCCGTTATGCTGATGAAGGAAGGCCGCCGGCAGATTTACCTGGGGATGGTTTTTGAAAAAGCCAACACCTTATTGGGAGGCCTCAGCCGGGAAGAGGCTGCTGGTTTGGAAGTAGAATTGCGCAACAACCTCAAGGTGCAACTCACCGGCGAAGAAGGTTGGGTGGAGAAAACGCCTTCGCGGGTGTTGATTTTCAACGACCGCAAGCCCATCCATGCCCTAACCTCTGAAATGCAGGTGGCGGTACACGAATTGAATGCCACCCGCAAACCCAGCGAGGCTTACCTGGTGATCGGTGTGGATTTGATTTCTGAAGATCCGGCTGTAGTGGCTTACGATGAGGCCATTCACCTCGATGGGATCGATACGCAGCACCCGATGGCTAAGGTTACCTTTAGCAACACCGGGTTCTCCTTCAACCCCTCGCTAACGGGTTTCAATACCTTGTTTAACTATACTTTCTACCTCACCTCTTCTACCTACAACTCAGGCGATCTGGTGGTGCACGAAGGCCGCATTTATGAAGCATTAGGTGCTGTTGGCACCGGTGTGCGGGTAACGGATACTGATTATTGGCGCGAGATTGAGAGTCCTCGCCAGCTGGTAGAAGAAAAAGTATTTAGCAGTGCCGACCTCACACCCTACATTGATGGGGCGCAATACCTCACCTCGGGACCATTGGTCTTGGTAGAAGATCAGGTATACCGCCTGTTGAAAGATCCTACTTCTCCTCCGCCCTTCAACGGTTCGGAGTATTGGGAAGAAATTGCCAACGTCTCGGGCGTAACGTACAATGAATATTCTACCAGCGCTACCTATTTGGCTGGTGATCGGGTGGTATACTTCGGAAAAACCTATGAAGCCAAGCTGAGTTCGGTTCCCGGAGCTCCTACGCCAAACGCTGAAGAGTGGTGCCTGGAACTGGATTATACACAAGTGAATCCTTACCAATACTTGGAAGATGTAGTGCTGGACCACATTCGGGTGAAGGTGCGCGCGGAAGGCGTGGCCGACCTCGTATTGCAAAACGATGTGGGCAAGCTCGATCCTGCCAAATCGTTCCTGCCTTGGTCGCCCAGACCAATGGTGGGAAGCAACTTCTACATCGGTTCTGAAGAAGTGTTCAACAAGCGTTTGAGTGTAGTTGAACTCGAATTCGACTGGGAAGGATTGCCCGACGAAAGTTTTGCCGAGTACTATTTTGAGTACCGGGGAGAAAATTACCTGCCACGCGATTTTGCTTTCGGGCACCAGCAATACAATCGATTGTTTACCCAATCGACCATTACCCTGGCCAACGAAGAGGCCGGTTCGGCTGCACGCACAATCTACGGATCGTCCATCGATCTCTACAAGCGGATGTCCAACTATTCTTTCCAGGCGAAAGCTACTTTCCTGGACGGTACTTCCTGGAACCCTTCGGTGAGTTCGCAGCAGCAGAACCTGACGCTTTTCGGCTCCAACAGCAATTTGAGTCCGGCACGTTTCCGCAAGTTCACCTTGCGCAACAACCTGCCCAATTCCCGCGATCCTCAAAACCGTTCGATCGCTGCCTATAAAGCAGATGCTACCCGCGGTTTCATGCGGTTGGAGTTACAACCTACTTCAAGCTACGACCCGGTTTCTTATTTGACAGATACGGTAACCGATGTACTGCCAGAGTCTTTGCCAGATGGGGTAGTATTGGTTGAATCGCTTCCTCCGCCCACCACCCGGGCAGAGCGTTCCAGAGCGCGCACCGATTCAGGCAGTGCGGGTACCACAAGGCGTTCGAGGGCTTTTGCATACACTTCCAGGACTACCGGTCAAACCGAATCGCGTTATCCTCGCTCGGCCACCCGCAGCCTGGAACTCCCCAACCAGCCTTATACACCTACCATTTCGGAGTTGAAAATCAACTACGAATCGAGTGAAGTGGTCGACCTGCAAACCGAAGGCCGTTCGGCTTACGACAACCGTATAGAACAACTGTTCCACTTGCATCCTTTTGGTCATGTAGAAGTACATCCTTTCCTTTTGGAAAATGATGAAACGGCCAATCTGGTGCCACAATATGGCAACGAAGGCTACCTGTTTATCGGGCTTGACGGCTTGAACGTTCCGCAAACCTTGCCGCTATTTTTTCAAATGGCCGAAGGCAGTGGAGACCCAGAGCTCAATCCGCCCACTGTGGAGTGGAGCGTGTTGGTACGCAACCGCTGGAAAACCTTGGAAGGCAGCCAGGTGCTGTTCGATTCGACCAATGGTTTTCTCACCTCAGGCATTATTGAGCTTTCGCTGAGCCAATTTGCCACCAGCGACAATACCTTGTTGCCAGCGGGTAAGCATTGGTTGCGGGCTACTGTTTCTTCGGATGCTGCTGCCCTCTCCGACTCGATTGAAGTAAAATCCAATGCGGTTTCGGCTTCTTACCTGAACAACGACAACGATCCCGATCGTCTGCGCGATCCGCTGCCCGAAGAGAGCATCAAAAAGATGGTGGTCAAGCAAGGAGCGGTAAAATCCGTGACCCAGCCCTACACCTCTTTCGGAGGTCGGGTGCGCGAATCCGGAGCCGACTTCTACACCCGTGTGGCCGAGCGTCTGCGTCACAAACAACGCAGCATCACCATTTTCGATTACGAACGCATGGTATTGGAAGAGTTTCCGAGCATTTACAAAGTGAAGTGCCTGAACCACACCAGCCAAACGGGCGATGTGGATACCTACTGCGAGCTAAGTCCAGGCCACGTAATGGTGATTACCATTCCCGACCTGCGCAACAAAAATGCGGTGAATCCTTTTGAGCCGCGCACCAGCCTCAACGTGCTGAGTGAGATCGATCGCTACCTGAGCCAATACATCACTCCGTTCATCGACCTCAAGGTGAAAAATCCTTTCTATGAGCAGATTCGAGTGAGTTTTGATGTGGGATTCCACGAAGGGTATGATGCCGGTTTCTACACCAAGGAGCTCAACGAAGGCATCAACAAATTCCTCTCGCCCTGGGCGTTTGAGGAAGGGCAAGACATCATTTTCGGTGGTAAAGTACACTGGTCGGTGATCCTCAACTACATTGAAGAACAACCTTATGTCGACTTCGTCAACAACTTCAAGATGGATCACATCGCCAACGGTGTGGTGTATGAAGACGTAGAAGAAGCCGTTGCCACCACCTCTCGTTCCATTTTGGTCACCGCAGAGAACCACTACATCAACGTGCTCGAACCCGGCACCTACGAATGCCGTGGAGACAAAGTCTTCTCAGGAATTGACTTCTGGATTGTGGAAGGCGACTTCATCGTACAATAACCCCCCAAACACGACAACAACTTTTTAATTGGAATAATCATGGCAAAGAAAACACTGGCGGACCTCAAGACCTATTTTCAGCGAGGAGATCGCCCTACCCAGTTGCAGTTTGAAGAAATGCTGGAGTCGACCTTGCAGGAACTAAGGGCGACCAGTGGCGGACTGGAAATCTCAAATTCACCGACCAACACCAATGCAACGGTCATTCCGTTCAACGACATGAACTTTTGGCAGCAGAACAGTGGAGACATCAAATATCCATCTGGAATGATCTCGCTGACCAACAACCATAAGGTGGACCGCATTCTTAACGCCCTGTCACCCTTACCACGGACTGACGCGCTGTTGACAGAGAAGGCCATTGTAGAGTACGTCAATACCCGGACTTCCTCCGTGTATGCCAACGCTACCCGCAACAGCAACTACAGTGTAGTGGCCAACGACCGGAGCATTCAGCGCGGTTTTGACATGACCACTGAGGACATCAACAACGGTTACAACCTGAGTAATGACAAGTTTACTGCTCCAATTGCCGGCAACTATGAGTTCAAGTTCAACACTTTGTTGCAGAACCTGAGCCCGGCCATTTCAAGCTACTTTTTGGAGCTTCACTTCATTGTGCAGCGGACGATTGGCAGCAGTACGGTCAACATTTTCTCCAACCGGTTTTACCGGATGCCCTCTACCCAGGATATTGCCTTGCGTTTAGGTGGCACTACAGGTTTAAATACTTCCAGACTTGGCGGCACGAGTGAAAGAGCGACCACTTTTCTTTATTCATTCGATTACTCTGCCAACCCCATTGCCATCAGTTACACCCGCAACATGGCTTTGCAAGCTGGAGATGTGGCCACGGTTCGCTTAACTGCTTCGGGCCTCAATTGCACCTTCGTTGGAGGAGCCTCCAATACCAATTTCACTATCAAAACCATCTAAATCCAAGCGATAAACCCTTTTAATTATCATGGCAACTACGAAATATATCATCAACGGCGGAGGGTTCGTCACCGGACTTGCCCTTGGAGGCGAAGCGCTTCCGGCTGGGTTTAGTACCGTTGACCTTAAGCAGGCATTGGGCGATCTGATGCTTTACACCGGAACCCACTCTCTTTATCACTACCGGGTAGATGGCGATCAGCTCATTGAGCAAACGGTGCAGCCTTACGCCGAGAAAAACGAATTCGGAGACATCGTTGCAGTACACCTGCTGGGTAGTCTGGAACAAAAAGACGCTTCCTTGGTGGCCATCTCCGAAAAACAATACGACGACCTGACCAAGGACCACGAAGATCCGGCAGAAGACGGATTGTTTGATCCCGATTACGGTTTGCCGCGCTATACCTTTAGCAAAAGCAAAATTTCGAAAAAGCGGAGCCTTACCAATCAAGTAGCTTATTGTGACCGCGCTTTGAGCCGCCTCAACGCAGGTGTTTCAGAGTTGATCGAAGCACAATACCCGGCTGGAAAAGAGGCGAAGCTAACCAAAGGCTACCTGGAATGGATGGCTGCCGGACAGCCCAAAAAAGATGACCGCGAGGCCGATTTTAAAGCCATGCAAGCGTTCATCCAATCGGTACGAGACTTGGTAGCGACCAACAAGAAAAAAATCAAGAAACAGCGCGAGAAGCTGCTCAAAGACTGACGGGATCATCCGCCGTTAGTCGGCTGATTTCCAGGCAAGTAATTGAACCTGTTGGGAAATTGAAAGCTGCGCCCGAGAAACCGAAAAGGCGGTTTTTCCAGGTGAACTACGCCTGGTTGCCGGGCACCACGGATACACGATAACCACCCATAACTGTACGCTGAGCGATGTCAGAGGAATTGATCACTATCACACCCCAAAAACCCCCTTATACCAGCATGGACTTTGCCGCCTTGCGCGAAGCCGGGGTTAACCACATCCAAGACCTGGCCGGTAAGATCTGGACCGACTACAATCTCCACGATCCGGGCATCACCACCTTGGAAATTTTGTGCTACGCCATTACCGACCTGGGCTACCGCACCAACTTCGACATGAGTCGGTTGCTGGCCACGGAAAAGGGAAAGGCTTTTGCCAAAAACTTCCATACCCTGGCCAACATTGCCACCAACCGTCCGCTCACGGTTGACGACTACCGCAAGTTGTTGCACGATACGCCCCTGGTAAAAAGTGGTTGGCTGGAAAAAGCTCCTTCCTCGGAACTTGGCGATGACATCAACGGCTTGTATGAGGTGATGATCGAGTTGGAAGATGACGTAGAGTTCGGCAACCTCAACGACAATTCCATCCGCGGACAACTGAACATTGCCACCGGAACCGGGCTGCCCAGCCAGGTAACCGTTGACATGGAGTTTCCTCCCTACGGTGGGATCGATCGTTCGATTGAAGACGTAGACTATACTGCGGGTGGTTACAGTCATACCATTCCCAGCATGTTTGCTGTAGATGGTGAGCCATTTGTAGCCTTCGTAGATTTTCAATTGACCGATGGCACTACCACCTTGAAAGTGCCTGTAAAGGTGCGTACGGTTGATCCTTTGGACCAAATTTTGGATCACAGCGGTTACCTAACAGCATTGGAAAATGCCCTGTTGACTCCTACCGCAAGAGCCCTCTTCCTGACCCAATACATCAATAAGCGCGCGGAGATCAACCTCACCTTGCG
>ERZ1740068.590-NODE-590-length-16188-cov-7.317920_pt1 | contig 16188 bp, 11 predicted proteins | sample MGYA00581735_ERZ1740068 | MGnify/ENA primary metagenome ERZ1740068 (study PRJEB43018, sample SAMN04849740) | marine metagenome | isolation source: floating plastic debris | place: Pacific Ocean | collected 2008-08-30 | study: EMG produced TPA metagenomics assembly... | reverse complement strand
ATCAATCGATTAGAAACCGATTAGAATTCAGTTAGATACCGATGAATGCAACGCCTGAATGAGGTAGGGGCTTGAGGGCGTGGTGGCTACTCAAACACCAGGCGGCTGAATTGGTATTGCTGTCTGCCAAACCCTAAAAAACCGCCTTGAAAACCATACAGCAAGACCTCTTTGTCGCTCAGCCGTTCGAAATATTTCGGAATAAAACGCAATTCAATTTCCTCTTCTGCGATGAGCTTGTACTTCTTCGAATCACCCGATAAGTCCAAAGCTACCAGGGCCAACGACTCATAAGAACTCCGCCCCGGTTCTTCGTCAATCGGTACATCAAAGTTGTCGTCATCGTCATAAAAAAGGAAACACATCTGGTTCTCCACCACCATCAAATGGTAAGAGGAGCGAAAGCCATTGTCGTTGATAGAGTGCTGGTACTTGGGAATGCGCAGGTTCCATTCTATTTCTCCTTCCGGAGAAATGTTCACTACAATGATGTCGTTGTAATAATAGTGGTACGTGGTGGTTTCGGTCCACGTTTCGGTGCTGGGGTTGTAGCGGCTCCTTTCCACTTCTTCTACATAATACTGTTCCCCAATCAGCACGGCCCCGCCATCCTCCCGAATCACAATTTCATCCAAGTCGTATTCAAACAAGTTCACATCCTTCCCGTTGGCTTCCCGTCGGGCAGCACGCTCCTTTTGGCGTTCGTTCATGTCCTGGGTAATGAATTCAAAATCAAACTCCTTGACGCTGCGGCTCAGCACCTTATTTTCCTTGGGGTCGATGCGCATAAAATAAGCACCTTTAATGCCCGCTACTGATCCGTTGCTGTAGAACCCGGAACAGATAAGATGTCCTTTGTCATTGAAGGCAAACTGCATGTCGCGAATCAACTTTTCGCTGGGCAAGGCTACTTTGTAGTCGGTCACCCGGTCGCTGTCCTGGTACCAGCTAATGACCCGGTAGTTAAAATTTCGAGATCCTCTGCGCCCATTGCGGTTGCCGGGCAAGTACTCCCGGCCGGAGATGTGAATGTTGCCGGCATTGTCCACCTGCAAGCCATAAACGGTAAACATTTCGTTGACGTAGGGCAGTTCCACCGTTTTCTCCCATTCTTTCTTAAAGTTTTTGTCAAATACCTGAAAGGTAAACCCTTCGTAGCCGGGCTTGGCATCGGGGTTCTCGTAGAAAACCATCAATTTGTTTTGGTCCCGGCTCACGTTGTAGCCAAAATCACCTGTGACCACCGTGCTGCTGTGGCCACCCAAATGAAGGGTAAAACGGTTGTTTTGGGTAGCAATACTGCCTATGCTTTCCATCGGTTTGGAGGCACTCAAGGTGATGGGATCGATGGATTGCTCCAACAAGAAGTTCTTTTTGGTTTTTCGGTTCCAGAAAGAAGTAAACACCCGAATTTCATCGCCGTGCACGGTGGCAAACTGGTAGACCATGCTTTTTCCATTGTACTCCAGGTCAAAAGAGGCTTCTTTCACCATGTTGAGTTTCCGATCCAATTTCTGAATCCGGTAACTGTTTCGGGTGATCCAAAGGGTGTAGGTGTAATCGGCATACGTGCCCAGCACTCCTTTTAAAAATTCGCGGTTGTGGTTTTCTTCAGGGCCCCATTCCACTTTCGCGTTTGGATATTCCTGAGCGAAAACAGAAAAGACGGAGGCCACCAAGGCCAATAACAAAAAGAAGCGTTTCATAGTGATTAGGGGCATAGTAAGGTTTTACACTAAAGTTGAAGATAGAGAAAAACCAGTGGGTTCAAAAAAGGAGCACGATGGCCATTTTCCCATGGAAACCAGGCTTGAGTCCTAATTCAAAGTTATTGCACGGATCCCGGTCGACCAACCGGCGTGGGCGAAGTTGTTCAAAACTGGGGGGCTGAAATATCCGGTTGCACTTACTTATTCTTTTTTAAACACCAGCCGTGAAAACTGGTATTTCCGACGGGAAAAACTCAAGCCCATCCGGCTTGAGCCATAGAGCAGCACCTCTTGTTCGTTGAGGTAGCTGAACTGTTTGGGCACCATGCTCACCTGAATGTCTTCTTTGGGGATGAATTTGTATTTCACATACTCCCCGCTTTGCTCCAATTCTACCAATGCGATGGATTCGAATCCTCCCCGTTGGGGCTTTTCGTCAGGGTCGAGTTCAAAATTGTCGTCATCATCGTAGAAAAGGAAATAAATCTTGTTGTTCACCACTTTGAGGTGGTAAGACGAGCGGTAGCCGCCATCGTTTCGCGTTACCTGAATTTTGGGAATGCGGATGTTCCAATCGATGTTGCCCTCAGGTGAAATGTTCACCACAATTAAATCTTTGAAATGGTAGTAATAATCGGTGGTGGTCCGCATTTGCCCGTTAGCATTGGTAGAAGTGCGGGTTACCACTTGTACATAATACTGCTCTCCGATCAAAAAAGCTCCGCCATCATCCCGCAGCACAATGTCGTCTAAGTCGTATTCATAGAGTTCCACGTCCCGGCCCCTGGCCTCTTTTTTTACTGCCTTCTTTTTCTGACGGTCGGACATGAATTGGGTGACGAATTCAAAATCGAATTCTTTGATGCTTCGGGAGAGTAATTTGTTGTCTTTGACAGCGATACGCAGGAAAAAAGTACCGGTAACGTTCCGATAGTCATCGTTGGAGTAGAAACCTGAGCAAACCAGTTCGCCCTTGTCGTTGAAAGCGTACTGCAGGTCGGTGATGATCTTTTCGTCTTGCAAGGCCACTTTGTAGTCGGTCACCCGATCGGTGTCCTGGTACCAGCTGATGATCCGATAATCGAATTCTTCCGAGCGTTTGTTTTCATTTCGGCCAGGTTTGTATTCTTTTCCAGCAATGTGAATGTTGCCCGGATTGTCCACCCGGATGTCGGTGATGGAAAACAATTTATTGACGTAGGGAAGCTCGACTTCCTTTTCCCATTCTTTTTCAAACTCCTGATTGTAGACCTGAAAAGTGAAGCCTTCATACCCGGGCTTGGCTCCGGGGTTGCCAAAAAAGATCATCAACTTGTTTTCGTCCCGACTCATGGAGTAAGAAAAGGCACCAGATGTTTCACTGCTGGAGCCCCTGCCCAGAGAAATTCCTTTTTGCTGGGCATCGATCGACCCGATGGTCTTCAACTCATCCATCACGTTGAGGTCGGACAAATTCAAGGTTTTCACCAGCAAGTATTTCTTTTTCGCTTTTTTGTTGTAGAAGGAAAAGAACAGTCGAATGGCCTTTCCATGCAAGAGGCTGAACTCGTAATCCATGGATTTTCCCTGGTACTTCCGCTCGATGAGTATCTCATTGATGGGTTCTAATCTTTCATTCAACTTTTGAATTTTCAGCGACCCTTTCTGTCCCCAAGCGGTGTAGGTATATTCATCTTGCGAGCCGATGAGTTTGATGAAAAACTCCCCTTTGCGCTCTTCTTCGGGCCCCCATTTTACAGTGGCTTCGGTAAAATCTTGAGCATAACCAAATGGCACGAATACCAGCAACCAGGTGCTGAGAAAAAACAAGTACTTCATGGTAGTTGGAAACTTAAAGGAGGGTGATTCCGAATTTGAGGTCGACAAAAGCAAAAGTATAGTTTTCTGGTGGCGAAATCTGTAAGGCAAAGGTCGGTAAGTCGCTGTCGAAAATCCGGTAACCGACCCCACCTTTGAGCTCTAAAGCACCTCGGGTTCCAATATGAAACAGGTAGCTATAACCCAATCGGGGTTCAATAATGGTGATGGTTTGGTCTCCTTCCAGCGAGAACCGCCGAATTTGACCACCGGTAAAAAAGTTGTAGCCAAACAACGTCTCTACCTGCGAACACAACTGCACTTCGCCACCCACCGAGATGCCGTTGCGCACCAAATCGGTAATGGGACTTTCGGATTCACTGCCGAACAAATCGAAGGGACCATTTAAAAAATAAGATTCCCAGATGTACCGTGAGCGACCGTGAAAACTCGCATTGCCTTCGAAAGCAATGTTGATAAAGGGCGTGTATTGCAAGCCCAAACCGTATTCCTGATGCAACCACTGGGTAGGCGAAACCTTGAGGATCATGGCAGTATTGGAGGCTCCACCATCGTCGAATACATCGTCTAAATCTTGAGATAGCGCCAATACAGGCAAAAGCAAGGCCAGGCCAAGCAGCGAAATTTGTCTTTTAAAGTTCATAGGGAACCGGGGTTAGTTCAGCGTCAAATGTATACTACAGCGATCGTACTATCAAACTTTCAACGGAGTAACCGCCTCCAAATCAAATGCAGACCGCTGCTAACGCTGGCGGGTTGTTTATTCTCGGGGTTTACCAGAATTAGTCGAAAAATCCCAGCCAATTTTCAAATCTATGAACCCGTAAAGTTCGTTGTCCCTTTCGGCAGCTTGTAGCAAATCAGGATCATCCAGTCGGCTTTTAAACAATCGGGTAGCTGCTCCAAAAGAGAACTCCAAGCGGGCTTTGGAAAAGATCAAAAAATCGTAACCTCCGCCCAACATCGGTTCAATAATCCGGATGGACTGTCCCTCCTGCAAAGCAAACTGCCGATAGCGCGCACCGGCAAAGAAAAATTTGTTGTAGCGATGGGCCGGAAAAATCAACCGGGGCTGCAAGCCCAGCATCATTCCCCCTTGCACCTCATTGGTGATGGGATTGGGCTCAAAAAAGTCTTCTTCTGACAAGAAACGAAAAGGGGGCGTCACGTCGTTTCCTTCCCAGATATACTCGGAGTTTCCCAGCAATCCGCCTTTCATTTCTACCTGAAAACGTTCGGAAAACGGGTAAGCCAAAGCCAAAGTATAATCGCCCAACAGCCAATCGGTGGGCACCACTTTGGGAATGACCCGTAGCAAACGTTTTTTGTCAAACTCCGGAGCAGGTTCTTTCACTTCAGGTTCGAGCAATTGAGCATGGGCCACCGAAACGGAGAGGAGCCAGCAGCAGAAAAGAAAAAAGAGGGTACGCAAATGCATTAGATTGGGGCTTCTTTTAATTGGGGGTTGATAAGATAACAATTGGAACCCTTATCCGGTTCATTCCCCAAATCATCCGGTTCATCCTAAACCATTCTCTATAGCTGCCGGGAGTATCGTTGATTTGCCATGTAATTCACTTGTATCACCATGAATTCAACCACCTCACCTTCCTCCTACCGCTGGCAACTCTGGATTGCAGGGATTGTCTTCATCGTTTCAGTGATTGGCTTTTTTCTCACTTTGCCAACAGTTGAACAACATTCCGATTCGATCCTCGATTTCATGGTTTGTCCCGAAAGCGGCCAACCGCTTTCCGATGCCAGCGCACCCCAACCAGCCATTCCATTGAATAGTTTGTAAATTCGAAGGAGATGAAAATCAACCGCACGTTCATAACTGTCTTCCTCGTTGCCGGGCTCACCCCGCCTTTGTTCATCAACATTCCCGAATGGGTAGAGGCTGGCTACATGCCTACGGCGGCCGAATGGCAGACTTTGGGCATGAAGATGATCATTGGCAGCATCATTACCCTCACCATTTCCCTCACAGTATTTCAGATTGTAAGTTGGCTACAGCGCAAATATCCCTGGGAAGAGAACATCACCAGAAGGGCGATTTTGGAGATTGTCTGTACCTACCCGGTTGCGGTGGGTATGATTCTTCTCCTTGGCCTGCCCATGTACTTCCTGGCACCCTATGAGGAAGGATTAGAAGCCTTCTGCGCTTCCAACATCACCATCACCATTTTGATGAATACCGTGTTATTAGCCTTTTCAGAGGGCGTATACTACTTCAAGCTTTGGAAAAAGTCGCTGCTGCGCAACGAACAACTGGAAAAAGAGAATTTACGGAGCCAATTGGAGTCCCTGCGCACGCAGGTGAATCCCCACTTTTTGTTCAACAGCCTCAGCGTGCTGTCTTCCCTCATTTATTCCGATCAGGCCAAAGCCGAACAGTTTGTAGACGAGTTTGCAAGGGTCTACCGTTACGTGCTCGACATTCGCGAAAAAACGGTGGTCACTCTGCGGGAGGAGTTGGATTTTATCCATTCCTATTTGTTTTTGCAACAGATCCGCTTCGGCGAAAACCTGAAGGTAGACATACAGATCGACGAAGAAAGGCTCAACGATTTTGTGCCTCCATTATCGTTGCAACTCCTACTCGAAAACGCCATCAAACACAACACGGTTTCCCGCGATACGCCTTTAGTGGTGGCCCTTTACAACGAAGGCGAAAAATTGGTGGTGCGCAACAACTTGCAGCCACGTGATGAAAAAGTGCCTTCTACCGGGCTGGGTCTGCAAAACCTGAAAGAGCGCTACCGCTTGTTTGCCGATTCGATACCCGAGTTTGTAGCCACCGATAGTTTTTATTTTGCCCGCCTCCCCCTCATCAAAGCTGAGTTGTAAAAGTTCGTTTCATGAAAGTGGTTATTGTAGAAGACGAGGTACATTCCGCCGAAAAGTTAGAGCGGATGTTCCTGGAAGTTGAGCCCGAAGGAGAAGTGCTGGCCCGTCTCGAATCGGTGAAAGAAGCTACCCAATGGCTCAAAAAAAACACGGCCGACCTGCTGTTTCTCGACATTCACCTTTCGGATGGCAACAGTTTTCAAATCTTTGAAAAATGCCCGGTAAAAGTGCCCATCATTTTTACGACCGCCTACGATCAATACGCCATCAAGGCCTTTAAAGTCAACAGCCTCGACTATTTGCTCAAGCCCATTCACCGGAAAGACCTCACCCTGGCAATGGACAAATTTCACGAGTGGCACCAGCAAACATCGTCCACCGACAACATGGATTTCCAGGCCATTATGGAGGCGGTGCGCGGCCCAAAAGCCGACTATCAAAAACGCTTCATGGTGCATTCGGGAGAAAAAATTCGCTCCATCCCGGTAGAAGATGTGGCCTATTTTCTATCCGAGGGGAAATACGCTTTTCTCGTAACGCGCAGCGGCCCGCAATACCTCATTGATTCTTCGCTCGACCGCGTACAATTGGGCCTCGACCCAAGTCAGTTTTTCCGCATCAACCGGCAGTTTATCATCCACATCGATGCAATTGCCAACATGGTTAGCTATACCAAAGGCCGGGTGAAACTCGAACTTGAACCGCCAGCCAACCGGGATACGATTGTGAGCGTAGAGCGCTCCCCCGATTTCAAGCGCTGGTTGAATCAATAACGGTGCTATTCTGCCACAATCACCTTGAAGGTGAGGGTTTTGCTTTGTGGCGGTGCTTCCCACAACACTTCTATGCTGCGCTGTAAGGCGCCCACTTTTTCGGTGCTGTCGAACTCCACGGTGATGGTAGCCGTTTCGCCCGGGGCAATTTCGCCTTGGGAGGTTTCAGCAGTGGTACAGTTGCATTGCGGCTTGAAGGCACGGAGGGCCACCGTTTCGGTAGAAGTATTGGTAAACTGGTAAGTAAAGGTCACCTTCTCCCCTTGCTTTACCGTGCCCAGGTCCACTTCATCGCGGTGAAATTCCAGCGCATCCGGCCGGTCGTCACCCGTGTACTGTTTCACTTCCAGTATCTCAATCTTGCGTTCTAAAGCGGCCTTGCGGCTATATACGGAGTTTTTCTTGTCGTTCAAATTATCTGAAACGGCCAGATCGGAGCGGTTTTCCCCGAAAGGAATGCGGTACAGCTCCAGGCGGCCACCGTTGGCCGCTTTTCCATCGAGGTAGGGCACCAAAATACCGTTTTGGTATTCCCGCAGGTAATTCACAAGGCTGGCAATCCGGCGTTGGGTGAGAATGAGGTTGTAGTCCGATTGGGCCAGTGGGCTGGCGTAGCCTTTCAAGGCCAATTGTATCTGTCGGCCCTTTTCCAATTCGGTCAAGAGCAATCCGGTGAAGAACGCGAGGTCTTTGCCTCCTTGGGCGATGTCTTCTTCAAAAAAGGCACCCATGTCGTCCTTGGCCTGCCGGGCTTCGTTCTTCTTGAGCCCCGAAGCGTATTCCGATTCGTAGGTGGGTTGCAACTTGAGGTAATCGTTGAGCGTGGCGAGGTAGCTCAGCGTAGTGGTGGTGTCGCGCGACCGCGGGTTGGGCTCATCGTTGTGAAAATAGAGCGTCAAGGGCAAATAACTGTTGAGCTCGGCAAAGGTCATTTGCAAGGCTTCTTCTTCAGTAAGCGTATCGGGTTCCTCAGGGCGCTGGTAGCGCCACTGGTAGATGTCGTTGCAACAAGTACCGCTTTTCATAAGTCCACCGCTGCGGTTGGAGGTGAGAAACCCCATTTCTGCGGCCGGGAAGTAACTGTAATAATAATCGTGGGCCGGCGTGTTGATGGCCTTGCCGGCATTGGTAGCGGGTTTGAAGGAGCGTTGGCCTTCGCTCCAAAGCACATCGAAACCACCGAGGCCCAAGTGCCAATCGGAACTAAAATAGAGCCGCCCCTCATCGTTGCGGTAGAAAGGAGTAATCTCGTTGCCCTTGGTGTTGACTTTGGAACCTGCATTTTTCACCTTGCTGAAACGGCCTTTGCGGTCCACTTGCGTCAACCAAATGTCGAGCTTGCCCTTGCCTTTTGGCCGGTCGGAAACAAAAAACAAAGTGGCTTTGCCTTCGATAGTGGTCAGGTGAGGCTGGGTAGACGAAAACCCTTCGAGGTTGATGGGGGCTTCCATGGGGGTGGCCTCTCCCCACTGATCGCCCAACCACGCAGCAGTATAAATTTGACAAGGCTGCTTTTCTTCACATACCGAGAAATACACCCGCTTGCCGTCTTCGCTGGCGGTAAAGTTGGCCACGTTCATCCCCTCCAGGTTCAGCGCTTCCTCAAACAATACCGCAGATGCCCAGGCTTCACCCGAGCGCTGCGCCTTGTACAAGCGTACGAAGTAGGTAGAATCCAGCGGAAGGCTGTTGTCCGCATTCACCTTGTTGTAGCGCAAGGCAGAAAACACCAGTGTAGAGTCGTTCCACAAAAAGGGGGCAAACTCCGAATCATAACTGTTTAAGGGTTCGCCCGGGTGCTCGAAGTCCAGCTTGCCATTGTCGGGCGGTAGGCGCTGGGCAAAAGCACAGGCTTTTATCTCTTGCTTGGAAGCCGTGTAAACGTAAGCTTGCCGGTCGCGAAAATTGCGTTTAAAACTCTTGAAGTGTGCCCCAGCTTCCTGGTACCTGCCGTTTTGCTTTTGCATGAGCGCCAGCCAGTATTCCGTTTCCGGGAATTGCTGCCCGCGGTCTTTTTGCCACACCTTGTTGTACGCCACTTCGGCCTTTTTATAATCCTGGTTCAGGCGCAAGGCCTCGGCGTATTGGTAGTGCACCTTGAGGTTGCCGGTATCGCTTTCGCAGGCCATTTGAAAGTAGTGAGCCGCTCCGTAAAAGTCGCCTTGGTTGAGGGACTTTTCGGCCACCTTCACCCAATGCTGTGCCGACTGCGCTCCCGCCAAAGCGGGCAACAACAGCAACCACAATGCGATCGACCAGTTTTTTAGAGGTAGAGCGGGCATTGACGAAAGCGTTTGGTATCGGGTACTTTGGGTTTGCTCAGGATGTAGATGAGGGCCACTTCCCAACCGCCCCGGCCATTGCTGGCCGCCGAAAGTCCGGAGTAGTTGATGTCGTAACTCACCCCCACATGCCAACGGTCGTAATCCATGCCGGCCGAAACCATGCCGGCATCCCGGGCACGGGTCCAGCCCCCGATGTAGAGCGCCCGGTAGTGCAAGGGCGAGGTGTCCATCAAGTATTTGAGGGAAGTGCCAATGGAAACTTCGCTGTGTGGCCCTTGCCGCATGAACAGCACGGCCGGGATCAAATCGAGCTTGTCGGTGATGGGGCGCTGCACCTTGGCGTGGGCCACGAACCTGCGATCGAGCACAATGTTGCTGTTCTCCAAAAACGATTGTTGCGGGCGGTGCAGGTTAAACAAGGCCAGGCCAACGCTTTCTTGTTTCCGATGGGTGCGTTGGTGGGCAATGTTGAAACCCAAATTCAGGTTCAAGGTGTTGAGGGCATCCGTTGGAAAGGCCTCCCCGTAGGAAGCGTTAGGATCGTACTGAACGCCGTTGTACTGCTGATCGAACTGCAATTCCGAAAAGTCGATTTGCCGCCGGATATAACCCGTTTGTGCGCCAAGGCTAAATTTCCAACTACTATCGGTAGGCAGCGCCAAAGTAAACGAGCCGGCCAGGTTGATCTGTGTGGTCGACAGAAAGCTGTCACCCGCCCGGTCGTTAAAAAACGAAAGGCCCACGCCTACCGGGGTTCCTCCTAATTCGGAGGCATCCGCCGAAAGGCCAAAGGTTTGAAAAGGTTGGGTCACCGCGCCCCATTGCCGCCGTTGGTTGGCCACAAAACGGTAGTCGCCCTCGAAAGCCCCGGCCAGGGCCGGATTGAGGTGGAGCGGAGAGGAATAGAACTGCGAAAAGTGAATGTCTTGCCCCCAAACTCCGAAACACCAACTGAGAAGAAGGCCAACCGCTAAGCTGTATTTCAATAGCCTGCTCATCGGATCACGGTCACGTTTCCTTTTTTGAAAAAGGTCGTTTCGCCAGGACAAGTCACCTCCAGGTAATAGGCATACACATCGGGGTCTACCGCCTTGCCGTTGTGGGTGCCATCCCATCCTACCCGCTGATCGCGGGTTTCAAAAACTACCTCGCCCCAGCGGTTGTAGACGGCAAAGTAGAGTTCGCTGATGCGGTTGCCCCGCACCAACAACACATCATTCACCTGATCGTCGTCGGGCGTAAAAGCATTGGGCACGAAAATATCGGGCTCACCACAAAACACATCCACTACTTCGATGCGGAGCTGCAACTCGTAGTTGCAACCCGCCAATGAAGGGTCTTGTACCGCTACAGTGTAGGTGGTGGAGGCCGTTGGCGTGGCCACAGGATCGCTGCTGTTAGGATTGTCCAGGCTTTCCACCGGGCTCCAACTAAAATTCATGCCGGCCGGACGAATGTGCAGTCCGGTAGACTGGCCGACCTCAATGGTGTCTTCATCCGCAAAAATGGACAGCAAACTGTCTACAAAGGCAGATACAAAAACGGTGGCGGTATCCAGGCCCACACACCCGGAAGCATTGGTAGTCGTCACCACATAAGTAGTCGTCACAGTAGGCGCTACCGTGATCTGTGCCTGGTTGGGATCGGTCAAAATAGCGTTCGTCGGACTCCAGGAATAAGTAAGCGGATTGTTGGGCGCCAGGTTCACCGCTTCGATTTGCAACGTGGTATCGCCCGGGCAGCGAAACAATTCGGGCACTACTTCTACCGCGTAGTCACTGATGGTGACGGCAACACTATCGGTGCGGCTGCAACCCGGCGGGCGGGTGGTTTGCAAGTAATACACCGTGTTGGCCACCGTAGGGAAAGCGGTAAGTGTACTGTCGTTGGGAAAATTGTTGAGGGTGTCGGTAAAGTTGGGGTTAGACGACCATTGGTAGGTGGCGGCCGTTCCGCCCGATTGCCCGGTGAGCAGCACCGAACTCTGGGTGCTACATATCAAAGTATCCTGACCAGCATTGGCAACCAACGAAACCACATTGACCACTTGGGTCACCGTATCGACACACACGCCATCGTCGTCGAGCAGTACAAAGGTGGTGTTGGTGTTGGGAGCCGCCAAAGGGTTGGCGGCATTGGGATCGCTTAGAAAAACACCGGAACTCCATTGATAGTTGTGACCTACTTCGGGCGAAAGGCCCAATTGCACCGAATCGCCCTGACACAGGTTTTGCGGAGTGAGGGTGTAGCTGGTGTCTTCTACCACGGTTACGGTTTGCACCAAGGTATCGGCGAGGTTGCAACTGGCAAAATCAGAAACTGCCAAAGTCACCGTGTACGTGCCAGTGCTGGTGTAAACGTGGGTCGGATTCTTCAGTATAGAGGTATCGCCGTCTCCAAAATCCCAAAAATATTGGGTAGAGCCTTGTTCGAGGCTGCTGTTGATAAAGTTGACCGTATAATCGCGGCAAGCCTGGGGCGGTATGAAAAAATCAGCGATGACGACCGGCAGATTGAAATCGATTTTCACCACGGCATTGTTGCACAACGAACCGTTGGTAGCGCTGTAGGGATTGGCACTCAGCGGAAAGCTGGAACTCCCTCCGCACCCGGCACACACCGATTGGTAGATGCGCCCTTTGCGGTCGAAGCGGCTGGTGCCGCCATCGACGTGCTCGTCGGGGCTGCCGCCGAAGAAAGAACCGTAAATGAGGTTGTTGGCATCGTCGGAGAGCACCATGAAATAGAAATCGCTGCCGCTGGTATCGCCGGGAGTGCCTTGAAAAGCATCACTGGTAGTATCGAGGCCGTTGACACTGCCACTGCTATTCAAGAGGAAGGGCAACTGATTGACGTTGCCTCCCCATCCGGAGAGGTAGATGGAATTGCACACATCCACCAAAAAAGCAGTGGGCGAAAGGTTGGGAACGCCCGGGTCAGTGCCAAAGTTGGTGGACCAAATGAGGGTATCGAGGTTCGGACTCATTTTGGAAACCACCTGCCCGGTGCCGGGTACGCCGTAGCCAGCATTGAAAAACAAGCTGGAGTCCTGATTTTCGGTTTGTCCAAAAACGTACACCCGGTTTTCGCGATCGGTTTCAATGAAAAACAACTGTTCGTAAAACGGAGTTCCAAAGTAAGTAAGGGCTTGTAAGTTTTGACCGTTGGGCGAAATACGCGCGATGAGTCCATCGCTCCGACCACCGTTGAAGGTGGAATAGAGTACGCCTGAAGTGGTAGGCAGGTTGAACGAGTAAGTGCCTCCGGTAACATAAATTTCACCTTGCCGGTTGAGCGCAATGGCATAGAGGGCATCGCTTTGGTCACCTCCCACAAAGGTGCTCCAGGTGACTTGCCGCAGATCGGGCGTTAGCTTGGTGAGGGTGCCGTCTTGCTGGCCGCCACCGTAAACGGCCTGTAGCGGATTGCCTGCGGTAGGAAAATCGGTGCTTTGCGTACTGGAAGCTACCAATACCTGTTCCTGATCGTCGAGCAAAATTTCTCCCCGCACTTCGTCGGCGTAGTTATAGCGCAAGTTGCCGTCGATGTTGAGGCCATCGTTTTCCAAACCTCCCAAAAAGGTGCTGCCCAGCAGGATGGAACCGTCTGCACTGAGGCGGCTGAGCACAAGGTCCGCCCCGTTGTCGAAATTCACCCCTAAGCCTTGCAGGAGATTTACCGCGGTTCCTCCTCCGAAAAAATCGCTGTAGGCCGAGTCGGTAATGGGAAAATTGGCCGAGGAGGTGGTGCCCATGAGGTAGAGTTCATGGCTGCGGTTGACCACCAGGCTGTGGGGCAACTCATCGCTGCTGCCACCGATGTAGGTGGACCAGATGAGGGCGCTGCCGGTGGTATCGAACTTGGTGAGGGCAATGTCTACGTTGCCTCCGGTGAAAGTGGTGTTGTAGGCTCCGGCGGTGGTGTCGTAGCCCACGCCGAAGGCAGTGCTACCAGTGTAGAGAAAGCCCAAATTGTCGAAGGTGGCGGTGTAGCCAAAATTGTTGGCGGTGCTGCCCGAAAAAGTGGAAAAAATGAGAGTAGGATCGATGACCAGGGGATAGTTGGCATCGTATCCTTTGGGAAATCGAAATTGCAATACCTTGCCTTCGAGTTCGAAGCGGCAGGGTACTTCTACCTCCCGGTTGTTGATGATTTGATAGGCGTAAGGGGCGGCTTCTATGAGTTCGTTGAGGCTGGTGCGGATGACGAGAGCTCCATTTTTGATTTTGAGGCGTTCGGCTCCGCGGTAACGCAATTGGATTTGGGAAACATCTCCGCCAGGAGCCACCACAAAGTCGTACTTGAGTTGCTGGTGCTGCGTGTAAAGGTTTAAGTCGATATTCGGGTAGAGCGCTTGGTAGTGGATCTCGGGATAGGCCTTTGCCTTGCCGACCCATTGGCTTTGGTCGTTGCCCAGGAAGTAGTTGTAGTAGTGCTCAAAGGGATGGTGGCCGCGTACTTTGGGCCGGGCGTTGGCGCCCAAAAACTCGAGGCGTAGGGTGTGGTAGCGCATGCGCAACTGCGACAAGTCTCCGGGGTAGGCTTTGCCGTGCAAAGAAGCCAACACGCCGGCATCGTAGAAACGGTAGGTGAGGCCCTGTGCTTCGAGAAAAAGGGCACCCGAGGGCACATCGCTGCGGTAGAGCACAGCCGGTGCCCACTGGCCTTTGTTTTCTACAAATTGAAAGGCGTCAACATGTTCGTGGTCGTGGTCTTGGCCGGATACGCCAAGGGTGAGCAACAGGAAGCTGAGGAGCCACCAACTACATAAAGTGCGGACGCTGGGCATGTAGGGTTTAAAGATAGGCTGTTTTGTGCAATGGGGCGCGTTGTTGACCAGTGGATAAGACGCATTAGCGCGTCAAAAAGGCGCCTGGGGCTCATTGGAAGCAGTGTTGGATCGAAGTCGGCAATGGCTGGTTGCTTTTTTGTTTTTTTGCATTACACTGGCAAGCAGCAATTTTTCAGATTGGCTTCTACCCCAACCATAAAGCCCGAACACCGGGAGGAATACGACCTCATTCAGCAGGCGCTGAAACGCCCTGAGCGGTTTTCGGTGTTGTATGATCGCTACTACAAGCCCGTGTTTGTGTTCGTGTATAAGCGGGTGAACGATGCAGAAGTGGCGAGCGACCTCACTTCTCAAGTGTTTCTCAAGGCGATGCTTCATTTGAAGCGCTACCAGTACCAAGGGTATCCGTTTAGTTCCTGGTTGTTTCGCATTGCGCTCAACGAGAGCAATTTGTTTTTTCGCAAGCAGAAACGTTCGCGCGAGGTAGCTTTGAGCGACCAACATTTGGTACACCTGGTGGAAGACAGTGAGGTGGACAATTCGGAGGAAAACCGCCAGCAGTTGGTGGACGCCCTCAACCGTTTGGAACCGGAGCAGGTGCAACTGATGGAGTTGCGTTTTTTTGAGCGCTACTCGTTCAAAGAGATCGGCCAGATGCTCGGTACTACAGAAGCCAATGCAAAAATGCGGGTGTACCGCATTCTGAAAAAGATGAAAAGTTTCCTTAATTTGAAAGGATAGCCCAAGGCATGCGGAGGTATAAACTCGATAACAAAAAGGCGCAGCCCCTGAATGAAGAAGAAATGCTTCGGCACAAGGACTTCAAGAAGGTGTTGACCAATTACCAAAAGGCCACCCGACCTTTGTACCTGATGCCGCTGTACCGCAATCCGCGCACTTTCCTGGCCGTGTTGCTGGTGCTGGTGATCTTATTGTTGCTGTGGCAAGCGGTAGAAGAAGAGCGGGAAGCGCCCGCGCCTACGCCTACCGAGCAAGTGGATTGAGGTTTCGACTGCAACGAAATCCCGCACGAAGGCGCACCTTTAAATTTTTTTATCCCTCCAAAGCTTTCCATTTCGTTAAAGCATCAGCGAAGCGGTTTGGAAACATTTTTCAATTTGGAAAAAGAATTGTCTTTTGGGCATCAGCAAAACTTTGCTTGAATCGAAGTTTCCTCCAATGCAAGGGAAGCCAACCACACCTTGCCATTGCTTCCAACTGTTGCCGGGTTAAATCGTTTCTAAACGTGTTGCCCTATGCTACAAGTTGGGCAACGTTGCCCCCTTTTTATTTTTTCAAAAGTGTTGCCCCATGCAACGGGTAGGGCAACGTTGCCCCTTTTTGATTTTTCTGAAGGTGTTGCCCCTCCACACCCATAGGGCAACAGGTGAATATTTATGATTTCAAGGTGTAGGCCGATCCCTCGGCCGGGGCAACAGGTCAATTGATTCCCTCTACTGATTGTCTAAAACTTCACCATTCCGCGGAAACGCGAAGCGCGAGAAGCTTTTCTACATGCCATCCTATACTGCTCATCATGGCCAAATGCTGCAGTGTTTCAAATTTTCAATTGCACACAACAACCGTTGCGCTTCCTGTTGCAACAATACTTCTGGAATTTTGAATGGTTTTCGCGTAGGAAAGATGGCATCCAGGTAAACCGATTCGTTGCAGATATCCTTTTTGAAAGTTCATCTTCTGTAACCCTAAAAAGCGGCTTACCGAAGTATTCTACCTCTTGAATCAGCATAGAACAGTCAGTCTGAATCGTGTTTACGATAAAGCGTTTAACTTCCAATAATTTTCCTAAAACCCACAATTGCCATTTCAGCCTAACAATAGCAAATTGTTTGATTAGCTACACTTCATGGGCTAGTAATCAAAACAGAATTCAATATCTTCGATCATCACATAGTTGTAGTCAATTTGAAAAAATGAAAATCTTGAGATATATACTTGTT
>ERZ1740068.589-NODE-589-length-16209-cov-8.127027_pt1 | contig 16209 bp, 9 predicted proteins | sample MGYA00581735_ERZ1740068 | MGnify/ENA primary metagenome ERZ1740068 (study PRJEB43018, sample SAMN04849740) | marine metagenome | isolation source: floating plastic debris | place: Pacific Ocean | collected 2008-08-30 | study: EMG produced TPA metagenomics assembly... | reverse complement strand
TATTATATACGTACATAGGAGGGGGGAAGACTTCTTTTTCATATATCAAGATAATTTTCCTCCCTATATAGGTCAAATTTTTTTGCAATTTTTTAGAAAACTTGAAAAGATTATAAATTTATGTTGTATATTTTTCCGAGAAAAATTGAAAAAGCCTATATTCTATGCCGTTTTATTCAAGAATAATTCTTTTTTTTTAAGTCAAAACTCAGGTTTTCTAAAAAATTGCAAAAAAATTTGACCTATATAGGAGGGATTAGTATTTTTTCAAAAATGAAAAATTAACAGAGTTATTTCCTTAATTGGAAATAAATAGAAAATAATGATCTTATATATCCCAATATGAATTTAAAGTATATTATATACGTACATAGGAGGGGGGAAGACTTCTTTCTCATACATTAAGATAAAATTAATTTTTTTAAATTAGACCGTACTTAATGTTGTTTTGTGGTTCATTAAAATTAGTTTTGTTTGCAAAAATTATGTAAAGGTACGGTAATGGTAACCGGTTAGGCTCATGCCCTAAAGATACAAGTTCAAATCTTGTCTTTTACAATGAAAAACACTGTTAATAAATTTAACATTTCTACCAATCTATCAAACACAGCTGTTAATTCTATTTTAAGTACTGTCAATACTATTAAATCTTATTTACCTCTAAATATGTCACGATTTAATAAAAATTATTTTGTTGCTTTAATTGACAGTCATATCATTCATTATCCTACACCAATTACTTTAACTTATGCATGGAGTTTTGGTTCTCTAGCAGGAATTTGTCTAGTTATCCAAATGGTTTCTGGGATTTTTTTAGCGATGCACTATACTGCTAATATTGATTTGGCGTTTAGTAGTATCGAGTATATAATGCGTGATATTAATCATGGATGGTTAATTCGTTATATTCATGCAAATGGAGCTTCGATGTTTTTTATCGTGGTGTATTCACATATTTGTAGAGGTTTGTATTATGGTTCTTATATGGAGCCTCGCGAGTGGCTTTGGGTATCAGGGGTTGTTTTATTTTTTTTAATGATGGGTACAGCGTTCACTGGTTATGTTTTACCATGGGGCCAGATGAGTTTTTGGGGTGCGACTGTTATTACCAGTATGGTTACTGTTATTCCTGTAGTTGGGAAGCATATTGTTCAGTGGCTGTGGGGAGGTTATACTATTAAAAACCCTACTCTTCAAAGATTTTTTATTATCCATTTTTTATTGCCTTTCTTCATTGCAGGGTTTACTTTAGTTCATTTAGCATTGTTACACAAAGAGGGGTCAAATAATCCGATAGGTTCAGATACAGGTGTCGATGATGTTCCATTTTATCCTTATTACGTTTCTAAAGATATTTTTGCATTATCGTGTTTCTTAGTTTTTTTTGCTACATTTGTGTTTTATTTTCCTAATTTGTTGAATCACCCAGATAATTGTATTCCAGCTGATCCGTTTGAAACTCCTGCACATGTTGTTCCAGAATGGTATTTTTTAGCATTTTATGCAATCTTACGCGGAATTCCCCATAAAGCTGGAGGAATTGCAGCAATGTTTGGTTCAATTGCTATTTTATTTATTATTCCATTTATAAATACATCTGAAGTTCGAAATACGACTTACCGACCTATTTTTAAATTTTTCTTTTGGTTGTTTATCGCTGATTTTGTAATTTTAGTGTGGTCTGGTCAAAAACCTATTACGGATACATACAAATTTGTAGCACAAGTCGCGACAGTATATTATTTCTTTTTTTTCTTAGTCGTTATTCCTGTAGTTGGTAAACTTGAATCATTCCTTGTTCGATATAAAGGTTAACAAATATATTGTGTTTTTATCAACACTTAGTATAATTTTATTATTATTAATTTTAGAAAAAGTGGCTGAGTGGTTTAAAGCGAAAATCTGCTAAATTTTTATATAGTCTCTATATCGTAGGTTCGAATCCTATCTTTTTCAAATGTATTTACTACTTGTTTTTTTTTCAATTATTGGTTCTTGTTTAGCTGGTTTTTTCGGTAGATATTTAGGACCTAAAGGTTCAGCAATAGTTACGACTACTTGCTTATTTTTTTCGTTTTTAATTTCATTGATTGTGTATTATGAAGTGGCTTTGTTAGGCTGTCCTACGTATGTAAAATTAGCAACTTGGATGTGTTCAGAACTATTAAATGTTGATTGGGGGTTTATGTTTGACACCTTGACGGTATCGATGTGTGTTGTTGTCACATTTATCTCTTTCTTGGTGCATTTGTATTCAATTGAATATATGTCCCACGATCCTCATTTGTCGCGTTTCATGTCTTATCTATCGCTCTTTACGTTTTTTATGCTTATTTTCGTGACTGCTGATAATTTTGTACAAATGTTTGTTGGTTGGGAAGGTGTTGGATTGTGCTCATATTTACTTATTAATTTTTGGTTTACTCGAATTCAAGCAAACAAAGCTGCTATTAAAGCTATGTTGATGAATCGAATTGGTGATTTTAGTTTATTAATTGCTTTGTTTTTGATTTTTGTTAATTACAAAAGTGTAGATTACGCAACAGTTGCTTTGTTAACCCCGTTTTTTGATAATTCATATATAGTTTTTTTAAATTTCCATGTTCATTTATTATCAGTTATAGGGGTTTTTATTTTTTTAGGTGCTGTGGGTAAGTCTGCACAAATTGGTTTGCATACATGGTTGCCTGATGCGATGGAAGGCCCTACTCCAGTGTCAGCTTTAATTCATGCGGCTACCATGGTTACTGCTGGTGTTTTCTTAGTTGTTAGATGTTCGTTTTTATATGAGTTTATTCCACATGTTCTGGAATATATCGCGATTGCAGGTGCTTTAACCGCGTTTTTTGCAGCAACAACAGGACTTCTTCAAAATGATTTAAAACGAGTGATTGCATATTCAACTTGTAGTCAGTTGGGATATATGGTTTTTGCTTGTGGACTATCTAATTATTCAGTTGGTTTTTTTCATTTAACAAATCATGCTTTTTTTAAAGCTTTATTATTTTTAGGAGCAGGTTCCGTGATTCATGCTGTTGCAGATGAGCAAGATATGAGAAAAATGGGTGGACTAAAACGATTGTTACCATTTACCTATTCTACAATGACTATAGGTTCACTTGCTCTTATCGGTTTTCCGTTTTTAACAGGTTTTTATTCAAAAGATTTGATTTTAGAAGTCGCGTACGGTAAGTACACAGTTGTTGGGTATTTTAGTTATGTTTTAGGTACATTGGGAGCATTTTTAACAGCTTTTTATTCTACTCGGCTTGCTTATTTAACGTTTTTATCTGAACCTAACGGTTTACGAAAAGTTATTTCATATGCTGCGGATTCCGGGTTTTATATCTCTGTTGCGCTAGGAATTCTTTCTGTTCCAAGTATACTAATTGGATATTTTATGAAAGATATGGTAGTTGGAGTAGGAACTCATTTATTTGATTCTGCTATCTATGTCCATAGTTTAAATTCAAATCTTTTTGATGCAGAATTTATCCCAAATTTTTACAAAACTTTACCCGTTAAATTAAGTCTAATAGGAGTTTTTTCTGCCTTTATACTCTATACATTTTATGCTGACATTCTTTTCAAGTTAAAAACTTCATTAATTGGTCAGAAAATTTATGTTTTTTTTAATCGAAAATGGTTTTTTGATAAGATTTATATTGAGTATTTTGGTCAATTTTTTTTTAAATTTGGTTATTCGGTTAGCTACAAATTTGTAGATCGGGGTATTTTTGAAATTTTGGGCCCTACTGGTCTATCAAATGTTGCATTGCAGATTGGTTCAAATTTACATAAAATGCAATCAGGTGCGATTTATCATTATACTTTAGTGATTTTAATCGGAATAACCGTTTTATTTGGTTTACGTCAAATTTTTTATTCGATAGGTTTTTTGATAGATTTTAGATTATTTGTTTTGATTGTTGTAGTACTTTTCTTTTTACTTAATAATTAAGTTTGGTAGACATAACTCAGTTGGTTAGAGTGTTAGGTTGTGGCTCTAAAAGTCGCAGGTTCGAGTCCTGTTGTTTACCTTAAAAATAACATTGTGCATTAAAAGGATTCCTAGATATCAAAATTATTAAACAGGGTGTTTAAGAACAAAATTTTGTAGCGAGTAATTATTTTGCTGTGACCTGCAATTCCCCGTTATTGGAAAACCAATTATTAGAAAATTTAAATATATTTGACTTCATAGTCAAATAAAGCAGTATTAGTGAATTGAAACATCTTAGTAACTAAAATAAAGAAATCAACCGAGATAACGTTAGTAGTGGTGAACGAATGCGTTTTAGACAAGTTTTTTAAAATTTTTACTTAATATATAATAGCCAAAGAAGATAAAAATTCAGCTCTGTAAAGTATAAAAAAAATTTTAGGAATTTAAAGTAAATTGAACCAGGTCGTGGTTTGATCAAATAATGGGGAACCGTCCTCAAAGTCTAAAGTAATTTGATACTCGATAGTGCAAAGTATTGTGAAAGAAAGGAAAAAATCGTTATTATTACGATTTATATGAAATTTAATGCTAACAATCAGTTGAAGCTTTTTAAAAAAGTGCCAGCGTACCTTTTGTATAATGGACCAACAAGTTTATTTTAGTGGCAAGCTTAAATAATAAAAGTATGTAGGCGAAAAGAAATTGAATTTTAAATTGTATTTTAGTCTCTAAAATAAGACCCGAATCTGAGTGATCTAATCATGAGCAGGTTGAATTTAAAATGGCAACATTTATTGGAGGACCGAACCCGTATATGTAGAAAAATATTGGGATGACTTGTGATTAGGAGTGAAAGGCTAATCAAACTCAGGGATAGCTGGTTTTCTGCGAAATCTATTTAAGTAGAGCGTTTAGTATTTCTTTAATTTGGGGTAAAGCTCTTGATAAATGATAGGGATGAAAATCTTATTGAGTTTATTAAAACTTTGAATACAAATTAAAAGAGTTTAAGCAGACAGACTATAAGTGCTAAGATTTATAGTCTAAAGGGAAACAGCCCAGACTAAAAGCTAAGGTTCTAAAAAGTAATTTAGTGAAAAAAATGTAAAAAGATCATGACAATCGGTAGGTAGAATTAGAAGCAGTCATCCTTTAAAGAAAGCGTAACAGCTCACTGATCGAGTTTTTTTATGTTGAAAATGTATAGGAACTAAAATTATTTACCGAAGCTGTAGATTAAATTTTAATGGTAGCAGAACGTTCTGTAAATCTAAGAAACTTTATTGAAAAATATTGTTGAGAGATCAGAATTGAAAATGTTGGTATGAGTAGCGATAAACTATGTGAAAAACATAGTCGTCTTAAGTCTAAGGTTTCCAAAACAAGGTTAATCCGTTTTGGTAAAAGTTATTCGGTCTCTAAAAGTTTAAGCGAAAGTTTTGCTTGATGAGTGCAAAAATGTAAATTTTTATTTTTTTGAAAGTGACGGAATGTAAATGAAATTGTAATTATATGGTTAAATTAAAGTTTTATAGTGTTCTCAAGAAATAGCTTCAAATAAATGTTAAACCGTACTATAAACCGCCACAGGTAGACTAGTTTAGTAAATTAAGACGCTTAAGAGAATTATGTTGAAGGAACTCGGCAAATTGACTCTGTAACTTCGGGAGAAAGAGTGACTGCTAAAGGGAAACCTTTGGCAGTTGGCACAAAATCGAGGACAGCGACTGTTTATTAAAAAGTGCGACAAGAAGTTGTTCAAAACAATATATAAGTGTATATCTTCCCTTCTAATTGGGATGAGTCTATGGGGAGTGCGTCTGAGGTGACTCGGGGGTGCAAAGCAACCGTACAATGTAATCTGCTGGTTTAAGCTCTTATAGCCAGCATTTGCTAGACTAGGTTTATATGGTCAGCGAAAGCAAACTGCATATTATTAGGCCTCGTGAAAACAGTCCTTTCGAAATAGAGCTGATTGCGAAAGGTTTTTGTAGATGGGCTATTGGTCCTTTTTATGCCAATAGTAATTAGAACAATATCTACCGGGGTAGGGTGTAGGACCTAAGTAATCTCATGTGTTTTGAATAGAACTTGGTAAGCCTGATATCTTCTTTCTTTGTGTATTTATAGATGGAAAGAGACATAGGAGCAATCTTGTGCATCGGATAGCAGGTAGAAGATGGTGTAAAAAGCTAATGTTCGATTGTAACGATCGGAATAGAATCTGATATTAAATTTTCTATGATTTAACCTGAAAGGGTGCTGACTTACACGTATGGCTAATCTTATTTAACGTTTTACTTTGTATTATACTATCTGTTTTTTACCAGAAAGAACTGTTTTTGAAACATGAAAATCGCTAAAAAATATGAAAATATAAATTGGAAACAATGTGAATTAGAATTGTTTAAACTACAAAGTGAAATTTTGAAGGCCTTTAGAAATGGAAATATTAAAGATGTATTAAAAGCGCAGCATGCTTTGACGCGCAGTTTTGCGGCTAGAGCCCTAGCAGTTCGAAAAGTGACCACTAATAAAGGAAAAAATACTTACGGGATTGATAAAGTTGTGTTAAAAACTAATGAGGAGAAATTCAAAGCTATTTATAGTGTAAAGGATCTATCTTCATATAAAGCTCAACCAGTTCGTCGAGTATACATACCCAAAGCTAATGGTAAACTTCGTCCCTTAGGAATCCCATTTGCTATAGATCCTATGGCAGAAGAAACTGCATGTAAAAGAATTTATGGATTCCGCTTACATCGTGGTTTGCATGATAATGCTATATATCTTAAATTAGTTTTAGGTTCATATACTTCCACGAGAAGGATATGTTTTGAAAGCAGATATTGAAAGGTTTTCCCCGTCTGTTAGTCATAATTGGTTGTTAGAAAACGTTACAATGGATAAACGAATTCTAAGAGAATTTCTGGAAGCCGGTCATTTCGAAGACTTTGTTCTTCATGATACTTCTGAAGGTTTTCCTCAAGGAAGTCCTGTTTCTCCATCACTAGTTAATCTGACATTGAATGGCTTAGAAAAATATCTTGGAAAAGAATTTTTAACTACAAGGTATGCTGGTGATTTTATTGTTGCGGGTAAAAGTCCAGAAGAAATGCGTAATGTAGCTCTACCTAAAATAAATTCCTTTCTTTTAGAAAGAGGTTTAAAATTAGATCTGAGTAAAACACCCATATTCTCTATTGAAAAAGGCTTTGATTTTCTTGGCTTTAACTTTAGGGAATATCATGATATTGGACGAGTAAAAGGTACTAAAAAAGGTATCTTTTTGGTTAAACCATCTCCAACAAAAGTGAAAACTTTTATTAGAGAACTAGTCGTTATTATCAAAGAGCACAAAAACCGGTCCTCTTATGACTTAGTTTCTAAACTTAACCAAAAGTTAAGAGGATAGGCTGAGCACTATAAGAAAGTTACTTCACAAAAAGCTTTTTCTACTATTCATTATCATGTCTGGAAAGCATTATGGTCTATGATTCGTAAGAAACATAGACGTCGCTCAAAGATATGGTTATATAAAATGTACTTTGAGAAAGTTGGAGAAAACAGATGGATCTTTGTCGGAAAGAAAAAGGAAAACAAGGAAGAAGAGAAATTAACTTTATTTCAAATCCCTTACGTTCCAATCAAACGATATGTGCTTTGTAAGGATTTAAATGCGTATGACCCTGCATCCATCGAATATTTCCATAGGAAGAATGTTAGTGTTTCTAAAAACGTTCTCCTTAGTGGAGGAACGAAAAGTGCATTAGCAAAACTTCAGAAAGGTTACTGTCCTGCTTGTGAGATGAGTCTATTTAATGGTGAGGATTTAGAAATACATCACATCTTACCTCGGCGAGAAAGTGGTGATCATTTTCTAAAAAATCTTAAGTTATTACATAAGCTTTGTCATAAACAAGTTGAATATTCTAAAGATAGTAATCTGAAAGCGACATGGTTAAAAAAGGGTATTTTATTGCCGGAGAAAAGAAAAAACTAAAGTTTTTAATTTTTGACGAAAAAAGATACTCTTGCTTAATTCGTGTTAGATAGTCGGAGCCGTATGAAGGGAAACTTTCATGTACGGTTCTAGAGGGGGGAAAGCTCGTGAGAGCCTACCTATCCAACTCACAGGTCTCTGCTAATTTGTAAAAAGATGTATTGAGGCTGACGCCTGCCCAGTGCTGCAAGATTAAAAGGAGAAGTATATAAGCTTTAACTCTAAACCCCAGTAAACGGCGGCTGTAACTCTGACGGTCCTAAGGTAGCGAAATTCTTTGGCATTTAATTGGTGTCCTGCATGAATGGCATAACGACTGTCCTACTGTCTCCAACATAAACTTAGTGAAATTGAAATCTTCGTGAAGATGCGAAGTTCTCGCGGCTAGACGGAAAGACCCTGTGCACCTTTACGTGCGACTCGTTTTATCGAGAAGATTGGCATTATCTGCTGATCGATCAATAACACTATGCCCTTGGCTAGTGAACTATACAATATATGAAGGTGAAAGTCCTTCCCCCTTGAAAACTGGGTGAAAGCGTGCGCCACATGCGTTGAGTTTGGCAACTCAGGGTGTGAAGCTGGCGTAGACGGGAAGAAATGCCTTAGAGAGTGAGGGCATGACGAATCTCTAGCAAGAGTGAATGGTGGATAGCGTTAGCAAACTGAATGTCTGAAGCGCCGATAGCACAAATTAGGGGAGTAATGCTCTCTGCTTATTATAAGGTTCCCTAAGCCCTGAATACTGGGTAGAGGCCAAGGCTTGAGTATGTGAAGGCTCAAGTTCGTTTTCTGTAGCGTCTCCGGTGTAAAGTTCAGATCCTCTCAGCTCAAAACAATAGATGTATAGAACGAGGAAACCCCTAAGATCTCACTTTATTTATAAAGAGTAGGTAGCCAACCGTATGGTCTTAGGGAGTAAGATTGGGTAAAAAGCAAATGGTTGTTTGTAATGAATAACATATGCCCACGTACCCACTTTCCCATTAGTAAACTTAACGTATTTGCATACGTTCAACCTAAATTAATTTATGATTAAAGTTAGTGAAATAAAAATTAAAGGTACAAGAAACTGGAATACCGTCAATTGGAAAAAAATCCAATTGAGAATTTGGAGAATACAAAGAAAGATTTACGAATGTTCAAGGAAAAACGACAAAACTAGAGTAATTAAACTACAGAAAATCTTGATAAATTTACCGGAAGCGAAACTTTTAGCCGTACGAAAAATTACTCAGGACAACCGTGGAAAAAAGACTGCAGGTATTGATGGTGTGCATTCAGTGGCACCAACAAAAAGATTCCAGTTAGCTTATTCACTAAAAATAGATGGTCGATGTGACCCAATTAAACGACGTTTAATACCTAAACCTAGTAATCCTGAAGAATTAAGACCTTTAGGAATACCTACAATTCGAGATAGAGCTAAACAAGCTTTAGTTCTTCTCGCCTTGGAACCAGAATGGGAAGCGAAGTTTGAGAAGAATAGTTACGGATTCTGACCAGGAAGACGTCCTCATGATGCAATCGAGGCTATTCACTCATCGATTAATAAAAGTCCTAAATACGTCTTGGATGGAGACATTCGTAAATGTTTTGACCAGATTAGCCACGATGCTCTATTAGCTAAGCTAGATATCTTCCCAACCATGAACCGTCAGGTCCGTGCTTGGTTAAAAGCAAAAGTAGTTATGCAAGATGAAACGATATTCCCTGAAAAAGGCATGCCGCAAGGTGGTGTTTTATCCCCTTTACTAGCTAATATCGCTCTAGACGGGATAGAAGAATTGTTATCAAATTGGATTGCAGAAATTCCTGCTTTTAGCCCGGGAGGCCATAGAATATCTAAACCGAATCGTCGTAAAAGGCTACTCTTCGTTAGGTATGCGGATGACTTCGTCGTCCTTCATCCTGACAAAGAAGTTGTCGAATCTGCGAAAAGTTTCATTGAAGAATTCTTAAAAACAATGAGCTTAGAAATCCACCAAGGCAAAACTTCTATCACTCACACTCATATCTCGGTAGATAACCAAAGACCGGGATTCAAATTCCTGGGATTTTGGATAAGAAATTATCTAGTAGGTAAAACGAAAAGAGGTAAAAGAGGTGAGGAATATAAAACTTTTATTAGGCCTTATCCACAAAATATTTCGGATGTTCTACGCAAGATAAAAATAATCCTGCGTCAAAATCGTGAAGTAACTACGGTTGTAGAACGACTCAATCCTATAATTCGTGGCTGGGCAAACTATTTTAGTACCGTTGCAAGCAAAAAAACTTTCAGCGCAATGGACAATAAACTAATGATACAGTTAATGAGATGGGCCAAGCGTAAGCACCCTACTCGTCCTAAAGTCTGGATCCGGAACAGATATCTATTCAAAGATACCAGGAACGGTAAATCTAGACTTCGGTTTGGTTACATGGGAAAAAAACAAGAAGTTATTGGCATTTCATACTTTGCGGAAACTCCTATTGTTAGGCATAAGAAAATCGCCGGCTATAAGAGCATCTACGACAATGATCTTGTCTATTGGTCTGAGCGAGGTAGGGCACTGGGAAATCGTGCTTTTAGTAAGTCGATTCTCCGCATTCTTCGAAATCAGAACAACAAATGTAATATCTGTTATTTAAAATTTTTACCAGGTGATGTAATCGAAATCGATCACATAGTACCGAAGGCTTCCGGAGGTGCAAATCACTATGGTAATCTCCAAGCTCTTCATGGCCATTGCCATGATCGAAAACCTTAGGAGAGAGGAGCCGTGTGAAGGGAAACCTTCACGCACGGTTCTGAATCATGGGTAAGACGAGAGATCTCTTACCTAATGTAATTGCAGTTATATATTGTGATAAAATTTTTTATGTGTAGAATAAGTGGTAGTTAGTGACTTTGTCAGAAGTTCTTCGCGTCAGTGAATTAACAAAACAAATTGTGAAATACCACTCTTAAAATATTTTTATCACTAATTTTATAAAACATTGTATAATGGGTAGTTTGACTGGGGCGGTCACCTCCTAAAGAGTAACGGAGGTATACAAAGGTAAGCTTAGATTGATGATTTTCAATTTTTAAGCATAATAGTATATGCTTGCTTGACTGTAAGATAAACAAATCAAACAGGGACGTAAGTCGGTTATAGTGATCCGATAACACTGAATGGAAATGGTTATCGCTCAATGGATAAAAGGTACGCCAGGGATAACAGGCTAATCATTCTCTAGAGACCATATCGACGGAATGGTTTGGCACCTCGATGTTGGGTGCGACTCGTTAGTCGCGAATATGGGATAGATTCCATAGTAATGGCTGCGAATGACGCACGTGTAAGTGTCATTTGATAACTTAAGTATTAGATGGGTAACCACTCCCATGTACTCAGTTCCTTGAGTACTAATCATAGGTCTCCGGAATATAATCTACCGGATTTCCCCTATTTCAATTAAATTAGCAATTTATTGAATATAAGCGGGGCTAAAAGTTTGTTGCGAACGTATCTCTTGCGGACGTGACAGGTGAGAACGTTATGTATGAGCTTAGAGACCATGCGAACCTACGTAATAAAACGTCGTAACGAGGAAGTCGGGGTCATAAGAGGATGTCAGTAGACCTCCCGGCGCCGAAATATCGGTTATAGTACAATTTTGGCCGGAACGTACAACAGGGAAGGCAGGGAATCAAAGTACTCGGCGTATAGTAGGAAGGACATACGTAAATTAATAATACTTAGGAACGAGATAACAAAGCAGCAGACACCTATTTATAGGTAGGGCTCCTAAAGGTCAACTGCTTTGAAAGATGTTGTAAGAAGCTAATGCTCATCTAGAATTAACTAGACTAGTGCTTGTAAAGAGCGGGGGGTAATGCCCGAGATATGCTGACGTACGACACCAATTTGTTTATATAAACTGTAGGGTTATATCCTCTAGCTCGTTGTATGCTCAATATAATTAAAAAATATAAAAATTGGAGAGATCTCTCTTGGGGGGAAATTGAAAATCAAGTGTTTAACTTACAGACCAAAATATATAAATATGCGAAACGTGATAATCAAAGTGAAATGCGTCATCTCCAAAAAGAATTAGTAAGATCAGAATATGCCAAACTGCTAGCTGTTCGTAGAGTCACTCAGGACAATAGGGGGAAAAAGACAGCTGGAATTGTATGGAATTTCGGAATTACAACCCAAAGACAGAATTCAAATGGTCAATAATCTTATACTAGATGGTAAAGCGTCTAAGATCAAACGAGTTTGGATACCGAAAGCGAATGGGAAACTAAGACCTTTAAGTATACCAACAATGGAAGATCGCGCTAAACAATGTTCGGTTAAATTGGCTTTAGAATCTGAATGGGAAGCTTGTTTCAAAATTAACTCGTACGGTTTCAGGCCTGGATACAGTACCTCTGATGCTAAATGGGCGATTGCAAGACAATTGCAAGGTGCGCCTGAATATTTTCTCGATGCTGACATAAAAGGATGTTTTGATAATATTAATCATGAATATCTTTTAAACAAGCTTAATACGATAAAAATATTTGAACGGCGAATTGAAGCTTGGTTAAAAGCTGGGATTATGACTGATTTACCTCAAGATAGCTATGAAACCAATGAAGCCGGAACACCACAAGGTGAGGTGATTTCCCTTCTACTAATGAATATTGCATTTCATGGAATGAAAAATCGTATTTTGGAACAATTTAATGAAAGAAATGCAATCAAAGTTGTTCGATATGCTGATGATTTTATTGTATTTGCAAAGACAATGGAAGATGTTCTAAAGGTGAAAGAGATTGTCGTTGACTTTCTTAAACCTGTAGGGTTAACCTTTTTCGAAGAGAAATCAAGGGTTGGTCACTCAATGAAAGAGCTGCCTGAAACTGATGGGCCGGTAGGCCTGGATTTCTTAGGGTACCATTTCAAAAATATTGAATGTTCCGTTCACAAAGGAGTCAAATTCACTCAAAGTAAGAAACAACCTTTTCGGTTGATAACACATCCTTTGAGAGACGCTGTAAAAAGAGATAAATCCAACTTAAGGTTTATACTTAACAGTTACAAAAAGGCTCCCTTGAGAAAATTTATTGAAAGGATGGCGTCTACTATACGAGGATGGACATGGTATCACTAGAATACCCAATGTCATAAAACATTTTTGAAATTAGATGCTTGGTTATGGGTACGGTTATGGAAATGGGCATGTAAACGATATCGAGGGCGTGAAAACGCGAAATCTAAATGTTTTAACGTAAAAGGATGGAAATTCGGTTATTTTGATCGGAAAACCAACAAACCTATAACGTTAAACCGTCACGATCAAACCAAGGTTCGCAAACATGTCAAGATCAAGCCAGCTGCGTTTATATACGATAAAACTACGGCTTTATACTTTGCCAGACGCCTACCTTCTACACATCCAAGGAGTAAAAATTTGAAAGGTCTCTTTGAAAAGCAGAAATACTCCTGTCCTGTATGTAGTCTTTTGTTTAAACCGGATAATATCTACGAGTTAGATCATGTTCTCGATGTTAACAATAATCGAACCGGAAAACTGCAGTGGGTTCATGCCCACTGTCATGATCAAATACACAATTAATTTTATACACAGGAAATTAGAATTTAACTTCTAAACATACTTCGTTATTGGTAGGAGCCGTATGAATGGAGACGTTCACGTACGGTTTTGGATTAGCAGGTCTGATAAATAATAAATTGAAGGCTTGACTATTCTATTATCGCATCCTGGAGCTGCAAGTGGTTCCAAGGGTTTAGCTGTTCGCTAAAGAAAGCGGTACATGATCTGAGTTTAGAACGTCGTGAGACAGTTTGGTCCCGTGCGAAGTGTTGTATTTAAAGAGTCATCATGAAAAAAGGCTCGTAAAAATGCCTGTCGAAGAAGCTTGGGAACAACTTCTAAGGCAGAACTAAGTTTTGAATGTAGGCTAATAACCTGCCCGCTTATTAGTTGGCGGAAAGCATATAAAAATCCTACTTGATAGGATTGCCCGGAGAAAGAGTGTGGCAAACTTGACTATCTAAGCAGAGCATAAAAGCCGGTAAAGTGTTGATTATGGATGTGACATTTATAGAAGGCAAGCTTAATTGAATTAAGGGTAAAAACACTCCATGATTTTTAATCGACGAGCGCTGTTTTAAGCTGAAACCTATCTCGAAATAGGATGGAGAATTGAAGTAACCGTACGTATCGTTAATTGTTAGTAGTGGTATCCTAGCTTGTATGCTTGCTTACTTGCGTCTTTGACCACACTACGACTAAAAAATACTAGTCAGGTTTATTAAAGCGCGCCGAAGGAGACCGTCGGCAGCTAAACTAATTTGCTCAGACCCGGTATAAAGGTACACCCTAAGGTTCAAATATTTATAGCAAAACTTGGAACTCGATAACCCAAACTTATTAGCCATAATATAATTTATATATGTTATGGCAGGACTGCCAGTGAGGCTGAAGTCGATATCATTGATAGTTTGGCTACAAAGGTCTCTAAAGTTATGATTAAGAAATTCTTTGTAACTTTTCTGTCCAATTGAGGATGTATAAGTTTGGGAGGGACGGTTTAAGAAGCTAATGCCCATCTAGAATCAACTAGATTTCTTGAAAAGAGTTAGGATGTAATGTCCGGGATATGCTGACGTAAATCGCAAGTAGATACTAGTATTATGATGAAGTTAAATTTAATTTGGAAGTATGTCTTAAGTTGTAATAGTTTTATCTTATTTATTCTAACGCTTAAATTTGTTGAATTTACAGTTGTTTTAATTGGTTTTTTATGCTTTGTTCTAAAATACCTTAGTATCTCTTTTTACAGGAAGATAGCGAAAGATGTTTCTCTTGTTAAATATGTGAAAGTTAAAAAAGACGCTTCTGTCTATAATGGTGATCTCAAATATTGGTCTAGAAGAGCGATTACTCCTGACTTGAAAACAAAAACGAAGGATAGATTGCTTAAGAGACAAAGCTACAAATGTTTTATCTGCGGAAAAACCTTCTTACCATTTGATACTATTGAAACTGATCATATCACTCCGATTGCTAAAGGTGGTTCTCGTAAGATTACCAACTTGCAGCTCTTACATGCTGTATGTTATGATAGAAAGATATAAAAAATGATTTTTGAAAGTCGTCCAAAACGTAATAGTTTTCCTAGTAATTACTTGAGGAGCCGTGTGCGGTGAAAGCCGCATGCACGGTTTTGGGGAGAGTTTGGCGGTTGTAAAACAGCCATTCGATTCTCTACCTATCTACCGTGAGTGTTAAAAACTAAAAGGACTAAATCCTAGTACGAGAGGACCGGAAAAAGCGAATCTCTGGTGAATCGATTATTGTACCAACGGTATTGTCGAGTAGCTACATTCGTAATAAATAATCGCTGAAAGCATTTAAGTGAGAAATTAACCTTGAAATTTGTTTTTGAAAAAATGTAAAAGACTATTACATGATAGGCTTTGAGTGTAAGAGTTGTAAAGCTTTTAGCTGAAAAGTACTAAATTAGAAAATTTTTATATTTTTTATAATTTTATTAGTCTTAGATTTTGTTATAAATAACTAAAATTTATATGAATATTTTTAGTTTTAATTATATGAGTTTTATCCTGGCTCAGAATGAACGCTAATAGTATGCTTTACACATGCAAGTTGAACGAAAATTTTTTCGTAGCGTACGGGTGAGTAATGTATAGAATTCTATTTCTTAGACTATTTCAATGGTAGATATTTTTTTAAAGGTTTGCTCTTTTTTGAGTATTTCCGCTGAGAGACGATTCTGTATAAGATTAGGTAGTTGGTGATTTTAATAGCTCACCAAGCCGATGATTTTTAGTTGGTTTTAGAGAATGATCAACCACACTGGAACTGAAATAAGGTCCAGGCTAATTTTTAGCCAGCAGTGCGGAATATTGGACAATGAACGAAAGTTTGATCCAGCAATACTATCCGAATGAAGACGGTCTTTTTGATTGTAAATTTCTTCAGTTTAAAAATGATAATGACATTATTAAAAGATTAAGTCCTGGCCAATACTCGTGCCAGCAGTTGCGGTAATACGGGTAGGGCAAGCGTTATTCTTCGTCACTGGGCGTAAAGCATCCGTAGACGGTAAAGTAAGTCAATCGTTTCAAATTTTAAGGTCTATTCTTAAACTAGCGTTTGATACTGTTTTACTTGAGTTTTGTGCAAAAAAGTAGAATTTCATACGAAAAGGTAACATTTTGAGATATATGAAAGAATATCATTAGCGAAG
>ERZ1740068.588-NODE-588-length-16214-cov-8.606721_pt1 | contig 16214 bp, 9 predicted proteins | sample MGYA00581735_ERZ1740068 | MGnify/ENA primary metagenome ERZ1740068 (study PRJEB43018, sample SAMN04849740) | marine metagenome | isolation source: floating plastic debris | place: Pacific Ocean | collected 2008-08-30 | study: EMG produced TPA metagenomics assembly... | reverse complement strand
TTGAAAACGGACATCCTTGTGAATCCCTTGCGCCGCTGTTGGGATTTTCACCAATCAGCCGATTAAGTGAGGTAATTATGCCATTCTTGTTTTCATGGTACTAAGTAGGGCATGAGGTTTTATCTACTGGGTATGGCAGGATCGCAGGCGGGAAACTCCTGCAATGGTGGGAAAACAAAAAAGAGCAAGTCACTCTCGTAACTCACTCTTTAACTTGTTAATGTACCAAGGGCGGGACTTGAACCCGCACGACCCGAAGGTCATCAGATTTTAAGTCTGACGTGTCTACCAATTCCACCACCTCGGCAAATGTTATTTACTCACTTTTAAGTAAACGTTTAAGGTATTCTTTTCCAACACCACTTTTTAAATATTTTTCTCTATTTCTAGCCTCTTTCCTACTTTTAAACTCCTCTGAAAGAATAAGCTCAAAAGGTCTGTAGGGCTTGGTGGTCTTGTTGTATCCTTTGTTATGTTCTTCCAATCTTCTTTTAAGATTGTTGGTTAAGCCAACGTAAATATAACTTCTATTTTGACTTCTAATGGCATATGTATAAAACATCTTCTGACGTGTCTACCAACCTGCCTGCCGGCAGGCGGGTTCCACCACCTCGGCATTTGTCTTTGATCATCTTACAGAAGTAGTTCATTAAACCACCTCGGCATCCTACACACCACAGTAAAACCTGTTCCGTGTAAAAAAATAATCCCGCGACATTAGCGGGACCTTGAGAGCGAAAGACGGGATTCGAACCCGCGACCCCGACCTTGGCAAGGTCGTGCTCTACCAGCTGAGCTACTTTCGCATAAAGAACAATCCGCTTGCGACTCAAACGGATTGCAAAGATAAAAATGGTATTGAAATATTCAAGACATTGGTGAAAAAAATGTGTCTTTCTTTTCAACACCCCTCATTCACCCCCAGATTCCCCATAATCCTTCAACAACTTAATCTCTACACGGCGGTTCTCTGACCGGCCCCTGGGATGTTCATTGCTGGCGATGGGAGATGACTCGCCCATGCCGATGACCTCTATCCGCCCGGCCTCAATGCCTTCGGCTACCAGGTAACTTTTGATCGTATTGCCCCTTCGTACCGAGAGCTTCTGATTGTGCCCGTCACTGCCAATACTATCCGTGTGACCATAGACGACTATCCGGTATTCAGGATAATCCTGCAGTTCTCCCAGCACACGCTCCAGGTAGATTTGAGAAAAAATGGTCAGATCATGGCTGCCAAAATCAAAGGACAACAGGTATAATTTGTTAAGCTCAATGTCAAAATCATCTTCTCCTCCTGCCGACCCCAGCTCTTCTACCTTAATCGGGGTTTCATCTGCTTCTGGTGCTACTGGCTGCTCTTCGGGGGTTTCCTCCTCATCTGGTTCGGGCTCCTCCGTAGACGTAGGTGGCTTGCCTCTGATTGGTTCCTTGGGCGGGCCCAGCTTTCGTTTCCTGTTCACCGGTGGCGCCTTTCTCCTACGCCTTCGCTTCTTGCGCGGCTTTAGCTCAAAAGACGGAATCTCATAGCCAATCGCGATCTCCGTGCCGTTGTTGATGGGATTGCTGCCGCGATAAAAGTCATAGCTGATCCCCAGCGTCAGCGCACTCTTCTTCACCAGCATTGCCGCAGAAGCATAACCGATGGTATGGTAGCGGACGATGAACCGAAATTCATCATGCCAGAAACGGTTCTTCTGCGACCAGCCTACCACATGGTCGAAAGTGGAGCCGATGATGAAAGAATGATCCGAATTGATGAACTGATAATAGAGCTCTCCGCCCACGTAGTTGTTACGCCCCAGCTTAGTTTTGCGCATCGCGTTGAAGATCAAAGAAGCTGGCCTGCTCACCTGATCGGCATCCAAAGACCGCAGATCGATGTCATTGACGGCAAAACCTACATCCATAATGACAAATTCATCTTCATCGTACTGCCGATAAAACAATCCGGTGTGCAAACGGGTATTCCGCTGCTCAAAACTGTTGCTGGCCTCTCCGTTCTCCAGCGCGGAGTTGAAACCACGACCCGGTACGTATTGCGCTGAAGTCGTCAGCCGGTTGAGGTCTACGCTGGTACGACTGCGGTCATAGCCTACCCCCATCGCCAGCTTAGACCGGTAATTCAGGTCCACGGCCTTGGCAAAATGAACGGCCCACTCATTGGTACTGAAAAAGTTGATATTGGTCGACTGATCCGCCACCATCGAGACAGAGAGGCCCGTCGTACGGCCCGGATTAGAATAGTTGAGCGAAAGGTAATTGGTGGTCAGGCGGTCGGCCGATAAAAACGTCTGTCGGCGATGTAACAGCTTGGCTGACATGACCCCCGGGAGACTCACCGAGACCGGATTGACCCACTCATTGGTAAAATAGTTCTTTGTAAATTGTGTGAGCTGGCCAAAGGCCGCCCCCGGCCAGCACACTGAGGAAAGCACGACTACTGAACAGAAGAAAAGTATTTGAATGCGCCTCATATCACCTCACTAAGTTGACAATTCCTCTATATTCTCCGTTGATGACGATAGGAATCCCTTCGTCATTGGTCCCCGCCACTTCCCAGAAATAGGTCCCGCTGGGAATATTGACGCCGTTGAAAGTACCATCCCAACCAGCACGTAACTCCTGCACGGACTCTGTACGGAATACGATATTGCCGCGCTTGTCAAATACTTTGAACAGGAAGTTCTCTGCAGCAACCAGCTGATGAACGACGAGCCGATCGTTACTTCCATCATTATTGGGCGTAAACAACTCCGGTAAAAATCCAAACTGCCGGACCGTGATTTGTGTAGTATCCGTGACGGTACATCCAATGCTGTCCGTCATCGCGACAATATAGATCATGGAGCGATCAGGAGTCGCCACGGGATCGCTGATATTAATGGCGCTCAACCCTTCCGGGGGGCTCCACAAATATTCAAAACCCGGAGTTGCACGCAGCTGGATCGATTCGCCGATGTCGATTGCTGCTTCCCGCGGGGTCACCTCTCCTTCAGGAACACTGATGCGGTAGGTAGCAGCATCAGTCACTGTACAAGCACCTGCATAAACTGTTACCTCAAAGGTTACAGTAGTAGCAGGGGTAAACGAGATCACTAACTCCCGACTCCCCGCTGCTGTACCTAGCAATGAGTCCAGCGAAAGCACTTCTTCACCCTGAGTAACCGTCCAGCTAAGGCTGTCAATGACACCTGCAAACCGGGTGAGGTCAATGGTGGCAAGATTCCCTTCGCAACCGTAGAAGTCTTCGATGAGGTCTTCGGAGAATTCCTCCACCACAATCTCCCAAACCTTGTAGTCGTCGCACTCCGCGGCATCTTCCGCCACCGTATAAAGCCTGTCATTTTGGTCGGCCAGGTAGCTGAGCTGTGTGGTTAGCCCAAGATAACCCCTGTTAGATGAGTACCAGTGACTCGGCCTGCCATCGTTGTTAAAATCCAGTGTTTCGCCCCGGCAGACTGCTATAAATTCTTCAGGGACGTCATCACAAAGCCCGAAACCAAAACCAAAGCAGCTCCCCGCGTAAAAGGCCCTGTCAATGGCCTGTACCAAAATTTCATAGTCTCCGGGTGGCACGTCAAAAAACTCTCCAAATCGCTGCGCCCCCATGTTGCCACGTCCTACCCGGTCGCGCTCGCCGTTTCTGCCCAGGTCAAATACACCACTCTTGTAAGCAGCCGTATCGCTGGTCCTGATATCGAGGCCATAAGTCAGGATGGCGGAATGATCATCGGTGGCTTCCGGCCAATAGAGGGCAATGCTTTTATTCCCCTGGAATAGCAGCACATATGGCACTGTGGAAGGCGCTTCGTTGAGACCAGATACATTGCTTTCAAACGATATGGTAGCATCCTTCTCATTGTAAGCACCGAGATCAAGGTCACCATCAAAATCAAAGTCACCGAAAGTCACTACCTGGTCTGTCAAATTGCCCAAATCCTGCGCTTCAAATGTTAGAGTACCACTACCACCTGTGTTGATAAAAACGCGTTTCACATCGTCACTTTCCACATAAACATCAGCTTGACCATCAGAATTGAAGTCGGCAATGTATAACTGGTTGTAGGCATTGGTATCCAACTCAATCAGGTCACTATCGTTCATGAGCAGATAGGTCCTGAGGGTATCATTTTCCTCCATCACCAATGCCAGGTCAGGGACTGAGTTGTCATCGATATAACCTGCATCAATGATGTTTACGATCCCGTTAAAACTCGTCGTCGTATCCAACCGAAGTAGCTGTTCTTCCCTGGCACTGTATTGATACAAAGAATCCGTCCCAAAGGCCAGTAAAACCGGTGGGGACACCTCTTCGGGTCGCACAATCGTAAACTGGTCAACCGCTCCTCTGATGCGTTCGACAGTCCAGCCATCAGCTGATCGCCTCAACAGTACCAGTGCATCTTCCCCTTCATAGACACCATTGACAACCAACTCCTGTCTGCCATCCTGCTCAAAATCCACTACCTGTAAGTCTTCGATGGTCAAATTGGCAAAGGCCCATTCCTGAGGGGTGAAAGCAGTATCACCTTCATGAAAATGAATGACCAGCCTATCGGCTGCATAGCTGATGATGTCCAGGCCAAATTGATGGTCTATATTGTGATAAATCACCTGATCAGAGACGGGAATCACCGTCGTTGTATCCACCAGGATGGTGTCTGTATCAGGAACAAAGCGCAGGAGACGAAGGTCTGCACCGTCTTCTACAATGACCAACAGGTCCAGCTGTTTGTTCTGGTCCAGGTCCACCCACTGAAGGTCACGGACTACCGCCGGATCAATGGGTATCTGTAACGAGTCTGCAAATAAAAGGCTGTCAATCTGAGCCTGCCCACTAAAGGACACACCCACCGACAACAATATGATCATTAGTATTTTTTTCATGATGTATTTTTTTTAGACGCTAGATTTTAGTTTTAAACAGACGGAGTCGCCTAGACAAAAGAGTAAAGAACAAAGAAAAAAGACTGGTTCTAGTTTACGTGACCGGGTCTGTATTCCAAATTAAGATAACACAGTAGGCAGTATGCAGTATGCAACGTGCATACCCCAGACAAAATATTCACTCAATACAATTAAGGTGCGTTTTGTTGTACATTTCTAATGTTATTTATAGACACTAGATGCAAGACCGAGTCGCATGGACAGGTAAAGCAAGCGGCTTAAGAGATACCTAAATTGCGTGATACCGTAATGCTTGATTCCCTTGCTGCGCATGTTAAGAATTGACAACCCTTCATTACGTTATTAGGCATTACTATATTCCGGTATTGAAAATATCTAGCGTCTAGCATCTAATTTTCTAAACTGAATTGCAATTTGCTTTCTGATAGACATGGCCGTTTCATTGACCCTTGCGGGATTCCAGGGAGGCATGCTTTTGATCACTCTCAGGGCTTCCTGATCAAACGGTTCGCCCAGCGACGTCATCACTTTGGGTTCACTGATTCCCCCATCTTTGCTCACCAAAAACATGATTTCGACAACTCCTTCTATGGTATCACCTGGAGCCTCCACCGGATACACCAGCGATTCTTTCAGATAGCGGTACAAACTGTCAAAACCTACGACTGGTGCAGCGTCCGTAAATTGGTTAGGCACCACCACTGGCGAATCTTCCTGCTGTTGTGAGCCCTTCTTAGCAGCTTTTTTCACCGGTGCATTTTGTGCTACCCGCCTGGCCGTATCAGGTACTGAGGCTGTCTGGTCATCCGCTGCCTGCCGCTGCACCAACCACCGTTCCATTTCAACCAGATCTGGTAACTGCCTATCCACTGGCACAGGCCCTTCAAGCCCCAGGTATTCTGACAGTATTTCAACGTCAGCACTTTCCGTTGACTGAGGGCTGAGCCCATAAACCAGCAGGCTAAAAGCAACTCCAACTGCACCAAGTCCCAACAGTACCTTCAGCACCATTGCATTTGAGACAGCGGAAGTAGTCAGCTGTTGACTCACCGCATTGAAGTCCATCATCTCGCTGATCTCCTCATCTGTGGGAGGCACATAATCTCTGACGATTTTGTATTTCTTATCAGCCATTGTTCATTAATTTTTTTAGTCTCTTGAGCGTACGGAAGGTTTTCACCTTACAATTGTTCTCGCTCATATTCAAAATATCCCCTATCTGTTTGTATGACATCCCCTCATAAAATCGTAACTCTATGAGTTCTATTTCAAGGGGTTTGAGCTGATTCAAAACTGCCGGCAATTGATCGATCAGCTGCGCTTTGTCATGATCAGTGTCCAACTCAAAAGCGATAGAGCTACTGAGGTGATCATCGATGACGACATGGCGTGCTTTGTTGTTATTGAAATACTGATTGGCCTCATTGATCGCCACCCGGTACAACCATGCGCTGTAAGGAATTCCTTTGTACCGGAACTGGTGAATCGAATTAAAAGACTTTACAAAGACCCGGGAAACGATGTCTGCCGAATCGTCTTTGTCCTGCACCTTTTTGTACACAAACCGGTAGATCTCCGCATAGTACTTTCTGTACAGCGCTTCAAAAGCCCGCGGGTCCTCCTTGGCGCGGGCAATCGCGATCTCATCCGATTCGGGTGCTTCTTGCAATGTATGATTGGTCTTGGTCAGTAGCATAAAAATAACAACTTACACTACCACAATAGACATTGCTGGAAAAGTTACAGGTGGGTAAAGCATTTTTTGAAAAAAATTGGGTGACCTATAAACGTTATCACGATTGCTTTTATATGAAACTAATTTGAGTTCCTGATGAGTAATGAGTAATTTTTGATTTATAATGCAATTTGATGATGTTCAAATTTCCCTAAACGCCTCATCACTCATCATGAATTAATCATCAATGAAGAATTTTGACACAATCGTCATTTGACAATAAGATCTATCTGTAATGAATCAACCGTGATAATGTATTATATATGATACAGATTCCGCAAAAGTATTTTGCCAACAGGACCAAACCATTTCACCTCAAATCCGTAACCTTTACCGATACACAAACTGCAACTACCATGATCATACAAAAAGAGACGCTTCCACATGGCCAGGAAATTCTTCAGGACCTGCAAAATCAATTCTCCGATTATGCTGTCTATGAATTTGGTGCCAATTCACAAAAAAGCATCATCGTACGCCAATCGGCGCTGGTAGGAGCGCAGGTCATGGTAAGGGATGGCGAAGTGATGGTAGACGCCTGTTTCCCCAATGTTTTCATCTCCGGGATCATGAGTTTGTTCACTGCCAGCACCCTCTTCCCTTTCGATGCATGGACCCATTTTGAGCGAAAAGTAGGTGACTTTTTCAGGAATCATTATGCTTAAGCAAATAAACGTTCTCACGATTGTTTTTTTATTAGACAAAGTTGAGTTCTTAAAAAATTTATACGGCATTATTAATATCGAAATACCGTAATGCCGCAATTTTTAATTTCTTAATTTGCCCGCGGCACGTTGCCCGAGGCACGTTGCCCGGGGCGCCCAGTCTAATGATTGAAATATCACCATTCGTGGCCAAAGTCTATCTGTAGTGAATTAAACGTGATAAAGTCTAATGCATTAACACTTGCAGCGTATAGACAGAAGTTTTTACGTTTCCTCATTTTTACCGTACTTTGAGTGATCGAATTCAAATCACCTTGACAGAGGAAACTTGAAAGACCTTGCTTTAGTAAATAAACTGAAATCCGAGCATCAAAAGGATCGCCTGGTAGCATTTAACTTCCTTTATAAAAAATGCTATCCGGTGGTAAAATCCTATTACCAATCGAGTGATAAAGCTAATGCCGAAGATATATTTCAAGAAGGGGTCTCGATCGCCTACGTCAACTTGATGGAAGGAAAGTTCCAGGGAAAATCAAGTTTTACCTCTTATTTGATAGGTATCTGCAAAAACCTGATTTCTTCTGAGCGAAGAAGAAAAAAGTTGACCTTTGAAGAGATCTCTCCGGAAACGCCTGAAATCACCGAGGAGCAAATTGTTGAAATCTCTAAAGTAGATGAAGCCTTAAACCTTGTGTCAAAAGACTGCAAAGAGTTATTAAAACTTTACTTCTACGAAAAGAAAAATTTTAGCGAATTAGTGATTAAATTTAATCTGTCCAACGAACAGGTTGTTCGTACCAAAAAATACAGATGTCTGAGAAACCTAATGACTAAGATTAATGAAAGAGGTCTTACTTTTAATTCATTCCTCCAATAACTATGTCCGACACAGAGTTCATATTGTTTGAGAAATATTGGAAAAACGAGCTTTCGTTGACGGAGAAATCTGAACTGGAAGAATTATTCGGGACGGACCAGGAGCTCTATCAACGATATCAGCTGTATCAATCGGCAATTCGGGGACTGAGCAGAGAGGGAGTCAAAGATGAGATGCGGCTAGTGATGCAGCAAGGAATCAGCTCCGGCATCAGGTGGCAACCTCTGGCGATTGCTGCGGCCATTACCCTGACGATTGTTTCCTCACTGGCGCTACTTTGGTCTGGTGATCCCTCCTATGTCAATGACCATTTTCAATCGTATCCCTACACGGAAGGTCTCAGAAATGAGGAGACAGCCAACCAGGAATTACAAAATGCCCTGGGCTACTATGTTGACGGCAATTACGAGAATGCTAGTACCGCTTTTGCAGAAATTGACACAAAAACTGCAGTAACTTACCTCTATTGGTCACAGTCAGAAATTGCACTGGGACAATTGGAGTCGGCGATTGTGCTGCTCAACAAGATTGAAGATACTTCACAATATGCCGCACTCAAAAGCTGGTACCTGGGTTTGTGCTATGCTGAAACTGGTAACAAGGCTGCTGCAATTGAACAACTCCAGCAGCTAAAAGCTTCAGATTATGGGTATGAGAAAGCCCGGAAAATCATCCATGAGCTTTCTGAGTGACCGTGACCTAAGCCATGCGCTTCTTTCTAACAAACCACACACCTGATACAAGGATGGCCAGTGCAAGTAGCCACCGAATCCAGTAGTTGGTCTTTTCTTTTAATACGGTATCATCACCAACGACGGTCATCGCCGCCCAATATTTAGGATGTGCCAGTTTAGGAAACTCCACGTTTTCTAAGTATTGCAGTTTGGCTTCTCTCAGCGAAGTTGAAATAGTAGCTTGATTGGAAATGCCATTGTAGAAGTACTCCATGATTTGACTAGTGGCAAAATCATTGACCGGCCAGTGACTCATGATCACGGCTTTACTCCCTGCATAGGTAAATGCACGGCCAAGACTCAGCATCCCTTCCCCTTTACGGTCCTGCCCTACGGCAGTGTTACAGGCGCTCAAAACTACCAGCTCTGCCGGAATCTCTAAATTGGAGATCTCACTCATGTACAGCGCATTGTCTTCAATGGAGTCCTTGGCCAAACTCGAAAACATCACTTTGGATAATTCAGGGGTCGTATCATTGACAAAGGCGTGGGTAGCCAGGTGAATGATGCGGTAATCTGCCAAACCCGATTTAAAAGTCTTTTCATTTGCCTGCTGCGAAAGATATACATCACCCTCCAAATAGTTTTTGATACCATTGACCTCACGATCGTTGTACAATAAATCTCCCAGTTCTGCCCGGGTAGTTACAATGAGTGGTCGCGTATCTTCACTGAATGACGGCGCAAAAGCGATGAAGTCTTTTTTGTAGTCCTTTGATTTTTTGGGTGACGGATAACAAAACAGGTTGGCAGAATAATGATATCGGATGTTGTAGTCTTTGAGCAGATAAGGTTGCTTACTGAAAGTAGTTGCCATTGGTGCAGAGGTGAGCAGCAGCTCGAAGGGAAGATTACTCAGAAACCCTTCACGGATGATGATCAGTTCATTGACATGATCGGGAAGCTGTGCTATGGTTTTGGCAAGCAACAACTGATACAACTCATGCGACCATTGATTGAACTGTTCAACAGACTCATCGGCCTCCACCGAGGTCAATTGAAGATGCAAAGAGTCAACGAGCGTATTTATTTGACTGAGATTGCTCGTGGAATCCACATAAACCTTCTCTTTGGTAATGGTGTAGAGGTAGATTTGGCTGTCTGTAATGCTAAATTCCAGTAGTGCCTGGTTGCTTATCAGGCTATTTTTGACCTCGGGGATGGTTGTGGATATCTTGGCGTCCAGTAGGAACTTATAGCTGGGATATTGTTCCTTGATCGCTCGCTCCAGGGAGTCTCTTTTTCTTCTCACCAAAAATAAGCTATTTACTAAGTCTTCAAGTTCGCCGACAGAAGCTTCTGTCTTACCATTTAGCTGCTGTGATTCCAGATAACTGATTTCATTGGTGATGTCATCCCTTAAATCCAGAATATCATTAGGCACACCCAGGGTTTTATCGATATCTTTTGTGACCAGATGTTTAGTCAATAAAGTCGATTTCAAGAACTCCGCTTGCTGAAAGGCAAGGTCCAGCGCTTTGGAATCGCTAAAGACACTATAATGTCGTAAGCTCAATTGCTGGCTAAGCGAATAAAAATCATAGAATCGCTCTTGAAATTCCAATTGGTCATTTTTGTTGTTTTGTAACAGACCTATTTGAAATGTGAGCACATTGCCCTCTTCAATTACGTGATAAGCGTCCTGCAGATAGCTGGGATTATTTTCTTTCTCAAACAAGTTCTTATAACACTTTAATTTGTATAAAAGTATGTCTAAACTTAGTATAGGATCACTCGCTAGATGGTTCTTTTGCTCCAGGCTATCAAATTCTACCAGAAATTCTTTCGAAAGGTTGATGTAGAATAAGCTGCTATCATATTGAAATGAATCAAAATGATACAGCGATCGATTAAAATAAATTAAAGCAAATTCTAAGTCGTTGGCTTCTTCCGAGGTCAAATGAATGTTAATAGCCTTATCAGAGTATTCCATGGCCGTTGGGTAATCTTCCATTCTATAATAAATATTGGCCAGTCCATTATAATAATTTCTAGCGATGACCATTGAACTGGCATCAGTGGCCTGCAATGCCTGCAGAGACTTGTCATAGTAGACGATTGCAGAATCATACTGCTCTAGATCCTTGCATACTGTTGCTAAATCTCTATAAAGATCAGAATGATCAATAGTTTGAATCTTTGTAGAAATGTTGTGATTACGAAGGGCCTTTTTAATCAATATTTTTGCCTGAGAGAATTCACCCATTTCCTGATAAATATTCGCCATATAACTGTAAATATTTGCTACAATAGGATGGGTATCCCCATATAATTTCACTCGGATGGTCATGCATCGTTCCGCATATTCCATGGCAAGGTTGAGGGAACGTATATTATAATAAAATTCTACTAAGTGCTCGTAGCTATCAGCCACGTCAGGATGCATCAATCCCAACTTTTCTTTCCTGAGGTCGAGGCATTTTAAATAAATTCTCTCAGCATCATTGAGTCGTCCCATCATACGATAGGACGTGGCAAGGTTGGTCAGCGTGGTCAACGTACTAGGATGTCCCTCACCTAACTTTTCCTTTTTGATCCTAATACTAGACTGATAAACCTGCAGGGCTTTATAAAACTTACCAGTTTGCTGATACAGCCTTCCCATGTTATTATAAATAGTAGCAATTTTAGAACTTTGTCCGCCTTCATTAAGCTTTATAATTCTCAAGGCCTCCTTATACAGCTTTTCTGCTTCTATAAACTCTCCAAGTATACTGTTGAGTACGGCCATATTGAGGCTAAGATCACCCAGTTTCGGATGATCTGGCCCCAACTTAACAAGCCTGATCTGATAAGCAGAATCAAAATACGTGAAAGCGTCTTCAAGTAAACCGGCATAGAAATGAAAAGTACCCATGCCCTGATAGCCAGTAGCCACCAATAAAGAATCACCATTTTGCTTTCTAATTGACAAGGATTGTGCATAATGCCTGTAAGAATCTTTGACTAAACCACTAGAGCTGTAGAAGGTCGCTAATGCAAAATGTGATGCTGCTAAATTCTCGTCCATTGAATCCAGTAACTCAGTTGCAATCGCCAGATGCTTTTCTCCTTCTAATATGGCTTGTTGTCGATTTCCACTACTGTAAGATGTCTCCGCTATCAAATTAAGGCATTCAATATACTTTGTTGACACTTCACTGTTCTTGTAAAGGTCAGCCGCCAGCTCTAGGTAATGCCTGGCACTATCAAACTGAAGACTGTCTAAATGGCCAACACCTTTTGCGTAGTTCTTTCTTGCCTGTAAAGTATCGATTTCAAGGGCATAGGTGACCTGTGCAATCAGTAGAAACAGGACTACAATGGATGATTTTGCTAGCATCTTCACGTTTATAGGATTAAAATTTTGACCGCAAATATAGAAGGATTAAAACGACTATTTTATCCTGATATCTCATTACCAATAAAAGAAGCCAGTACGGGTTTATACTGGCCTCTTTCTCAGCTGAGTAATTTCAGGATCACCAACTTATTCAGTAAGCAGCTATCCAAAGTTGTCAAACTGTGCTGTCTGTCATTGAGTATTGGCCTGAAACAGAAGGTCAAAATGGATGCCTCCCTGATTTCTAAAACCAATGATTGCTCATTCCAATTCCAAAGTTATCCCAAGGGTTTACTTCAAAGATTCTTGAGGGATCCTTAAAATCCGGGATAGGACCCAGTTTATCAACTTTTTCTTTTGCCGGCTTTTTCTTCTTCTTTTTGTCTTTCTTTTTCTTGTCTTTAGACTTGATCTTGATCTTCTTAGCCTTTTTACCAGAAGATTTTTTCGCGTCAGGCTGTTTCTTCAGCCTTGAGGCAAAGCCTTCAACTTTGACTTCTTGCGCCGTAAAATCACAGTCACATTCCTTCCAGGACATATTCCCGCTGGTACCTAACAACCATTCCATTCTGGTGGAGTCAGCGATGCTGATTGGGTTGTTTCGCTCATAAGCATAAGGCGAAATGGGCTTGTAGCTTTCTGCAAGAGGGTCTATACTGGTATACCTTCCAATGAGCGGATCATAGGTCCTCACTTCAAAATCATAGTTGCCAGTTTCCTGTTGTAACTCTTTTCCTGTAAAAAGAAACGGACTTTCCTCTCCTTCTGCCCATCCATTAAACCTCGATCCAAAAGGATAGTAGTCACTTCTCTGGACCACGTTACCAGATTCTTCGATAATCGCCCGCACATTGCCAAGGTGGTCTTCCAGTTCATACTGATAAATGCTCTGCGTACCATTCAATTTGACCGTTCCCTCCTGGTGATGGATCAAGTCTAATACCTGCTGACCATTGAGCAGATTATATTGGAATTTCCCTACGTATAGCGTCGCCTGACCATTTGATGCACGTTTCTCCAGCTTTCTACCTTCGGCATCATAGAAATACTCAATGGATTGTCCAGAGTTGAGCGTCACAGTTGCTGGTAAATTCAGTTCATTGTAGGTCGTAGTGGCAATCCGTTTGTTGAGGTCTCTCAACATATTACCATTGGCATCGTAGCTGTAATCGTCGTTGGCAACATCTGTCACATCATTGAACAACTGACCATTGTTACTTAGATCGGTGACATTCTGCAGTTGATTCAGCTCATTGTATTCATAGCTGAGATGATCTACCAGGACATTATCAAATTTTCTCGTCAGTAAAAGCGTGTTACCATTGAGGTCATAGGCGACGCCGTTGTCCGGACCACCTACATCATAATAACCATTCATACCTGCTCCCTCGTAATTGGCCATTTTTAACCTGTTCAGGCCATCGTATGTATAGGAAAAAGCCTGATCCGATGAAGTAATGCTGCCACCTACGGTTTTCCAGTCCATTCTTCCAATGTTCCCATTGAACTGACCAGCCGACATGTACCCCAGCTCCATTCCAAAAACATCATTGAGGTTGGTGAATTGAGTACCTCCGTTGATGGTCCTTAACCATCCGCGAATGTTATACTGATAGTCAACAGACTGAAGAGGATTACCCAAGTTTCGGGAGTGCAGGCGCATACTGATCAATTGATCCGTTCCATTGTAATTGTTCTCTTTGATCATTACCCTCCCGGTGCCGAAACCATTTTGCACCACCTCATTCCAGACTTTGGTAGTCCTAATGCCATGATCGTATTCCTGAGACTCGATCATCTTGTAATTGCCATGTGTGAATACACTTTCAACTACATTGCCCGTAAAGTCATAGGAATAGCTTTCTTTCAGAGGTACTGCATTCAGCTGTTCCTGCCACTTTTGAATGAGTTGATTTTTACCGTCATAGTAATTGACTTCAGTAAGCCACTGTGGCTGGTCACTGCCGAGTACTCTCAGCCATGCCCCTGTTATCTGGCTACTGGGTTTTGCAACAGCCGTCTGCCCCTGGAAATCGGGTTGGAAAGCGTAGTTTGATGCCTGGGTGAACGAATAATCGTCGTAATAGGTCACCGTGTGGTAATCATTCCCGGTTAATTCATATGGATAACTTTCATTCGTATAGCCGAAAGTGCTTTGATCTCTTTTTTCATACCAACTTCCAAAACCCTGTTCCACATCAACGTAAAAGTCATTGACCTGATCCTGCATCCCTTGTCTTGTGTCACCATCGGTATAAATACCAGTGATAATTGGTCGGTTCAATGCATCATATTTGGTGAAGTACCATTGATTCAAAGGACGTAGTTTTCCATCCTGGGTCAACACCAGCCTGTCTCTCTCGTCATAAATCAGATACCTCCATTCGCTTCCGGGTTGCTTTTTCTCGACAACTCTCTGGTACTTATCAAAAACATACTGGTATGCCCACTTGTTGAGTGCTACAGCGTCTATCTGTACAGGAAATGTCGTGGTTGAAAATGTCCTGGATAACTCAGGTGAAGCAACAATCACCAAGTTATCATATACATCGTACACATTGTAGGTAGATGCCCATTGGGTGGCCGCCTGGTCAACCTGTCTCCTGATTAGTAGAATTTGATCCTTCAGGTTCCTGAACTCAATGGTTTGATAGCCATTTTCATCAGTTACTATGTTCTTAAAAAGCCTTCCTGGCTGATATATCCCTGTGATTCTCGCAGTTTTAGATACACCATCATAGGCTAGTATATACACCTGGTCGGCCAAGTTGTTGGCAGCGTAGTCGATCGCCACGGCGTGCTGACCCGGTTGCCATTTGGTACCGGGAGCTCCACGAAAATCAATCCTGTCCAGTGCTGATTTCCCCAATTGTGTTTCCGCAAAGGGATGCTGATCATGCGCAGTATTTGCCGCATTTTGATAATAAGCATACTGCTCACTACTTTGATAAGCTGACGGATTGATGGCATTTTCCCGCAAGAATCCTTCGTTTGATTGTTGAATCTCGTAAGGCAGGTACTTGATGGTAGGTCTTCCATATTGATCAAAACCCGATGGCTCCACCATATCGTATTGGTTCACCGAGGACGCTGTATACACTTTCTGAATGGGCCTGCCCAATCCATCATAGTATACTACCTCTTCCGAAACATCACTGAGCGGGGCGATTCCTATTTCACCTGCATCGGTGTAGCCCGCGACTCTGGGCTGATAGCTGATGACCAGGTTTTGATTTTGCGAAGCAAGGATGTTTTCAACTACCAGTTTATTGCTGTATTCGTATACTTTATTGGGCCAGAAGATATAGCTGCTCCCATCCCACAGGCGAACATAATATTCCCCAACGCGCTGAGTGGTCAGCGTTCTTTGGTTTTCGCCAGCCAACAGCTCGCCATTTCTGAACCACTGATATTCTGGTGACTCTTTGTCAGAGATCAATTGCACCGATCTGTTAGATACTCTGTGCAGGTAGCAATCTCCTACAAAGGAGATAGTAGCAGGACACTCCAGTGAAAAATCTATTTGGAAATAGTCACTGAAATCAAACTGCATAGGATCGGCCTCGTCGATTACTTTGACTCTGAAAGACGGTCCGCCAAAATTCAGATTGTCAATGCTTAGTTTAGCCTCATCAATAGAAGATTGTATAGGTCCCAGTAACTTGATCTCATCAAACCATAGTTCCAGATTTACAGTAGGTGTTGCGTGTAAACTTTGATCTACTTCAATAGCGATTTCTCCACATCCCGGATACACACTGGTGGCTGATGGAGAGATGATCCAATTGGTGAGGTCCAAAGGTCCTAACTGTTTCACGAAAACGCCATTCATTGAAGAGATGTAATTACTCCCTGTTGTACTAAATGACAACCAACCGTCTTCGATAGAAACCAAAATTTCAGTATTCTCGAGAAAACCTAAATCCATGTCTGGTAACTGAGGATTGGTATCAAGGCGCTTCACCTTACC
>ERZ1740068.587-NODE-587-length-16230-cov-11.689706_pt1 | contig 16230 bp, 8 predicted proteins | sample MGYA00581735_ERZ1740068 | MGnify/ENA primary metagenome ERZ1740068 (study PRJEB43018, sample SAMN04849740) | marine metagenome | isolation source: floating plastic debris | place: Pacific Ocean | collected 2008-08-30 | study: EMG produced TPA metagenomics assembly... | reverse complement strand
TAGATCTACAGGAATTACAGACGTCATGACAGGTTCACTGAATAAGCTGAACATACCAGCATAACAACACAAAAGGAAGAAAAACCTCATCAATGAGAACAGAATACTTACATCTCACTTGAAACTTGACAGCTGAGCTCCTGGCGGTACTAAGTGCAGCGTTTTTTGCATCACACCTATATTCTCGATTATTATCCGAGGCCTCGATATTAATCACAATAGTACTTATCACGGTTCTGATTGACTCGAATGTTCTGAACTCGTGTCTGTAAGGTACTCCATCTCTGTACCACTGAAGAGTGGGGAGTGGGTTCCCTCCCAGAGCTTTACATTCAAGTATTACTGTGTCGTTGGGCTGATAACTCGTATTCTGCCATCCGTCAATCACTGGTATACTTGGTGGACCTAAAAATAAAGCGAGTCCCTTATACCAAGGAGTTTTCTCCATAAACTTGATAATAATACAATACCGTTATTAAATTTATTGTTTGCTCATACAGTGGGGCTGTTTTCTTTGGGACACCAAGAATGCGTGAAGTTCGTTCAACAAAACTACCCTCATATTCATCAACCAAATAAGCACAGCTACTTCTGTTTCACACATCAAAAACCTCTTTTTCCATGTGGACCACCAGTTTTTCCTTAAAAAAATAGAGATGGTATTATTTGGACTGCTGCCATATTGTGCTCTGATTTAAAGAACTTTAAACTCAGTATGAAACATAAAATTTGGTGAAGTTGAATGAGAATTATATAATTGCGCTGGAACAAGACGATAGCAATGCACTTTGAGTTATCTGAGTTATTGTTATCAGCTGTAATGATGCTTAGCCTCACTTTTACTCTAATTTGAAACAATGCTTTGCACTCCACATGCCAAGGTCCGCAGGTGAATTCCTGTAAGTAATTAGGAGGAGATAATTTGCAACATCCTCATTCGTAATACAATTGTATATGTGTACACACACAGAATGCCATGTCTCAGGATCTGGACACTAAAATAATTTAACTGCAAAATGATGTTTTCTCATCATTCCCCTTTAATTTGGAGTAGCAGATAACCAGGCCTTATTTTGTGTACATAAAAATTAGTACCAATTGAATGAGTGCAATGTCATCATTGAAAAGCCGGAGTCAGGTTATATTTTCCTTTTCTTGGACTTCAATTCAAATAGCTCACGATATACATGAAGCTGTCTAATTCAGCTGTTGAACCTGTTAACATAAATAAATCACAACTACATATATTTTGATGTAAAATTGTTGCGTTGACACCTCTTGATTGATTTTGATTCTCTGCAGCCTTAACACCAATCATATAAATGATAGCAAGACTGAATTTTTATGAATAATTTGCTGATTTCCAGACAGCATTTATGAAGTATTTATGAAGGCTGTGAGCTACTTATAAGGACATGCAGCAGTCTAGCTACACAACACAGACAGGACAAAGTTTATTTTCATGAGGGATAGAATAAACAAATTTGAGTTGGGTGACCAGCTCACGCCAGTTTCTTGTTATGTGATACACAGTAGGTGTAAAATAAAATCACAGGTCTGTATGAAAAATTTTATTGCATACCAGTATACACTACAGTACAGTTGAACCACGTCAGAACTTAATCAAACAGAAATTGAAATTGTGGTGATGGCGTGTCACACAAGACGACTTCAATAAGCCACCTTGATGAACAGCCACTCAAGTGCTGTTGTGAAAAGGTTAACACAATTGCACAAAGATTGTTGAAATTAACTGTCATCTTAGGCTGCTCAGAGAGAAATGATGAAAGTGGGTCTTCAAAATTTAATTACTGTTCAATTTGCGGCACAGCATTAAATTTGCACAGCACGCTCGAAAACTGCAGATGGCAAGTGCAACTGCCATGAGTTCAAGTTCAAAATCAGTCACATCTCTTGAGATTGAAATGAGCTTCAGGCCTTCAAAGTCTCGAAGTGTGCATTTACTCAGAGCGCTTGTGAATGGCGTTCAGTATTTGTGCTTTTCCTATGAGAAGGCGGTGGTATGATTGACATGTTGTTATTCAGGGTTTGTGGTACAGTCTGAGGTAATAGGGAATCTTGGTTGACCATTTTCTTTTATTATGATTTGAAATCCTTTGATTGGCGTACTGAGGAATGTTGTTATATGCCTTTTATGGCATGTGGTCAGCAAACACTATGAAAAACAGACAATTCCGAAAAACAAGTAAGTTGTAAACGAGTTTACTAATGCTGTAGGGTCAGCGTGGTGTCTAGAGGTGGTAAAAATCACATTATACATAGTCACTATTTTATGTTAGGTTTACCAGGACAAATACCCTGATGTTTACTGTAATTCTTCTGACCTACGTGTGACATGTTACTGTCTTATGTAAGGTGAGAAATTAAATGCCATTCTTGTCAGTCTTTTTGAAGTGGCAAATTTTATAGTGGGCCTACCAGCCCAAAAACCATATGGGAAAATGGGATCATTTTGACCAAGGAGTTTTGACACATACTTTGTACACTGAGATTGAAGATTTTGTGTAGATCAGACATCTGTAGTGCGGACATGTCGGCTGTACACTTGTACTGTTTACCGTTGTAGCTCTCTCCGGGATCAGAGATAGATAACACACTGGATGATGTCTCCAGGTGGGTAACCGGGTCCTCATAGGCTGCTAGTGTCTCGATGTTATCTCCTGTCAGCTCCTCACCATCAAGAAACCTGTGACACAAAAAGATTACAAGAGACTATAATTTCAAATTTCACCCTCATCTCTTCCTAGTTGTAGATGGTATATTTGAAATATTTAAACGAGTTCATCTATTTATTAACCTTACTTCCTAAGCATGTTGAACTTATAATCTTAGGCTGTCCTAAACAACTGAACTACTAAAACACAGCAACAGAAAAAGTAAAGATCCTACTGGTAATCCAATATCATGATTTCTCCGCTACATCATTACACATGGTAAGTGACATTGAATCAGGAGTTAAGAATAAATGTTGTTTCTTCTGATGTCATACCATTTGATAGGGATGAGAGGTTTAGATGGACCGACAGTACACTTAATTTGAGCTCTCTCCACATCATGTGGTACGGTGATAATCTGTACGTCAGAAGATGATGGCTCCTTAGCAGCATTCTCTATTCCTTCTATCATTGGTGCACCGGGAGGCACTAAAATACACAATGATCAGCTCTTCTGTATATTCAAATGCAACAAAAAAATTTAGGGGTAGATGTACAACCTCCCTTTTGTTGTCACAAAACATCCCCAGAACACCAAATTCAGCTAAATTAAATTCCAATGTAAGCTATTGTGAACGAAGTGAACTGAAAATCAGAGAGTAATTCATACTGCTACTGCTGCTGACATGTCATGCCTACAACTAGCCTACTCACCGAGAACTGCCAGGGTAATATAACTTTTCCTAAGAGTAAATCCATCACTACTCTGAGGTACCATAGTGCACCAGTACTCCCCGTCATCGACGGGCTGTACACTGCGGATCTCTATACTGTGCCTGTTACCTCTGATCTTAAAAGTGTATCGTCCATCTGGTCCAAAGCTATCCGAACCATAAAACGCTGGGTCTACAAGAAGAGAAAGCATAGCATAAAGTTTATGGATGAAGAGAAATTTTACTGCTACGGTTTTTGAAGGGGAGGGACATGAGCCGAAATTGAAATGACTGAAAACAACTGAGCGATCTCATTCAAGGGGCCTGGCTGACGCACCCATTCATTGCATAATGGGAACAAAAAAGTGATTGTCATAAATCATAGAAGGAGTAGCGGAGGGATGCTCTCACTAAGCATGAACCAAAGCCATCCTTTCAACAGCAGAATAATGTGAAAATTGGAAATCGTTACAAGGGCCTCTGCTGTGCTTACCTTACTCTGTGGAATTATGTCAAAATCAATCATTAAAACAACGGATTTCTGGTAGATCATTGTTTGTAGATAGTTTTACAATAGAGGATGTGATATGTAGAATTAACCGAGTGTCAACATTATAAGCAAAGGACAACCCTCAAAAATCATTTCCTCATGTAAACAGTTCAAGCCAGAAAGCCAACAACATACTGCCATTTTTCGAAGAGTCTAAAATTTAACAGTGGCTGCCAAGATATGATATGATATTGAGAAGTGGCAGAGAGTTGCAGGGGATGCTTGAAATTGATTGATCATCTGGTCAGTCTCAAGTGTCTTCCATTCTCCAAATATTTTTCATAAGTCACAAACCTGCTATAGACCGGTTGAAATGGCTGACAATTTTGAGCCATATGCTCTAGTCATATCAGTGGTGATAATAAATATACAAGTTCAACAACCAACATGTTGTCCGAAGAACAAGTATTGTTTTGTCAGTATTTAAACAAAGGGTGGCACGCGCAGATATATGTGTATGTAATGAATTAACAGTAAACACAAGATTTAAAACTTTACTCTACGGATTTGTGATGCAGACTCTATAACACTTGCTGTCACCTGCTTATAATTTAGATAAGCTATTGTTTTAGTACCAACAAAGACAAAAAACAAACAAGGCAACTGTGTGAGGGAATAGTATTTGAGAATAATGTGCAAAACATATCGTACAGAACCAGGCCTTAGCAGAGAAACTACAAACTTGGCAGCCAGTTTAACAACCTCGACAGTAGAAGTCATGCTCACAGCAAAGTCCAGCTAAGAAAAAATTCTCCTAGAGTCATGAAATGAACCTGCGGACACTGACCAGAGGTTAAGCGGCTCATGAGATTCGGGGTTATTCATACTGCTTGGTGCCGGTAAACCAAAAACGCTGCCGCACATCGCATCGAACCAGAGCTGCTGCCTGAAACTGATTACAGAGATTACACAATATTGTTTCAAGAGATAATAAATTATTCCTACATCAAAGGGCCAGTATATCATCTACAGCAATAATTTGTCTAAACAAACGCAGTGCTTCTGTTGGTTTGTTGATCTATGCTTTCAACTTACAGCCCATAGCCAACCCAAACTCGGGGCCCGGCCTCAATCAATCACAAAATCTCTCCCAGCCCATTGCCTTAATTCAACGCCACACACTTCACATTGTACTGCACATTCTCCATCGTTTCTGATAGTCACACAATGTCTCATCTGCTTTCACAAGATACTCTTGCAGCCTCAGAGGAAAAAAACATCACAGTATGTTCACATTACTTGTAAAACAAATGCCGCCTACACCACACAAATATAATATCTCCACATTCCCCAATCCCTGATTATTTAATACCTATTTAGCCAAGGAGTTAGCGATATAAGACAGACTATCCAATGGATGAAAGAAATGACCTAATCCAAAAAAATTAGCTCAGTCATCAATTTGACGCACTTTCCTCTTTCTACATGAAAGCGGAAACTTCAGAGGCGAACTACATCATGTAAACACCTCCACTGAACCCTCAAATCCCTCGAAGTTGCGGCTTGACAAACGATGTACATGTTCTCAACTCAATTCATTAAAAAACTGTCTCATGAGACCAATATTATCTACTCAATTGAACTTATTCAAAAGTATATTTCTGAACCAAGCATAATTGAGCAGATGGACTTTTCTAGTTTAGGTATTTGATGACAACGGAAGCAGTTTTCATGTTATACATCTAGCTAGCCCATGCCCAAGGCTGTTCTACATACACTGCAGAGGGAAATGGAACGCAACACAGCGACAAGAGGCTCATTCATTCAAAAAACAGTAGTAGCTCATTTTGGGTGAAGTGTGAAAACCATTGACAATAGGCAGAAATGTGTGAAATGAATTTGATGTTTGGCTACATACAACATAAAAGTATTCAAGTAATCGCACATTGAAAGGATAAAACAACAAAGGAGGCATTTTAAAGGTTTTATTAGTTTGCCAAACAGGTAAAACAGGGGTTTTCATAGCTCATAAATATGTTTGTATATATAAGCAGGTCTGGCTGATGTGAATTAGAGCAGATTATCAGGAAGCCATCACAAAAGAGAGTTGTGAGAAGCGAAGTATGGATTCCCAATTAGCACCCAATTGAAAACCTACCATAATGGTTTCATTATTCCCTTATCAAGTGGGAATGGAAAATAAAGCAGATTCTCTATTCATTACATTCCTCGATATAAAATACATTTTTTTTGTGATCCTTTACATTCCAGTGTTTTTAATTCATTTTTTTATGAAATTTCACAGCAACACTGAAACCCATCAGTTTCGAATTCCATACACATCTAAACTGATCTTTTAATTTTCAGCATTACAGACAGCGGCTTTTTGGTTTTAAATTGGGACAACCAATCAAACAGGTATAGTCTCTCAACTATACAATAAAAAATTTCCATATATTTGTTTTGATTGGTAATTTTTAAATTTCTTGTAGGTTAATTTCATTTTTAAATTTGGTTTCAATGGATTGACGGAGTTTCACTTCTTTGCCAGATACTTACACAGACAACAATGTGTAAGACAAAAAGAGTGCCCATCATTACAATACAAAACAATACAGTCTCTAAACTATTAGGCCCTACAAGTGGGCCCCCAAAAGAGTCCTGAGCAGGGGTCAGAGCCCTGATTTGGTTGTTCTACTAAATCCTTCCACAAAACCCTCAAACAAACCACATAGTCAACACTAAGGCTGTCTGAAGCAGCATTGTTAAATTAAGGTCAACCAATACAAGCGTTGCTTCAAAAATACTGTATCTAATTTTCAAGATGACTGCATAAAACAATGAGATTTTATTTCATTAACAAATGAGACATGTCGCCAACTGACAGGATACAGTTCTCAACTGACGATGTCTAAGTGACCTAAAAAGTTAATTGAATACTCAAACAGAACATAACCAGGATAACAACAGTCTGACAACCAGATGCCAAAGATCAACACACAGTATGTTTTCATAAGTCCGTCAGGAATGTCTTGTGATAACACAGCATATCCAGAGAGCCTACTCATGCGCTTTAGACAGCACATCACTCCTTTTTGATACTTACCCGCTGATAATACAAGACTTTCAAATCTGACGTAGAGCTTCGTCAGCTACAGCTAACATACTGCGAAGCAGGAGATCATGAAAGAAAAAAACAAGACATCTCCTCTCAGATTTGTTGGTTACAGAGCAACTATAAGTTACCTATCAAAATATGCTTCATGTTAAAACAATGAGTATAATAACAATCTTACCATGAATTATACCATCGGGGAACTTCCAGTGTATCTCAGGATCAGAGACGCCAGTTACAATACAGGTTAAAGTTACATTGTTGTTCTGTAAGCTTCTGACAGGAGTTTGAGCTACTGTCAGCGTTGTCTCAGCTTTACATCCGCATATCCACAAAAACAGTAGAAATATAGAGATGATCAGTGTGTACTGTGAATGCCAGGTATCCATATTTTATTCCGTTGATGCGGTTCTACCAACAAAAACCTGAGAGATTATTGCACTACTCCTGATATGCCGCACATGAATGTTAATACTATAGTCGAGATCTTATAGAGAGCTTTGTAGACTAGAGGCAGTCAGCGATGACATCTGCTGCTAGATTGTCTGCTGCCTTTAGCTGATACTAATCTCAGTATTATAACTCCATAAATATTATAGTCACATCAACTCCAAACTTCAGATAATCATTCAGTCACAGTTCTTACAATTGACCTCCCATCTGATTGGCTGATTTGATGTTACCTTTTGATGAGTTGCAGCGACCGAACAAGGACATCAAAAACAACTTATCACAAAAATCATCACCCCTGGGTGTTAAAACTTAGACTGACTGCTAGCTAAAGTTTAGATAAGGCGCAAAAAAGAAAGTGAAATTTTATTTGTATGCTTAATAATAGCATAAAAGAGTTTGTAAAAGAGAACAAAACCTTTTAGTCTACACCGATCAGCTTATGAGTAAAGTTTGGATAAACGATTAGAGCTTAGGCATTATTAGGACAATAAAGCAAGTTTGACATCTAGACAGCTGAGCACAAATTTAAAAATAATCTAGTTAATCATTACAATAGTTAAGTAAGAGTTTAGAGGGTATTATACCAAAGTGAACAGTTATTACTGGTGGTATTAATAACAATTTGAGAGATTAGAGCCACTTATCCTAAATCACATAATAATTCGCAACCAACTTGAAAGCACAACATTGTCTTGATAATTGAAGTAGCTTCCGACTTGAACGATGTATTAAAAGTATATCTTTCTTATTTCTGTTACAAGTATAATGCCATTTAACTGGCTACCGTTTTAAAATTATGGTGATTTTGATATCAACCTGGCCAACAAGCATTGGAAGCCAGTCTTCCAATTCTGATTTATTGATCCGTATTTCAGAAAACATAGGCATATTTAATGGTCTCTAACTTTCTAATATTGGAGAGTTGAAAAGTTAGTGTAACAAATTCTGGGTCTTTTTTTACTAAGGTCAAAATCAGCCCTTGAACAGCTAGTTTTACATTCAATTGCCTCAAATCATTGTTTCAAAGCTAACATTACACATATTTTTGGACTTGCATCGCAAAACGTCGTTAAGTTAGGCCGTAAAACTTATGAAATTCTGTGTTACAGCCCTCAATTTCTGAGCATTTGGAACAGTTAGAGAGTTGGTTGAAGTGATCAAATACGCCTATGTCAGGAAATAATACGACCCATTTTCCTGATCGTTGTCACAAATATAAAAATTTGAGTCGACATGGTGGACATTTTTTTTCTCCACATAATTCTGAGCTATAACTCATGCTCACCATCATCGCAACATGCTGCATTGGAACTAATGGTCCAGTCATACCATAATTTTGCAAGATTCAATAATTTTTTATGATTCAATAATTCACTATTGTAATAATAAAATACAGCAAACGGTGCATCGTTTCAGGAAATACTTGACGACGCAGGGAGACTGTCAATGAAACTGTACAGGCTGTGAAGAAGCTACAATTATGGAGAAAATAAAATGCTGATATACATACATCAAGTAGTTTGCATAAATGTCTACACATTTTTTAAAATAGATACATACTCTTTATATTAACTATTGGTATAGCGCATGCGAAAAAGCCCGGCACTGTACCAATCTATAAAATGTAAGAAGCTCTAGTTACCAAAACAGTGCAGGAAAATTATCACCTCAGATGGCTGACAACACAGCAAAATGGACAAAGACCAGCTAAAATGATATCACCTGCGTGTTTGCATGTCAACACACAATAAATCTGCAAACATTGTAAATAACTTATAAACCAGCAAGTAATTGGTATAATTACTAGGAATAGCAATTCTATTTTATGAAAAGTGCTTGATCGTGTGGAATGATAGACCTTACAGTTGGCTTGACAGGATTGAATAGGATAATTATTCTGCTGCTTATTTATTTATTATAAAACTTAGCACTTGTCATACTTTCACTTTTCAGACAGTTCTGAATGGAACACCTGTATCATGATATAGGGTTCCGTTTTGCTTGCAAACCTAAATAAACCTTTAATTTCATTTTTAATAAACCATAGAGGTTATTGCAATTAAATACTGCTCCAGATCATAAGAGTCTTGAATCTCTTTCAGGTCTCGTCTTCCACACTACTTTGTAGGCAAATCATAAAACATGAAACAACAATCTATAGCTGGAAATAATATCTAAATAAAATCAAGAATTGGACTAACATAGAGAAATCTGATCCTCAGAACATACACAAGACTTAGACTGATTCATTGATTTGTAAAGCTACTGGTAGCTGCAAGTCGACAGAATCCATCCCACCTAGCGATTAATTCTTACATCAAGCTAAGGAGCTGCAACACCATGTTCTCACAGCCTCTCAACTGATTATATTGTAGTGCAAAACTTGGTAACCCTGAGACCATGCCGAGACCAACTTTTGAGCATCAACTGACTGCGGATATCAACATTGTTATAATCTACATGTTCACTGGTATTTCAGCATCCCACAAACCTACCACAGCTGCTACTCAATCTCTCAGACCAATAGGAACACAGACTAGATGATTATTAATTATTTATCAGCAAAGCTTTGAATGAGTTCCTCCGACACCCTCATTATTCACAGTCTATTCATGTTGACACTCCATAATAACACAATTAAGTGCTTGACAAGGGTACACAATTCATTCAGTTGGCTTCTTCACAACTTTAGTAGATTCTGGCTTTGGTCTTATTTGTCTGTCATATCCAGCCAAGTATAGAACTTGACAGCATCTACAAGCCACTATCCATATGACGCACTACCAGGATTTGAGAATCATTACATTCACTGACGGCACTAAACACTGACCCAATACAGCCATACAAAAGCTGATCATTACCACCATTATATAAAATAAGGAGTTCTTCCGTGAACCTTCCAATCTTCTTTATTAAATTATTCAACAAAATAATGACATACCCCTTGGTTTGATAATTAGGGCATTAAAGTTAATTGAATAACTTTACCACTTATACAATTTCCATAATTATGATGTCTTACTTTGACAGCTTTTCTTACATTCCCATACCTAACTATACAGTATTTACATGTTTATAAAGGCAACCAACAGATTTTTTTGCTTTTCCCTGAAAAGTGATAATATCTCAAGTGCAGGCATCCAACCCAGTGAGCCTGCTAAACGCGGCATTTTTATGCATTTCACATGCAGCTAAGCTAGTCGTTGTGATTTCAGATGTTGTGACGGCAAACTAAAAAGTTGTCCGCCCTCACTAATGAGTAGATGACTTCTCAATCATTCACATGTTTGAGCACTAATAGAGAGTAGGCGGATAGGACCTCCATGTTTCAAGTCAGCTAGCAACGGAGGTCACAATAGGTACTCTCTCAATCTCGCACAGGGTATTGAGTCGATATATACAAAAATAACGTTTTTAAGATCAAAAGGATACAAGACTATAGCTGCATAGCTTTGGCTACAAGTTCAGTCCCAAGTTGAGAGTTTTGCTATGTATTTCGTGATCTCAGATTAGATGTGTTCACTTTTTACTGGAGCTATTTTTCATCTCTTCTGATATGTCTCTCATGTAGATGGCAGGCTTCATCGTGTTTTTGTTATATCCCTCATGGCCCTAAAATCAACAAAACACTACTAGTGACTTTAGGTACACTGATAGCCAGAAAAGGCTTGAGCCCATATGAAGAGGATGTTTGATTTGAGGCATTCAGAACTGTGAGAGAGTAGCAATGGATGTGGTGTGTATGAGAATCTGAGAGTCTGTTCACAAAAGAAGGTGAAAATATATGTAGAATTTAAATTAGCGACAGAGCCTAAATTTGTCATATTCACAGAATTTAATATAAGCGAATATCAATTTTAAGTTCTATTACAAAGTCTCTCCCTATATGTTAAATGCGCAAACGTTAAGCCAATGACAGCGCCATTTCAGGGTTCTATCAAGGATTTTCGAGGGTATTGCGATTTTGGACAAAATATATTGTTCAAACAACATTGCAAGAACCTGTGGTACTAAACATGACAATATGATAATGTATGAGTCTAGTCCCATTTTCTCTCTAGTAACTTACCAGACACCAGTCATATGATGTAGCATAGGCAAATACTTTGCCAGAGGAGTCAATGTCACAGGCGACTATCGGTTGATTAAGCTGATCTGCAGACTTTAACTTTGTTCTCACATCCTTATCCCAAAAGTTATATCGTCCATCAGAACCGACAGTGGCAAGGGTTCCATGTACCGGATGGAAAACTATATCATTCACCTGCACCCCAAGAAAATGCGAATAGGTAAGCTCATTGTCTGGCAGACGAATATTATGAGTATGACACCATTTATAGACTTGTCTCAAGTTGAACTAAGAGAGTAGGAAATTAATATCCTAATGAGAGTAAAAGAATGGTGGTATTTATCATAAATAAAAATCTTAAACTGGTGGGAGTGTGTGATAAGCTACTGAATATGGTTGTAAACTGATTGTCTTTGGCATAGAATGTGGCTACGGAGATGTATTGCAATAAAAAGTTGACAACTGATGTCATTTTCAAATTTTCATCCCATATTGCAGCTCTGTTCTAGGTCTAATGCTAAGGCTGCACACTTAATCATGTTAATTTTGAGAATTTCCCTACATATTTTCAATTTGTTGGTTAAATGTTGTCGGCTTTAATTTATAATAGTGATGCAACTGAAAACCAATTGCATCAGGTGTAAATGTGGCTGTAACCTGTAACCAAGTGTCAAAAATATTCAAAAAAAAACTTTCACCCCAGATTTTATGGTCAGCGCCCAACTCTTTGGGTGCTAGCCAAGGTTCCAAAGAGGCTATTGGTAGAAGCTAGTGACTATTTGCACACGGTGTTGTTGTAGCTTTATAATGCAAGCATCTGAGTTACCTCCAGAGCCTAAACTATAAAATCAGGTACTGACTGAGAATTCTCGTCAAACTGAACTCAAATTCACACCAAAGTATATATTTGGTGACAAAATATTCAACAGTTATACATCTGAAATCTTATCATAATGCCGCAGTAAGTGAAAAGTGACAATTAAAACATAGAGTTACTCACTGCAAATATCTCCTGTGGATTTGACGTGTTGGCTGTTTGTGGAGAGGACCGATGACACTTGAATGAAAAATTCTCTTTGCTGTTTTCAGCACTGTTCACATAGTGTATGGCTACTCGGCCTTCAATACCACCTAACGCATACCCATTAGGCATATTTGTCTTCTTATCCTTGAATATTCGCACAACCCGACTCTAAAATCAAATCAATTTTTCAGGATTTTGAGCATTTCATAATAATTTGCAAGCAGCTAATTAAAAGACAACATGCAGCACCGATATATTTTATCCAATTTATCATAAATCAATCCATTAAAAGACAGCATCAATGTTGTGAAAAACTAACCTGGAATTTGAGTGGAGAGTTCATAGTCTTGTACTCCTTTGGCTCACCATCAAGATTATATACAATGACTTTTTTATCAGCTGTACCAACAACAGCCATGGGAAACAACTACAAATATACGTAACCCTGTCAATTGAAGCCAAGCAAGTAGCTCAAATTAGTCAATGAATAAAAGAACTTCAAAATCATTGGTAAAAGCAAGGATAGAAGAGACCAGTCATTATCTCAACAAATATTGTCGAGTATTGCTCTTTTGAGACTTGTGCACCTTACCTTTGTCAGCACAACTCCAACATAACATCTCAGCACATCATTAGTGCAAACTTCCATGTGATTTTAGTGCGCACGGGCTTTAGTTAAAGTATGTGATTGCTTTCCATAGTTGCATGCTGCTTGTGAGCTTGCACAGCCAGTATTTGACCAAAAACACCAGTGCTATCACAGCTTTTGTAGTTGTAAGCTTATTTGTTTACACAATAATAGCATGCAGCCAACTACAGTACAGTTACAGTAAATGTTCAGGAAACATAAACAAAATGAGGAGTACCATTGGTACATTTACTTGCAGTGGGTGTTGATCATACTTACCACATCAGCACAGTAAACACGTTCAGAGAGATTCAGAGTAGCCATAGGGTTTGGGCTCCTCAAGTCCCAAAACTAAAAATAATACGTGTATACGTAATCACAAAGTCAAATGAAATATGCATACGGAATGCGTTGTTCTCAATGACAGTCCAAGGAGTAATATCATTCCTTAGACAGACCAAAGCCCAAATACATGGCACACACCTGTTATGAAAGCAAGAGGGTAAACCCCAAATAACTTATGAGCCTACCTTGAGTGTTTTATCCCAGCTGCCAGTCATGACACATGTGTAGTTTGATGCTTTAATATGATGAATAGTTTTGATGGGAGCATCATGTGCAGCAATTTGCGTCATCTGGTTACTGCCCAAGTCCCACACCATGGCTGTTTTGTCACATGAAGCTGTGAATATTTTTGAACCATCCTGTAATAGAAAATTAGCATTGCTCTTTATTCACCAAGGGTTTATTCTAGGTTGGGCATTAAACATCCAATTTAAACTCTAAATCCATAAGTCCCAGGTTAGCAAAAAAATCAAACTGTGTTGTAACAAGGTAGAATGTTATGACCATATAGTCACAGGAAATAGTAAGAACTACTGTACAGTTACACCCACTGAGAAGCCTTTTAAAACTCACATCACTCCAAGCCACATCTAGAATTGGTTGTTGATGAGACTGTTCGGCTTTGGGCAATGCTTGTCCGCTTTGCTGTACTTCCCAACATCTTACCTAAAACATTGTACTAACTACTGAACACTAACATGAAGCAGGCAACAGTTTCTAGTGTGAAGCAAGTTGCAATAGCTCAATCACACATAATCTATAGGCTTCCATTTCCAGGACATAATGCTGGTTTTCCATGTTAATTACAAACTAGACAAAAAAGTAAACAAGGCCCGAGGGATAATTTTGCTAACAAACAGTGAGGAAGATTTGTGAATGGGTAGAAACTGAGGCCATGAAGCAAACATTCTGCTTTGTCACTTTTAACTCACGTAGGCTACTACTTGAGGGTATGCAATGAACTATACAAAAATCCAGTGTAGCAGAGTACGGATATTAATGGTTCTAATATTGGTTCCTTTTGACATAAAAGTTTGAGACTGCTTGGGTTAACCATTGAACATCTTCTGGAACTTCCTGAAAGTTTGAACAAAATCAATCAACTATAGCCTTGGATGCATTCGGATAAAAATTGCTTGTCAAATAATTTGTAACTTTTGCTCTCAGGGCCTCACAGAGTATTGACATCACGTATCCCACAACAAAATTTCACTTCCTGTGGTGATATTAATTTATTATCTTGTTGCTTCTCTCACTTGCTGTTGTTAAATAAGACTGTTGTCCACACTTTTTTTAACTGTATGTTCTCCTTGAAATATTGTTTCAGCGCATGCTTTGACAACATGGATAGTAGTATAGTTATACATGTAACTACCTACATGTATATATGTCACGACTCACTAGGAGATAAACTTACTGTGTGATTCCAGCTTGCAGAGCAGAGAAACAGTCCAACAGGACTCCACTTGAGTCTACTTATACTGTCATCTGGGGGAGCATCTACCACCAAATCTTTATTGGGATTTATATTTTGAGGCCAGCTGTACAAGTTTGATGATGCCCCTCCAAAAGCAGAGCTCCCACCAAATAATGTCATGTTCTAAAAAAAGGTAAAAGAGTCATTATTAGAGGGTTAGATAACTCGTACCAACAGAATGTAATGTACTGATTTCACTGTTTGCGCAAACAATTGCTAACTTTAATGCAAAGTTTATCTAATATAGGCCTACATTCTATCACACTTCCCATACTGATCAGGAACACCGCTGCGATTCAAACGGTCTTTGTTGGTTTGTGCTTGTGGGCAGTCATCTAAGTAAGGTCATCACCACTGTATCGATGGCCTTACTACATTTATTAGACTGTTTTAGAATCCAAACTCAAACACCACAGTCTGCATGTGTGACTGGAGACTGCAGATTAGACCTAGCCATTGATGACCACCTCAGACTCGCCATCCTGGGAGGAGGGCAATTGGACGGAATGGGACATAGAGCAATATCAACTCAGGTTTGAGCAAGTTTTTGCTCAATGATATCATTTATAAAGTTGGTGCAATAAGGGCAAGCCGCAAAGCCTTATACAAATACCAAAAGTGGCCAAGAAATCTCGAGCGCATAAAACGTATGAGGCATGGCAAATGGTGCAGTCTCACTCTGCTTGAGAAATAGCAGGTCTGGACTTTATTATTATTGCTTATTGTATTAGTGTTGGTATTTATTGTTACAGACTGTGTCCATTTAATGTATGTATACACTACACCAAGGAGTAAACCCTTGACTCCTTGACTACACACAGTGACACTACCACAGGTTATATTATGCAGTGGTGAGTCACTCATCACACGACGTCCTCCACCTGAGATGACTTGTATAAACTGTAATGGGGGTGTATGAATTGAATATGGATTTTTACTCATGATATCAGACACACTCCCCAGATTACAAAACTGGTTTCATTATCTCTCTAGGTGCCATAGAAGCTGAGTCAAGCCCAAGTAAGTGCGCTCATTGGCTGGCCATTTTTCTATACAAAAAGTGTCCACTGTTTTCCATTAAAAAACCTGCAACGAAAATCGGACGTCCTCATGTTTGAGCACCAATTTAGACATGAAGTAGTGGGTCTAGAACATAAAGGTAATATAAACTCTAGAGGTGACAATATGTACAAATATAGCATCTCCTATTGTCCTACATAAGTCTTGGAAAAACCCATGAG
>ERZ1740068.586-NODE-586-length-16234-cov-15.506521_pt1 | contig 16234 bp, 9 predicted proteins | sample MGYA00581735_ERZ1740068 | MGnify/ENA primary metagenome ERZ1740068 (study PRJEB43018, sample SAMN04849740) | marine metagenome | isolation source: floating plastic debris | place: Pacific Ocean | collected 2008-08-30 | study: EMG produced TPA metagenomics assembly... | reverse complement strand
TATCTTTTTTAGTTTTTTTATTTTCCTTTTACTCTATTTTTTTTTTTTGGGGGCGGGGGGCGCCCCCTGGGGGAAACCTGCAGCGAGATCGGTCCCTGGTGTACGCATGGACGCGGGAGGAACTGGAAAGCATACTGGCCTAAGAGTGGTTTTCGTCCTTGTGCGCTCTTCGCAGCTGGGCCAAGAACAAGCTGAGGCGGTCGCTGAGATCGGCCAGGGCTTGGTTGGTGGCGGGTTGGGCAGAGGGAGACATGTTGAAGTACATGTCGACCTTGGTGTTGGGCATTTCCAATATATCACGCAAGTACGAAATCCAAGACGAGTCGACCAGGTTCACGGCCGAAGGGTCCTTCTTGAGTTCGTCCGAGTCGAGGTAGAGCACGTCGGTGAGGTGGATGTGATGCGGATGGTCGGGCCAACCCAAGGACAAGACGGTATGGGTGACGGCACTGTTTTCGGCCTTGACTTGGTCGAACAAGGATTGCATGAGTGTGGCAGCCGTGGAGAAGCGCATGACTTGTTTGGTGCTGGTGCACGTGGCGTACGTGCACCCTTGCTGGATGAAGTTTTCTCCGTTGAGCATGTCCACGCGGTAGTCCATGGGCTTGATGCGCACGAGTTGCACCGTGACTTTTTGGTCGGGCGAAGCCGCTTGGACCACCGGCCACACTTGTTCCAAAGCGTGCAAAAAAGCGGTGTACAACAAAGGCTTGTCGTTGGAAGATGCAGACGGTCTTTCCTCCGCGCCGTAGCACACCACGATGAGGTCGTGGTCGAGCGCCACGGCCCTTTGGGCCCGGGCCAAGCTGGGGGCAAACGTTTTCTGCGGGGTTTCGGCCACCGTGGCGTGGTCTCCAAAGTAGCGTTGGGTAGGCGGTTGGGGACCACGGCCGTAGTGGCGGGGCTGGAGGCGCAGCTCGCCCGTGCTGGGGTCGACCGACGGACCGGAAGAAGAAGAAGAAGAAGAAGAAGACGGCGCCTGGGAGGTCGGGTGCACTAGGTACGTCACCCGGCTGTGTTGGGTGTCCTCCAAGGCTTTGCGTTGTCGCAACAGGCGCTGGACCTCGGCCGGGTCGGTCCGGGCCAGCTCGCGCACTCGGTCTAGGTTTTCGGGCGTGGGCTTTTGGGCGGCCCTTTGCACTTCTTGGGTGAGGGCGCGCAGTTGCGCCCCGAGCGCGTCCACCGTAGCCTCCGTCGCCGACACGGATCGTTCGTGGCCCGTCACGTTTTTTTGTTCTTGCCACAAGGCCGAAGCGGTGTGCCGTCGGTCGGCTTCGAGCTGTTTTTGTATGTCCTGCAGCTGGGGGAAGCGCTCGCCCGAGGTTTTGAGGAAGCTCTCCAGCCGACGCGCGGCGCGCATCTGGTCTTGGAGCTCGCGGGTGTAGGCCTGTTGGCTGCGCAGGTCGGCTTGGCCGTCTTGTTTTTGTTCTTGCAAGAACGCGTGTTGCGCCTGCGTCAAGCGCTGGAGGTCTTGGAGAGCGGGCTGAAAGTGTCGAGCGCTCTGGCCTTGGGCCAGGCGTTGGCGGGTGTCCCGGTGGGCGCGCGACATGAGGTCCCACTGCGCTTGCCGGCCCAGGCGGTAGGAGGCGGCGAGTTTCGTGTTGATGGCGCGCAGCTGCAGCATGTCGCGCATGGTTTCGCTCTCCCGCTGGGCGCCCCGGGCCCACAAACGCCGCACCTGGTCGACTTGGCCTTCGGGCGTCGCGTTGTCGGACCGGTGCGCTTTCTGCAAAGCCGCCAACATCTCCTCGTAGTTGGTCCGCCGGGTCCTCATCACCTCGCTCTCGCGCTGGCGAGCCGCGTGCATCTGGCTGATGCGGGCCGCTCGGGCTCGCTTGCCTTCTTCCAGGCTGCCGGCTTGGGTTGCCGACGCCACGTCCGGCGGAGCCTCTCGTTGCAGCAGGGCCTGGGCCCTGGCCTGGAACGCCTCTGTGTCGCGGGGGGTGCCCATCCGGCGCAGCCGGGCCTCCAGTTGCCGAATGTGCGCCTGGTCCCGGGCCACGGCTTGGTCGTGCAGCACTAGGCTCTGTTTGTACTGGGCGTCTACCGCTTGCAGGCGTTCGGACAGGGTCTTGCGGTCGGCCAGCCGGTCCGTGCGGCATTGGCGGACGGCCGTTTCCAGTTTCAGCCGCTGGGCGTGCTCCTTTTTCCACTCCGTTTGCACGTTCTCGGTGTCGGTCAGCACTTTGACCAAGCCCTCGATCTTGGTGCGGTCGGTCTGGCTCTGCTGGGCGAGCTTCTGGCCCTTGGCCAACACCTCGTTGAGTTCCTTTTGGATCTTCTGGTTTTGTTCTCGGCAGCGCGCCAGCCGCGCCTGGTTGGCTTCCAGCTCGGCGGGCGCCACGGCTTCCCCCAGGCGCTGGCGCAGCTGCGCTTCGCGTTGCGTCATGACCCGGTTGCGTTCGACGACGGCGGCGAGCCGCTGGGTGACGGTGTGGAGCTGCTGGTCTTGCCGGGTCAGCCGCGCCTTGGTGTTTTTCAGGGCCTGGCGCAAGCGTTCTTGTTCGCTGGTGGCGTTGGCCATTTGGATGAGGTCGGCCTTGGACTTGGTCTCCAGCACTTGGAGGTTGCGCTGACGCGCTTCCAGCTCGTGCGCCTGGTCGACCGCGTCGGCGTGCTTCTGCGCCGCCTCCAGCAGCCGGGTGCGGTGCGTCTCGTGCTGCCGCTGGGCGTTTTGGGCCTCCTGGGTCAAGCGCGTCTTTTCTCCCGGGTACTGGCAAGCGTCGGCCTTCTGGCTCAGCCTCTCGTGCGTTTCCTGCCAGTGCCGTGTTTGGCGGGTGAGTTCGTCCACGGCTTCCTCCAGCTCGTGCACCGCGTTTTGGGCGGCCTGCCAGTCCGAGTGGGCCTGGTCGCGCTCCTGCGTGCGCCGTTTTTGTTCGTGTTGCAAGGCCTCCACCCAGTTCAGCACCCGGTGGTGGCGGTCGCGCAGTTGGGCGTGGCGCTTGGCCGTGCGCCGGGCTTGCGCGCGCTCGGCCTGCCAGGCCTTGACCGTGGAACGCAGGCGCGCGTTTTGGGCGTGCGCTCGGGTGAGCTGCCGGTGCAAGTCCCGGGCCAGGGACACCCAGCGCTCCGGGGGTTGCCCCTCCACCAAAGGGGGCGGGGCCTGGGAGGCCGCCCGAGCGTCGGCCTGCGCTTGTTCGAGGCACTTGCGGCCTTCCGCCTGGCACTGGCTGAGTTCTCGGCCCCGGGCCCGCTCGTTGTCCAGCGCCCGAGACAGCTCGGCCTGCAGCGACTCTACCGTTTTTTGGGCGGCCTGTTCGCGCTGCACGACTTCGGCGTGACGGGCGCGGTGCGCCTTGAGCTGCTGGGCGTAGTGGCGTTGCACCTGTTGGCACCGCTGCTCGAAGCGCTTCCACACGTCTTGCGCTCGCGCGTGCTTTTTCTCGCAGGCTTGCAAGGCGTCGGTGCCAGCCTGCAGCATCTCCGCCCCGCGCTTCAGCTCCGCCTTGACGCGCCCGGCCTGCGCCTCCTCTTGCGCGTGCTCCTGCTGGGCTTTTTGCACGGCCAAGGCGTACGCGCGGGCCTTTTCCTCGGCCCGCCTCAGCCGAGCGCTCAGCTCGACGAAACGCGTGTGGTGTTTCTGGTGCTCCCTCAGCAGGTGCGCCAGGCGTTTTTGGTGGGCGGTGGCGTTGATCCGCCACTCGGCGGCGTCCGCTTGCAGCCGAGCCTTGTCCTGCTCACAGGTGCGAAGCGCTTTTTCGTGCCGCTTGTGTTCTTGGCGCCACTCGCGCTCCTGCCGGGCCCCTTGGCGCTGTTCGGCTTGCAAGACGCGGAGGCGCTCGTGGGCCTGGCGGACTCGGTCCTGCAAGCCTTGGCTCTTGGTGCGCAGTTGACGCAAGTGCTCCTCCTGGCCTTGCTGCCATTCTTCCAGCTTTTGCCGCGTTTTTTGCAATTCGGACCGGCTCTGGCTCTGGATCTTTTGGTGTCGGGTCACGTGGGCCGAGATCTCCCGTTGGTGGGCCTCGGTCAGCCGTCGCGTCTGGGCCTGGAACGAGGCGTGCAAGGCCGCCAGTTCTTGGGCCAGTTGCTCCTGCAAGGCGTCTCGCAAGCTGTCCTCCCGGGCCAGCCATTTGTCGTGCAGTTTCTGCTGCTCGACGCGCCATTTGGTCTCGTGTTGGGCCTTCTCGTCGGCGCGGGCGTCCCGCAGAGCGGCCAGGTGTTTCGTGTGCAAGGCCTGCCTCTCGGCCTCGTGCTGGGCTTCGGCGTCCCGCTGGGCCTGCTCCACGTTGTTCCACCACTCTTGGTGGGCCAGGCGGGCTTGGGTCTCCCATTCGTGCTGGAGTTGGGCGAACCGGGCTTCCCGGTCCGACAAGGTGGCGTGGGCAGTCCGCCACGCCGCCGCGTCGGCTTTCAGGCCGTGCAACCGCGCTCTCTCCTGGTCCAGGCGCTCGCGCCAACGCTGGCGCTCCGTGACCAGCGCCACGCGCACGTTTTCCAGGTCTTTGGCCTGGCGCTCGAACCTCTCTTTCCACCGCTGGTTCAGGGTCTTGAGCCGGTCCTGTTGAGCGCCCCGGCGAGCCAGAGCGGCCCGGTGGCGCTTTTCGTATTTTTGCAACTGGTTTTGGAAGGCCTTTTCCAATTCGAACGCCCAACGCATGGATTTTTGCTCGGACAAACGCAAAGAAGCATTGTCCATGATGATGATGACTCAGACACGGGGGTTGAGTTTCTGCTTTTGTTTAATGTACAATGGGGAATAAAAAAATCCAGGTCTTACGAATTGTCTACGTTGGGCATGATGACAAACTCCAGGTAGCTCTGGTCCTGGGTGCGCTCCCCAAACTCAAACCGGAAGCACACCGGAGACGCAATGTCGTTGGCCAGGTTTTCCGTGTTGAAGGATATCTCCAGGCTGGGGCTGATGTCTACGGCCTTGCGGATCACGTCGATGTAGTTCTTGGGCAGCATAACACACACTTCCTCCGGCACAGGGCTCGTCAGCTCGATAAAGAAATTCTCCATGGCCATGGCGTAGTCCATGTTGATGCCCGACAAGGTCAGCAAGGTGTCTTTGACCTTGATCTGCAGCGTGCCGTTGGCCGTGTCCATAAAACCCACCGAGTCCTTAAACACTTGCGAGTTCACGGCAAAATGCAAATGGTACACAAAGTCAGAGGGGTCGATCAGCCCCAGGACACCGCCCGTGTCTCGGTCCGCCACCAAAAGGTTGAAACGAGACTTGGTAGAGGTCTTCTTGTGCAAAAACTCGCCGCGCATCACAAAACCGCGGGTCTCGTCGTCTTCACCCACGTTCACAAACTCGACAAACTCGACGGTGCTCTCCAACTGACCCTTCATGTGTTCCAGGCGGGCCTTGCTCACCGCAAACGTCACGGGTTTTTCCACGTAAAAGTCAGAAAACTGGAGAGGGTTCCAGTAGGAGGACACGATAGACGGCGACTGCTTGGGCTGGGCGTGGAAACGGACCCCCTTAGGCTCAAACGTGAAAAACACAAACTCGATGTTGGGCAGCTTGGTGAGGGCGTTCCACACCACCTTGAGGTCCCGAATGGCGGTGGTCCGAAACTTAAACTTGGTGCACGGCTCCATCGCCTCTTCGTCTTCTTCCTCTTCTTCTTCCTTTCCTTCTCGCACGTCTTCTTGCTGCCGAATTTTTTTCGGAGGCGATTCCACCCCCTCTGAGTCTTCGCGCAGCCGCTTGCGGCCCGCCACCGTGGCCTGACTAGCCTCGGCGCTCACCATGATCTCGTCTTCCATCGAGAAGGATGATAACGTTTGGTGAAATGAGACTTGAATTTTTTTTTTTATTTATTTCTGCTCTGCCGGTTTTGTTCGCTGTCTCGGGGCTGAGAGAAGAACAACAAAAAAAAAAATAATATTTACCAAAGACCATAGTTGTTCTTTCGTGTAAGGCGCAGAGGCCGTGAAATGGCCGATTTCATTTGGGCCCACATGCTCGGGGCCGGCGGTGCGGGCAACGACGCCGCCACGCTGGCACGCCGAGAAGACGCGTTCCGCCTTTTCGACAGCGACTGGGCGAGGCGCAAGGCCCTGGGACCGCCGGACACCCATCTCGCCTCCGAGGCTTTCGGCTTTTTCGCCGATCGCCGTGGCCGGGGTGTGGGTTTAGAGGAACGAACGACAGGTCGGGGTGGGGGCAGCGGTGGTCTGCGCTTGGGGGGCGACCGGCGACCCACCGCCCGGTCAACACGCCAGAGCGGCAGCGCGTTGCCCACAGGGGAGCCTCTTCGCTGCGTGACTAGAGCCAGTGCCTTCTCGCCTTGAAACTCGGCGCTCAAGGTCTTGACCATGTGCAGCAGGTTTTCTTGAAACGTCTTGTCGGGGTCGAACAGCGGATACCTGCGCAGGACGCGGTTTTCGTCCACCATCATTTGGGCGTAGGCTCGAATGTATTCCGTGAGGCGTCCCGGGTGCTTTTCCAGCATGGCGCGTACCATGGCTTGCTGGAACTGCAGGGGAAACAGGGCCGTGTCGGGGGGCACGGCGGTTTGCTCCGAGGCGTACATGAGACGGGCGTGCATGTAAAAAAGTACAAAGACAAAGTTAAAGCTGGTCGTGTCTAGGTTGTGTTTTTTGCGTTCCCGTTCCTGCCATTGCTGCAAGCCCCTCACCACGTTGGACTGGGCCGCGTTGATGTACAACACGTCGGGGTCGCGAATCCTGATTTCCCGTTTGAGCGTCATGTCGAGCGCGGCCGAATCGAAGTACAAGGCATTGACGCCCAGCGGATCAAACCGTTCGATCGTCTTCCACGCGGGCACGTACAACAAGAGGTTGCTGTGCCAAATGGGCGTGCCGTCTTTTTCTTCGTCTTCAGGACACAGCGGGTCTCGCATCATCAGCATCATGAAGCTCAGGCCTTCGGTGGGCGCCAAGAACGAGGCCCACGCTTCGGGGCGGACCGCCAATTGCCGAGGCCCGCTTTGGGCTCCGCCTTCGCCCATGCCGCTCCCGCTACAACTCCACACGGCCGAGGTTTCCGACAACTCTTCCACCGTGTCGGGCAGAACGATGTGCACCGGCGATCGTTGGGGTTGGGTCACCGTAAGGATGCGCAGCAACGTCAGCAAGCCCAGCAAGATGTGGCGCGGGGTGCCCCGAAACGAAGTAAAAGCCACGTCTACGGCCTTTTTCGGCAGGCTGACGTTCAGGCGGCGAGCCTGGGTGGCCGGGTTTTCCTGGGCTTGCGAAGGGAAGCTCTCGGTCCGGCCCATGTTAAAGAGCTTTTTGGCCATTTCGATGCCCGACGGCATGCGAAACACGACTCGCTGGCCGACCGCGTAACGCAGCTCGGTCAAGGGCACCACCCTGCGCGTGTGACTCATGACCACCTTGTCGCCCTGAATGCTGCCAATGACCTGAGCCTTGTGCCGGGCCGTGGCCACCACGTCTCCGGTGTTAAACCGGCTGACCACCCATTCGGGGTCCACGCAGAGCGTCCGCGACATGGGCTTTTTTTCCTCTGGCGAGCGCGGTTGGGCCACTATCTGGATTTGGTACGTCCTCCGCCGGTCGTTGTTGATGGCGGCCACCCGGCCTTCGAACTCGGGGTCAAAATCGTTGATGTTGCTGTTGAGAAACTCATCAATGGCGTAATTGCGGCCCATGCGCCGAAAGTCGGGAATCAAATTGACGTCGCGCAACTGTCGCACCGGCACGTGGTCCAGCATCTCTTGGTAGAGGGTTCGGCCCCTGGGCGTGTACAACGGATAAAAATGCATGTTGGTAAAGGCGCCGACGCCCGGGTAGTACGGCAGGGCTTTCGACCGGCACACGCGGGACGAGCGAGCCGAAGCCTGGTCGAGGTCTTCGACCGACAAGCCCGGTTGCAAGAAGTGGCTCTCTGACACGTTGTACGCACTTACCCCTTCCTTGAACGGTTTTTCGATAATGAGCACCTTGGCCTGCTGGCCGAAGTTGTTTCCGTCCGCGTTAAACATCTGTTGCGTGGCGTTGATGACGGCGCTGTCGAACTGCACGTCCCGATATCCGTTGTTTTTGGAAATGCTGTTGAGGGTGAGCATGGCCACGCCCCATTTGCCTTCCGGGTTGCTGGGCACGTGCAGCACCGTCTTGCCGTTCACCTTGCGGTAGTCGGCCAGCAGCCGAAAGTTTGGAAAGGCCAGAAACGCAGAGGCGATGGCCTTGGCGCCAAAGTGTTTCTTGTGTACCCCTTTGCCGCTCTCCGAAAAGGTAAACACCGTGTGCTTCTTGCCCGGCAAATTTTCTCGCACCGCGCGCTTCTCGATCTCGATGATGTTGCGGATGAGGGCGTAGATTTTCGGGGCGTACACCGGCATCAGGTCGCGAAAGGCGTCGGGGTTGAATTTTTTGTGGTAGAATATGAACTCAAAGTTGGCCTGGTGGAGGACCTTGGCCCAGTGTTTCAGGTTCGAGTTCTGTTGTATGCTCTGATAGTGCTGTTTCTGTTCCACCGGCATGTTCTTCCACTCGTCGGCCTTGGACTTTAAGAGGCCCGGAGACGCTTTTGTAAACTTGTCTTGACAGAGCAAGCCGTAGTCTCGGTACACTTGCACGAGGTCTTGCTTGGCTTTTTTGGCCTTCTGGACTTGGGCTTGGAGCAGAGCGTCGTGCAAAGGGTGCATGTACACGGCGTGGACTCCGGCCAGCGTGCGTCGGCTGAACCGCGTCGGGTCTTTCGACAGCTCGAGGTAAGACAAACGTCCGACGGCCGCCTGGGCGAACCGGTAACGGCTGACGTCCATCAATTGCCGGGTTTCCGTGTTGTAGTGATCCTCCATGCGCAAGCTCAGACGCTCTCGAGGGTTCACGATGCCCAGGTTGAGCAACCAAAAGAAATCTACCGGCGAGGCGATCATGGGCGTCGCGGTCGCCATCACAAGCTTGACGCTGTCGGCCCCGCTGAGTTCGTAGGACCGAAAGATAGCGGCCGCCAGGACGTCCCGTCCTTGCAGCGTGCTCTGACCCGCCCGCACCTTGCGGCCGTAGACGTCGTCGCGGGTGGCGTACTTTTTGCCCCCCAGCGTGAACTGCTTGAACTTGGCGTTCAGCTGTTTGGCCTCTTCGCTGCGGGCAAACGTGACCGAGTTGATGTTGTGCGCTTCGTCGATCAAGATCAAGGTTTTTCGGAGCGGGTCACCGTTTTTCCCTTCCGCCATTTGCTGCCGCAAGATGTGGGTGTTCTTGCCCCGGCCCAACAACACGTCCACCAGGTCCCCGTACGTCATGATGCGTTGCTTGTCAAAGTTGGCGCCGTACCGTTTCAGAATTACGGCCGACCCCGGTTTTTTGTTCCGAATAAAAGCGATTTTGGAGGCCCGGTCGTCGGCCATCACGGTGCCGTCCGCCCGCACGATGGGGTTCTTGGACTCGATGAGCTGGCGCAGTTGGGTTTGGCAGATGTTTTGGTACAAATCCATGGTGGGCACGCCGCGGAGAGACTTGCGCGTGATCCAGAATATGTTCCACTTTTTCAACAAGAAGTTCACCATGATGTTGAGCATCTCACAAGTCTTGCCCGCGCCCGCGCCGTGCCACAAGAGAAACAGCTTGAGCACGTTGTCCGGCGTAAAGTACTTGGCGCCGAACAACTGCGCCGGGCTCAAATCGAACAAGTTGTCCTTAAAGTCGGGACAGTCCATCTCCGAGTGGCCCAACAGGGGCTTTGGCGCCCTCGGGCTTTTGCCTTCCCCTGGAGCTTGGGCCAACTGCCTTTGTCCGTCCAGGTTAGGTTTCTGGAACCGGTACTTGGCCAACCGCCGATGCAGGTCCTCGTCGTCCAGGTTAAAATATTTTTTGTTCTCGTCGGGGTTCACCTGGGTGGCAAACGACGTGTCCTTGATGCGCCACACCGCGTTAGTGAAATAGCCGCCGCTCTTGGGTCCCTTGCGGCTGAGCTTTTTCTTTTCGCGCACCGCGCACGTGCTGTGTTCATCTTGCTGGCAGTCGGCTCCGGCCTTGATGCACTTAGTGCCGCACGGTTGCGTGCCCGCCTGACACTCTCGCGTGCACACGTAGCAGTCTCTTTCCGGCAGCTTGCCGAGGCGACTGAACACGTCGTCGTTGCTGCCAAAACACAAGCCCCCGTCTTGCAAGGCAAAGTACTTGTACCCTTGATCCATGGCCTTGTTGTAACACCTCCAAAGACACTTGTACAGAGGATACTGCCGCGGGTCTTCCCCCTTTCCGTCTTCTAAGGAGCGCATCATGCGAGTCGGTCCATCTTGCCAGCGGGTGTACTTGTCCCTGCTCGGGGGCAAGATGCTGTCTGCCGGGCCGGGTTCCAGCTGCCGCGTGCCGCTCTTGTTTTGGTAATGCTTCTTGTCTGCGTACTGGGGATACTTTTTCGCGTAGTCGGCAAAGCATCCCAAGAATTGTACGTTTTTCCGAGCCATAGCCCAAAGTTGGCTGAAGCCCAAGCGCTTCTTGGCGGGTGGATCCGCACGAGATGAGGCACGGCTCATGCTTTTATGTTTATTTCTTGAAGAAAAATATTGTCACCCGGGTTGGATTCTCATGAGGTCGGGGGACAACAACGACAAGACAAGACTTTATTCTTTCTTCTCCTCGGCCGGTACCATATCACCAAAGGATGGATAAGTGTGAAAACCAAAGGGGGAGTAACAATATACATCCGGAAAGTGTATGACAACCCGCTCCATGAATCGCGACAGCCGAACATGACGGCGTTTGATATCGTTTGGCATCCAGGGAGGCAGTACGGGCAAACGCATCACCGCACTAAGGATTCCGAAGTACGCTTGGTGAGGAAATGTTTCGTACGCCAGTTTTCGCGAAGCCTCGTCTTCGTAACCAAACACGGACAGCCTGGAAACGTCGTAAAGGTTGTTGCTGTTGCCAAAGTGGGAGCGGTGCTCAAAGGCCAACTCCTGAAGTCGAGCATCAATCCGTTCCAGTCGTTGGCGTACTTCTGGAGAATGTACCTGAAGCTCGAACCGGTAGTGCTGAAATCTTTCCCACTCGCCGTGTCTCAGCTTGAGACACGGAACACCGATAGACAGTCCGTCACGTCCTTGGTAAGTGATTTTTGCGTAGTACACATCGCTGTTCGACAAGTCGTATTGCCTCAGGGAAAACATAGGGTCATGCGCACGTCTCAACCCGATTTGGTTGACGTCGACTTTGTCCAGCGGCACGACTGGAAGCATGTGCAAACTGGGGAGAGGTTGGGGAATTGTGTTGGCTGAAAGGAACAACCACCACCACCACCACCACAAAAAAATGTTTTTAGTGAGGAAATAATAATTCGTTTTGGTTGCACGCCCAAAAATCTTCAAAGATGGCGATGCGTCTCGGAACAAGGGCAGTTTATTGTTTCTCCTCTTCGACCGGTTCCATATCGCAAACGGATCGAAGAGTGCTAAAGCCATCGTCGGGATTGCACCGAACCGTCGAAAGGTGAAGAACAACCTTCTTCATACATCGAGAAAAGCGAAAAGAGCTGCAGTTGACCTCCTTTGGCATCCACGAAGGCAGCGCGCGAGAAAAATGCATCTTGCCGGAGATGGTTCCGTGATACGGTAGGTGAGGCATTAGGGTGTGTAAATCCTCAAACATTCTACCCAGCACAGATATCCTGGAAACGTTGTGTTCGTTGTTGGCGTTGTCAAAGTGCGACCGCTGCTCAAAAGCCAATTCCTGAAGTCGAGCTTCAATCAGTTTCAGTTGTTGGCACACTTGTTTCGACTGTACGTAAAAGCCGAACACGAAGTACTTGAATGATTGACGTGTGCCGTGGCGCAGCTTCAGGCAGGGAATATCCAAGTATAGTCCATCACGTCCTTTGTACGTAATTGTGGCTCGGTGCAGAATGCCGTGTTTTATACCGTCGCGTGAAGTCATGGACCAAGTCCTGGGAGGCAAAAGCTTCAACCCGATGTCGTTTACATCCACTTCGTCCAGCGGTGCGGGTACGTCGATATCGGTGGGTGGCAGGCCAGCCATTTGAGATTTCGAAAAGCCTTTGTCCGGGTGGAAGGAAAGTGCTCCCTGAAAAAAAAAAATTCGAGCGTTTTGAAAACGAAAATGAGATTTTTTGCACCAAAAAGTTTTCAACCACACACACACACACAATGCCGAACAAAAAGAAGGGAAAGAAAAAAAAATCGAAAAACACGACCTTATGGTCCATGCAAGATGTGATGGCCATGACGGAGGACCAGCAACTGTCCACCCAGGCCTTGCGTGTTGCAGGAGATTTGTGTTTCATGTTCAGTGAACGGTGGTACGTTCTTACTTGTTGGGTGTATTGTGTCCAAGTTATGTCTCACCTTGTCTTTGCATCAGTATGCAAGGATACATATTGCCTGATACGTTTCCCAACGTAAAAAAACTCACTATATCGTGGATCACCGAACGCGCGGAAAACGAAAACAAAGAGATAAAAATGAGTGCTAAAGAAGTTGCTGAGCTTCCCACCACCTTGGTTGTCGTGGGTTGGAAAAATTTGGAAGAATTGGTTTTCTTACGAGCAAACGCTCATCCGACGGTAGTCAAATACAGTCGGTGTCCAAACGTCCAAAAAGTGTGGTGCAACCCAGTGCACAAAATTCAAATGGGGTACGTAAAGAACAATTTTTTATTCTAAAATGTTAGTGATGAATGGGCGACGTAGAGCTGCGCCAGACATTCAGTCGGGTCGAGGCGTCCAACTCAAACTGGTCTGGAAATTCATGGCGTATCGTTTCGAACAACAGAAAACCTTTGCTTGTTAGTGTCGCACAGCCCCACTCCATTTGTAAGTACTTTCGGCCTGGTGCCGAGGTTACGTCTGAGAGGAACGGAACTTTAGCCCATGTTGTTTACGTCAATTTCGCGAAGCGGCAAACCTCGCTTCTTGGCAGGGCTCAGAGACAATATTTTTTTTTTTTTGAGAATTGGGTCAGCACCAAATATAATTTTTGTTGTGGGTGAGCGTCGTGCAGAATTGGTTCGCTGCTCAAAAGAAAAACAGAACGAGCATGGCAGATCCTGAAATCTTTGACCCCGATCTGGACGAGCTCAAGCAGTTTGACAGCGAAGACAACAAACTCTTTGTGGATCAAGGTAACAAGCTTCATCAAGAGAGAACCTTGGAAGATGAATACGAAGAGTCGAACTACTGGTTCCTCATCATGATTCTCATGTTATTCGTTTTTTTCTTGGCACTGGGAGCCGTTATGGCCAGCCGGGCCTATCGAGAACGTCGCCAAATGGAATCCGTGGGCTACGTTTCGTAAGTGGCCGTATTTTTTTTTTTTGGCTGTCCTTGCGACAATTGAAACGGTACACGGGAATACAAGTTTGCGTTTTTTCTCAACAAGAAGAGAGCAAGCGTAGTTTGTTTCGGTTCGTACATAACTTCACCATCTTCTTCTTCGTAAAAGATCAGGCAGGAATAACCGCGTCCAAAATCGATGGGCGGAGGAGGTATAAAAAACGACGGCAAAGGGTTCTCTCTATCGTTGGATGGAAGAAAAATATTGTGTAAGGATATTAAGAGTGAGGAGTCTCGCTTGAGAAATTTGTGGGGGCAACACTACGTGTAAGGTAGAAGTACTCCCGAAGTGCAAGGTTTCCAGGTTCCAACCGGCAATGGTGTGAACGTTTGGTAGGTTCAGCACCACAGCGTGTCGCACATGGGGCGTAGTAACCCGAACCAGCCCTTCGGTGGGAATAAAGTGTGTGTGTGTGTGTGTGTGTGCAACGTGTGAAGATTTTTCGCCAAGCCCAGTCTTGGAGACATCTCCAAAGGAGCCGAAGGACTGAGTTCGAGCTCCTCCCATTTTTCAACCACCGGGTCCCACTCCGGACATTGTTCTGAAGCGATGTTCCGACCAGGGCGAGGCGTTTGAGAGGAGGCATCGCATCCACCGGACAGTCCACAACCAACGGCGTGTCAACTTGCAAAGAAGTTAGGCTTGGGCAAGCGTGGCAGACGCGGCTCATGACCAAGGGTCTTGCTTTTGTGTTGTTGGATAGCGAAGTTAGGTGAGGCATGGCGTAACTTACAAAGTTGAGGAACCCTACGCCGTGGCATGACTTGAGCCGAGGAAAGTGTGTGGTCTGAACAAAGATGCTCAAGGTTCGCCAGAGAAGAAAAGAAAAGTTGTTCCTTTGGATTTCGCAAGTGTAAGACCAAGACCCGCAAGTTGTGTTTCTGCATCACCAGCGGCCAGACATCCACGGGTACGTCGGGCAGCCGCAGACGCTCCACATTGTTCTGCGCTTGAATCAACAAGGGACCCAATGCGAGAAGACAAAAGACGGCCGCGACGTTGGACGAAACCGGTTGTCAGACTCTGCATGCCGATCGATCGCCAGAAAAGGGGATGCCGGCACATGGCTTGGGTATGCTTGGACACAAGGACCAGACGCAAGACGCTACGAATATCCAAAAAGACAAAGACGCAGCCAGTCGTGTGCAGACACAAAGGCCATTCTTGCCGGTGGGAGGTCAAGTATCAACGAGGACACTCACACAATTTCAAACCAACGACCATGACTCTTTTGGCTTCTCTCGTGACTTCTCTGGACAATCTGCGAATTGAACTGGATCAGGTGTCTGAATATCTGCCAGTGCTCTCGAACCTTGCCGACGCAACACCGAAGTGGGACGAGATGAAATGGTCTCCCACGCTCGCCACATCTCCACAGGGAATACGATTGGAAAAATTTGCTCGGACTATGGTCGCACAAACGCTGCCCAATGCAAGATCTGGATCGACAAGTGGTTGCGCTTGTGCCAGATTGAGTCTAAAGCCAACCAGGCGGAAAATATTGCCGCACTTATGTGCCTCTTCGTGATGATTCAAGGGGTCATCAGGGCGTACAAGAGACCGACCCTCACACACAAATGGGAAACTCAAATATCCTACTTTATTTTCGGCCTGTTTACCGTCTGCAAAGAACCTTTGAACATCGATGCCGTTGCCGCTTATTTCTCTTCCTCTTCCTCATGATTTTTTGGGTGTGCTCTTGTGAAACACGAGCGCCTTGCATGTGTTGCCATTCATGACACTCATTCTAAAATTCCAAGTTGTTCGACACATTGGGAGTGGTTACCACGAGCGCTTGTCAAAACCCTGTAGAAAACGTATGGGAGTGGTCGCTTCAACCGCAAGTCGATGTGCAAAGGGTGACCGAGGTTGCGCGTTCACACGAGTCAACGCATGTCCAAAACGTGGACAGGCCAAGATCTTGCACTTACCAAGGCCGCTTGTCAACATTTTTGGCAGGGAACGGCTAAAGCAGAGGGCCAATGTTTCAAACCACTGAAGTCGTTGAGCTTTGTACAGCCAGAACTGAGCGGCAATCATTGTTAATGTTGTCTTTTCTCAGGCAGAGAGTCGTAAGGCTTGGTAATTCAGGCAGGGCGTTGGCCAGAGCTTAACAACCAGCAGCCCCAATGTGGTTCAATGCCAGGTTAAGGGTCTTCATGTCATTTAATTCCGGCAGAGTGCCGGCCAGAGCTTAACAACCAGCATCACCAAAGTCATTCCAAGTAAGATTGAGATTCGTAAGCTCTTAATGCCCCGGCAGGGAACTGGCCAGAGCTGGGCAACCATCATTGTCAGTCTGGGTGCGCACCACCGTGAGAGTGGTCAGACTCTTTAAGCCAAACAGATATCTGGCTAGGACCGAATTCGCATAGTGACAACTCCAACATCAGTAAACCGGCTTTACCGCATTCTTGTTACCCAAGAACGAGATGTGTGGAGCTTTTGGAGTTACGTAACACCGAGTCACCATCATGGCTTATCTGGTTCCATATCAGGTTAAGAGTCTTGAGGTGGGTGTTGGGCAGGGCAACGGCGAGAGCTAAGCAGCCAGTATCATGGATCTTATTCCATCCCAGGTCAAGATTCGTAATCATGGTGTTGGGCAGGGCGCCGGCCAGAGCCGAGCAACCAACAAAGTCGATTTGGTTTTCGCTGAGGTCCAGAGTGGTAATGTGGGTATTGGGCAGGGCGTCAGCCAGAGCTGAGCAACCATCAGAGTCGATCTGGTTGTCCGAGAGGCCGAGAGTGGTAATGTGGGTATTGGGCAGGGCTTTAGCCAGAGCTGAGCAACCAACAAAACCGATCTGGATTTCGGTAAGGTCAAGAGTCGTAATGTAGGTATTGGGCAAGGCGTCGATCAAAACCAAGTAACCATTATCGTCGATCTCGTTCCGCGACAGGCTGAGAGTGGCAATGTGGGCATTGGGCAAGGCGTCGGCCAATGCTGAACAACCAGCAGAGCCCATCTGGTTGTTTGCCAGGTTGAGAGT
>ERZ1740068.583-NODE-583-length-16289-cov-25.529752_pt1 | contig 16289 bp, 17 predicted proteins | sample MGYA00581735_ERZ1740068 | MGnify/ENA primary metagenome ERZ1740068 (study PRJEB43018, sample SAMN04849740) | marine metagenome | isolation source: floating plastic debris | place: Pacific Ocean | collected 2008-08-30 | study: EMG produced TPA metagenomics... | reverse complement strand
AAGGGTTTCTTTTTGGTCTTTTTATTGCCCTATTTTTATCTTTCTCTTCAATTTTTTTAATTATTGCTGGGGTTTGTGTTGCGCTTTCGCCCACGACTCCCAGCTGCATTTCGGGCCTGGCCTGCAAATCGCGAACGTTTCGCGTTCGGTCGTTCCCGAACTAACCGCACGCCTCGTCTGGACTCCGGTAAGCTAGATCCGGTAAGTGAGTGTGGTTCTTTACTTAGCCCATCTCTTCGTTTTTTGTTTCGCTTCATGCCGCTCCTAGCGAAATCTAAGCCGCTGCCATGGCAGCAGCAAAAGTACTCCGCGATCGCGCGTCAGATCGACGTGTTTTCGGCGACGGTTCAGTTTGCCGTCGGGCTATGGTGGGATGGCCGCAAGCAGCGCAGCACGCCCGAGCAGCGTACCAAGCGCGCCGAGCAGCTCGTCCGGCAGCTCCTCGACCTCGGGCCGACGTTTATCAAGATTGGGCAGGCGCTCTCGACGCGCGGCGACCTGCTGCCGCTGGAGTATATTCGCGCGCTAGGTCGGCTCCAGGACAGCGTTCCGCCCTTTAGCTCTACAGCGGCGATCGATATTATCGAAGCCGACCTCAAGCAGCCGATCGACAAGCTCTATGCCGAGTTCGACCCGATGCCGCTGGCGGCAGCCAGCCTCGGACAGGTGCACAAAGCGCGGCTGTTTTCCGGCGAAGAGGTTGCGGTCAAAGTGCAGCGCCCCGGCCTCGAGCAGTTGTTCCAGCTAGATTTTCAGGCGCTGCTCCAGCTCGTTAAAGTCTGCGAGCGGCTGTTCCCCAACCTGCGAAATTTCGAGCTGGAGGCGATCTACGAAGAGTTTCGCCGCACGATCTACTACGAAATCGACTACCTGCACGAGGGACGTAACGCCGATCGCTTCCGCGAGAATTTCCTCGACTATCCCGATATCCTCGCGCCGAAAGTCTACTGGGACTACACGAGTACCCACGTGCTGACGCTGGAGTATTTGCCAGGGATTAAGATCGATCGTCGCGAGCAGCTTGAAGCCGCTGGGCTCGATCCGGTGGAGATTAACAAGGTTGGTATCGGCTGCTACCTGAAGCAGCTACTCGTGGATGGCTTTTTTCAAGCAGACCCGCATCCCGGCAATATGGCCGTTGACGGCGACGGCAACATTATCTTTTATGACTTCGGCATGATGTCGGAGATTAGCTCGCTGAACCAGGCGGAAATGACGCGGGCGCTATTTGCCGTGGTTCGCAAGGACGCCGACGAGGTGGTCGATACGCTGGTGTCGATGGGGCTGGTGTCGGAGATGAAAGATATGACGCCGGTGCAGACGATGATCGAGTTCGCGCTCGATCGCTTCCGAGAGCGCCCAATGAATTTCCAGGAGTTTCGGGCGCTGAAGTACGAGCTGTACGAGATGTTTGAGAAGCAGCCCTTTCGCCTGCCCGCGCAGATGACCTTTATCCTCAAGGCGCTGGGGACGCTGGACGGCGTGGCGCGCAGCCTCGATCGCGACTACAACTTGATGGCCTGCGTGCAGCCGTTCGTGAAGAATTTCGCCGGGCGGCAGGGCCAGAAGCAAATTGCGGGCGAGCTGGTTCGGCAAGCGAAGAGTTTTCTGACTAGTCGCTTCGATCGCCCGAGCCGCACGGAAATTCTGCTGATGCAGATCGAGCGGCGGCTCGATGACGGCGAGCAGCGCTGGCGATCGCAGAAGATCGAGACGGAACGAGCGATCGAGCGACTACAGCTGATGCTGAAGGCAACGATCTACGGCATTTTCTGCGGCTTTAGCTTTATGTCCGGCGCGATTTTTGCCTCGTCGGGGTCGATGTCAATTCCGGGTTTTCTGTGCTTTGGGTTCGCGGGACTAATGGGACTGCTGTTTCTGCGAGCGTTCGGCAAGTTCCTGATGCGCGACAAGCTCGACTGGCTCTCGGATAGTTAAGCCTGCGTGGCCGATGATGCCGCTCCTGCCAGAAATCAAGTTTCTACAAGCCACTGACGCAAACCGAGATCGAAAGAAACCCGGTTTCTGGCAGATTGCTAAACCAACGCGCCGCCGCAGCTCGAGCCCGCACCTGCCGTGCAGCCGTAGCAAAAGTCCGCCGTGCCGACTTGTTCGATCGCGTCGAGCGTTCCCAGCTCCAGCAGCCGCGCCACGGTCAAAGGCCGACCGCTGCGATCGCGCGCCGGGATATTTTCCATTTGGTTGAAGTCGCAGTCGAAAACGTTGCCCAGATAGTCGATCGACAGTTGGCTGCGACACATCAGGCCGTCCACCGTGGCGAGGTTGAAGTTCTCCGCGAGGAAGCGAGTGTAGTCGCGATCGAGGCCGCGCCGCGACAGAAACAACTTGGTGCGACCGATCGGTAGGTTGGCAATCGTCAGCAGGTTGTCGAACCGGATGCCGAACTCGCGTTCGAGATAGTCGTGGTAGGCCACCGACAGTCCGGCTTGGTCGGGTGGCAACCGGAAGTCGTCTTCGACCAGCGGCAGCGGCGGGTTGTACACCAGATCGATAACCATATCGGGATGGGAGCCGTAGCCCAGGGCATTCAGGCGCTGCAAGCCGCGGATCGAGCCATCGAAGACGCCCGAGCCGCGCATCTTATCGACATTGTCGGCCAGGTAGCAGGGCAGCGAGGCGACGACGCGCAGGCCGTGGTGGGCAAAATAGTCCGGCAAGTCTTCGTAGCCCGCGACTTCAAAAATCGTCAGGTTCGATCGCACGATGACTTCCTTGCCGCGCGATCGTGCGGCCTCGACCAGGGGACGAAAACCGTAGTTCATCTCCGGCGCACCGCCGGTCAGGTCTACCGTTTCGATTTGCGGGAAGCGATCGATAACCTCCAACAGCCGATCGCACGCCTCCATCGACAGCTCCTCAGTGCGCGTCGGCCCTGCATCCACGTGGCAGTGCTTACAAGCCAGATTGCACTTTTTACCGAGGTTCACCTGGAGCGTGGTGATGCGCTGTTTGGTCAGCGGTGCGGCGAGCTGGCGCTTGAAGGGCGTGTAGGGAACGGAAACGGAAGCAGGCGTAGAGGCGGAGGTTTGAGTCATGCTATCAAGAGGGAAACTTCACGCGCTCGGCAGCAATCGCCGTACGTTCGGAGACAGACTCCAAAGAACAACAGTGTAGTCAATATCCCGTTGGAGCGGCGCGAGGGAGCGGCCTTATGAATACGCCTCGAACAATCAGTCAGTTTTACCGCCGACCGGTCACCCGGATCGCCCTGGCGCTATGCGTCTTCGCGATCGCGGTGCTGCTGGGTTGCGCTGCTGGTTCTGATGTCCCCGACGCGCCGCCCGCCGAGCCCGCTCTCGAATCGACTGACGATTCCTCCCCGCTTGCCGCCATGACTCCCAATCCCCTACGCGTCGATCGCGAGCGTCTGATGGCGCGTATCGACGAATTCAGCCAGCCGCGTTTCACTGCTGCCGAGCGCGCTCGCGCTCGCGAGTATCTGGCCGAGCGCTTGCGAGGACGGGGCTGGTTGCCACAAAACGAAGCGTTTCAAATCTCCGACGACAATCGCCCAACGATGGACGGCGTCAACCTCATCGCCGAGAAGCCCGGAACTGACCCGAGCCTGCCGCCGCTACTGATCGGCGCGCACTACGACACCGTGCGCGACTCGCCCGGAGCCGACGACAACGGTAGCGGCTCGATCGCCCTGCTGGAGATTGCCGAGTTACTGGGCGATCCCGATTTGCAATTTCCGCGCGGCTTGCGTTTGGTCTGGTTCGATCTCGAGGAGGTCGGCCTGCTGGGCAGCTTCTATCACGTGGGCCAGTTTGCTAGCTCCGTCTCGGATGGCACAAGCGACTCGACCGATGCGTCAACCTATCCGCGACCGTCCGGCGCGATCGTCCTGGAAATGCTGGGCTACGCCTGCGACGAACCGGGATGCCAGTCAGTCCCCTCCGGCCTCGCGATCGTGCTGCCCGATCGCGGTACGTTCCTGGGCGTGTTGGGCGACGCCGACCACCCCGAGCTGCTCGCCCCCTTCGTGACTGCCGCCAAAGCTTCTCCCGAAGCTCGCGATCGCGCCGAGCATCCGCCCCTGGTCACTCTGCCCGTGCCGACCCAGCTCGCGATCGCGCCCAACCTGCTCCGCAGCGATCACGCTCCCTTCTGGATCGAGGGCATCGGCGCGCTGATGGTCACCGACACCGCTAACTTCCGTAACCCTCACTATCACCAGCCTAGCGATACCGCCAGCACTCTCGCTCCGGAGTTTTTCGCCCGCTCGACTCAGGTCGTTCTCGACGCCGCGATCGCGCTGCTGAACGACCCGACCCCCGAACCGAACCCCGAACCGAACCCCAAATCGAACCCCGAACTGCCCGCCCAATAGTTCGCCCAACCGTTACAAAAACCGACGGACTTCCAAGACCGCGAAACTCTCGTGATAAAAGGGGAACAGATGTAGCGCCCGGTTGAGATAGTAATGACCCCGGACACGACCCAATCTCCCCCAGCCTGCGCGTCCGTCTTGATCGTCGAGCCCGACACCGCGCTCGCTCAGAAAATAGCCCGCGACCTCGAAGAGGCCGGATACACGCCCGCGATCGTTTCGGCAGCAGACCGAGCCCTCGAGCGCATCGAAGACAGCGCGCCCGGCCTGGTCGTGATCGATCGCCGCCTGCCAGAAGAAGGTGGCCTCCAGCTTTGCCGCACCCTGCGCGGCCAGTCGCGGCATCTGCCCGTTTTGATGCTGTCGATCGCCGACACCCTACAAGACCGTATCGCCTGCCTGGACTGCGGCGCAGATGACTACGTGATGCAGCCCTACCGCAGCCATGACTTCTTGAAAATGGTCGAATTTTATCTAGAGGTCGATCGCCAGGACAACCAGCAGCTGCGCTTCTCCGATCTCATCCTCGACCTCAATAGCCGACAGGCCACCCGCAGCGGCAGAACGATCGAGCTGACGATGAAGGAGTTCGAGCTGCTGAAATTCTTGATGCAGCACCCACGGGAAGTCATGCCCCGCGAGCAAATCCTCGAAAACGTCTGGGGCTACGAGTTTATGGGCGAATCAAACGTCATTGAGGTCTACGTGCGCTACCTGCGTCTAAAGCTCGAAGAGGGCGACGCCAAGCGCGTTATCCAAACGGTGCGCGGCGTCGGCTACGTTCTGCGCGATGCTTGATTCGATACGGTTCGCTCGGCTCTCGCTCGGATAGTCTGTCGCTCTTCGATCGCGAAGCCGATCGCAAATCCCAACACAGCTTAGAGTTCGTCACTGTGCGTCTGCGCAACTTCGCGGTCTCAGCAAGGCGGATGCGCCAGCTCTGAAGGATTACAACGGCGATGGCAACCCAATAAGAAAGGCTGGTAAACATAAAGCTTACCAGCCTTTCTTAACAGGCCTGGAGGGATTTGAACCCCCGACACCGTGGTTCGTAGCCACGTGCTCTAGTCCACTGAGCTACAAGCCTTTGCGTTTTTTGGCGTGGGATAGAATATAGCAGCTCAATCCAGGCATTGCAAGCGCCTAACCCAAACAATCTCAAAGCTAATCTCCAAACTCACCCCCCGCAAAGCCATCCCCATGACCTCCTCTCCGCTTTCCCACCTTAATGCGGCTGGTGAAGCCCATATGGTTGATGTCTCCGGCAAGACGGCGACAACCCGCGAAGCGATCGCGGCTGGAAGCCTCGCGATGTCCGCCACCACGCTCGAGGCCGTCGAAGGTGGCAACGCACCGAAAGGAGACGTGCTAGCCACCGCGCGGATCGCCGGTATCATGGCGGCCAAGCAAACGGCGAACCTCGTCCCTCTCTGCCATCCTCTGCCAATCTCCAGCGTCACCGTCGAGATCGAAGCCGATCGCACCCTTCCCGGATATCGCATCCAGGCCCGCGTCAAAACAAAGGCCGAGACCGGCGTCGAAATGGAGGCACTTACCGCCGTCTCCATAGCAGCATTAACGCTCTACGATATGACTAAGGCGCTCGAAAAATCGATGACGATCGGCGACATCCGGCTCCTGCACAAAACGGGTGGCAAGTCGGGAGACTACGAATACGTCGAGCGCCACAGCGATTCGAGCCGAATGTAACCTAGGGGATGACCGCTGGATTTCGGTGGATCTAGATCGCGCCCAAGTCGCTTGAATTCTGAGTGCTCTACCCGATCGCTTCTCGCATCGCGACTTCGCCAAAACGCGACTTCGCCGAAACGGGCGATCGCCCACCGAATACCGACAAAGTGCTACGGTACGCTTCCAGATTTATGACTGCCGCAAACTCAAGCACCACGAACGAGACCGTTCGTGGCTAAACCGAAACCTAAGAAATATGAATCAAGTTGTTAAAGTCGTCGAGGCCGAAGGAATTTTAGATGGCAGCAATGCTACGCAAATTCGCCGCCAGATTTCTCAGTGCTTGACAGGTGGTGCCAACGTTATTCTGCTCGATTTCAAGGCCGTTACGTTTATCGATAGCTCGGGCCTGGGAGCGCTGGTCGCCTCGCTCAAAACCGTCCGTTCTTCAAAAGCGCAGCTCTATATTTGTTCGATTTGCGATCAAGTCAAAATCCTGTTCGAGCTGACAAGCATGAACCGAGTGTTTCGCGTCTTTGCCGATCGCGCCGAGTTCGAGCGCGAAATCGTCCGATCCTGAGCACTAAGTTCCATCAGCGGTCTTATCGCGCGATCTGCCGGTCGTGCCCTTTTTGGGAGACGTCGTCAATTTTCGCCCGCCCCTGGGTCAGGTCAGCGATTCACGTCCGACCCAACAAAAATGCTAAGGGCAGTCGCCCTTGCCGAATGAGGGTTGCAAATTGAATTAGGACAAGTCCTGGCGATCGAAAAAACGCACTCGCATCAGCGATAGATCGTCATTGAATGCCCGCTCGCGGTTCTGCTGGCGGGCGCTTTTAACGATATCGTCCAGGGAGCGGCGGCAGGCCGGATCGGTGGCGAGCAGCTTACAAAACGCGTCGAGCCCCCAAGCGACTTCATCGTCGGTAAGGAAGTCATAAATGCCGTCGCTAAAGACGTACAGCGCGCTGTTCGGTGCCACCTCAACCGACTCGGACTGGTAGTCGGCGTCGGGAAACAGCCCGATCGGCAGACTGGGAGCCCCGAGGGCGCGGACTTCTGTCTTCCCACCCGTCGAGGTTACGAGCTGGGCCGGTGGGTGTCCCGCTCCAGCGTAGGTCAACTGGCGGGTTTTGACGTCGTAGACGCCGTACCAGATCGTGAAATATTTCTCGTGAAAGAACGAATTGGTCGTATTCTCACTCGTTTGCGTTTTGCTCTGAAACGCGTCGTTGAGCGCCTTGAGTATCGTATCCGGCGAGAAAAAATCGCTGTCGGGTAACAGGCGCGCATGCAGCAGATTGAAGACCGAAACCGACAGCAACGCCGCCCCAACCCCGTGGCCAGAGGCATCGAGCAGGTAGATCGCCAGGCGATCGTCATCGAGCCACTGGAAGTCGTAGCAGTCGCCGCCGAGCTGAGCAGAAGGAATAAAGCAGGTCTCGACGCTCAGGCGCTCGTAGGCAAAAGGGGGCGGCAGCAGCGTCTTGACGTAGCCCGACGCTTCGGACAGCTCCTCGCGCAGCTGGCGGGTCTGGAGCTGCAACACGCGGCTCAGCTCTGAGATACGCAGGCCAGCCCGGACGCGCGCCTGAAGCTCGCCAATATCGATCGGCTTGGCAAGAAACTCGTCCGCGCCCGTATCGAGGCCGACGATGCGATCTTCAAGGCCGCCGCGCGCAGTGAGTAAAATGAAAAAGGTTGTGGAGAGGTGTAGCGAGCGTTTAACCTGCCGACACACTTCGAGTCCGTCGATCCCAGGCATCATCCAGTCGCAAATAATCAAACCGGGCTTCGCGTCCCGCGCGATGTCGAGCCCCTGCTGCCCGTCATTTGCCACAACGATGTCGTAGCCTTGCCGTTGCAGTGCGCGCTTGAGGACGAGACGAGTCGTCGGATCGTCATCGATCAGCAGGATCTGAGTCATTAACCTTGGGCTGTTAACATACGGAATCTATCACGGTGTCCGACTACCAGTGCTCTTGGAATTGAGGTTCAAAACCGAGCGATGTCTGATGATTCTAAAACACTGCATTACTCTCTTTCCATTGAGAGTAGCCTTGCCAAGCTGGTGGATGTATTGGGCTGGTTCGAGTCTTGCCATAGCAGTCGTATCCCCGTCGCGTCGTGGCTGTCGATTAAAATTGCTCTCGCCGAAGCTTTTACAAATGCCGTGCGCCACGCTCACGCACACCTCCCTCCGCAGACACCGGTAGAGGTTTCAATGACGATTTCTCCCACCAAACTTAAGTTTGAAGTCATCGATCGCGGCAAGCAGTTTGACTTACTCGCCCACCTTGCTCGATCGCCTACGATGCCAGACGTACACGCCACCCACGGTCGCGGCCTGCACTTACTCGCCAATATCGCAGACCGTTTGGACTACCAGCGTTTGAGCGACGATCGCAATTGCCTTTACTTTGAAAGGAGCTTCGACTCGGAGAATTTCACGGGTGATAGTGCCGTTTGACCGGCGAGGTTTCGATCGCCGTTCCGATTCGGATTCCGAACTGGCTCGCTTACTGAGGTTTGTTGACTGTGATGCGATTGCCGCGAGCTGCTAACTGCGGTTTAACATGCAATCTAACAGCTTAAAAACGGCGACTGAGATATTGTGAATCTGAATGAATACATCCTTAGTCTAGTTGGGATTTTAGGTGTCGTAAATCAAGCATCTCGATCGTGCATACCTACGCAAAGAAATATTCGTAATTCGAGATTTGTATGCGGCGATCGTCGCACTTCCGGTGCGGAAAGTTCTGGATATCGTGCTGAGAGATTAAGCTCGCTATCCTCTGATTTTTTGAGTTTTGAGAGTTGGGGTTTGAGAGTTTGGCTCTGAGAATTGGGCTTTGAGGGTTTTGCTTTGAGAATTAGACCTTGAGAAGGCGACGCTGAATTCGACTAGATGCCGAACACTTCAGACTTTAGCTCGATCTGGCCTGTAATGCTGACTGTAAATCGCCGATCGTGAATACTGCATCGAAAGCCAAACCTTCTTTTTCGTAGAGTTCCGCACCGCCTTGCTGCCGATCGACGAGGGAAATAATGCGATCGGCCGTGTAGCCTGCACCGCGCAAGCGCCCTACGGCTTGCAGCGCCGAGTTGCCTGTCGTAACGACATCTTCGAGCACGATGACATTCGCACCCTCGGCAAGCTGCGGCCCTTCAACGTATGCTTGCGTGCCGTGGCCTTTGGCTTTTTTGCGGACGATCAGCGCCGGGATCGGTTTGTCTTCGAGGGCGGAAATGACGCTGACCGCTGAGACGATCGGGTCGGCCCCGAGAGTCAGCCCCGCTACGGCTGCGGTTGCCTCGGGCAGCATCGAAAAGATCGTCCGCCCCGTGGCCAGCGCGCCGATCGCATCGAGCGTCACCAGTTTGCAGTTGATGTAGTAGCTGCTTTTCTGGCCGGAGGAGAGCGTAAAGTCGCCTTCGCGGTAGGCGCGATCGAGCAGGAGGTCGAGGAGCTGTTGGCGAGCGTCAGTCATGGCGGCGATGGGGAAATGGTTAAGGCTCGAGGCAGGTGAGGGCTGCGGTTGTTTTCGCGTTTCCTTACGTGGTGCGGGCGTCTTGCCGCAATTCAATTAGCACGGAAGCTCGCAGAGTGGAGTCGGGAGCCGACCTCGGAGCACTCCAAGAATATATCTGTCCGGAAGTCGCCCATGAACTGAGCCTGTCGTCCGCGTAGCGTTGCCTTGCCGATCGTCCGGGCGTGCCGCACTACTCGCTTCGCGAAGGCTGCGCCAAAAATGACGCTCGGCGATCGAATCTTGGACGGTCAGCGTTTATTTCCGTGGAGTCCTCTCAGTCAACCGAATATTCCTGCAATACGGCCAGCGGTACGTAGCGCAGAGCGGCTTCATGACTGGCGTTTAGGTCGATCGGCGGTGCGACGCCCGCATCGAGAGCTTCTTTCCAGCGCGAGGCGCACAGGCACCAGCGATCGTTCGGTTTGAGCCCCGGAAAGTTGTAGGCGGGTACGGGCGTACTCAGGTCGTTGCCGCGATCGCGAGTGTAGGCCAGGAAGTCTTCTGTGACCTGGGCGCAAACCACGTGAATGCCAAGATCCTGAGGCCCGGTCTGGCAAAAGCCGTCGCGATAGAAACCCGTGACGGGTGAGGTGCAGCAGCACTGTAGGGTCTCGCCGAGGACGTTTTTGACGTTCCGATCGATGGAATTAATCATGAGTTTCAGAAAAATTGCGATGGAGAATACGCTTGCAGGATTTCGTCGCGATCGCCGACAAGATGCAGCGCTATCACCCGAGATCGATCTCGACCGTCACGGGCGTATGGTCGCTGGGCTTGGGCAGCTTGCGCGGCTCGACGTCGATCGCGCAGCTCGTTGCCGCCTCGTACAGCTCCGGCGTTAGATAGAGATGGTCGATGCGCCAGCCGCGATTGCGGCGGAACGAAGCGGCGCGGTAGTCCCACCAGCTAAAGATTCCGCCCGCCGACTCGAACTTGCGAAAGGCATCGGCCAAGCCGAAATTCAGCACTGCCGCCAGGGCCTCGCGCTCGGCGGGCATCGTGCCGACCACTTTATCTGCCGGGGTTTTGGGCGTGTGGATGTCGCGATCGTCCGGCGCGATATTAAAGTCGCCGCACATGCAGATATCGCGATCGCCCGCCGCCAGCGTCTGCTCGACGTACTGACGCAGCATTCCCAGCCAGCGCAGCTTGTAGTGATATTTATCGCTGTCGTAGTCGCCGCCGTTGGGCACGTAGAGGTTGACTACGCGCACGCCGTTGAAGGTGGCCGCGATCGCGCGCTTTTGCTCGTCGAGGTCGGCAACGACCGGCGCGCCTAGCACGTCCGCAAAGCCGACACTCAAATTCTCGGCGGGCTGACGGCTGAACAGCGCTACGCCGTTGTAGGCTTTCTGGCCGGAAACGTAAACGTGATAGCCCAGCTTCTCGAATGGGTCGCGGGGAAAGTCCGGATCGACGACTTTGGTCTCTTGTAGGCACAGTACGTCCACCTCCGACCCCGCCAGCCAGTCGCGTACGATGTCCTGGCGCGTACGGATTGAGTTGACGTTCCAGGTGGCAATTTTCATGGTGTGGCGACAGGAGGTCGGGTATCAGGCGCTAGGGACTACTGTTAATTAGCTCTGTAGCGCCTAATCCATAGGAATTACATTTAGCACTGCTTTTAAGGTGGGGCGTGCGCTTGCTTACCTCGTAAAGGTTCTCGTGCGAATCGATGGCACGCCTTAGGGTTGCACGTCAGCCAGATCGGAGCGCGATCTCGGCGCGTGCGATCCCCGCCTAAAGCGACGGCATTGTACTGCCTTCTTTGTTAGGATATCAACCAAATTAGACGCGCTAATCATTAGTTCGCTATCGCTCGATCGGAGGTGCGCGTTGGGACGGAATCGAGCTTCGATCGCCTGCAGCCCGACACGCGAGCCCGGATAGCTCTCCGCAGTTTGCAACCTAGGGCGCGTTGTCAAATCTTTGTCAAATCTATTTACCCCTCGCTCTGAGGCAAATGAATGTCTGAAAAAATCCGCGATGTTGCGCTCGATACGATTGACGCGCCCGCCGACGCCCCCGAAGTGGGCTCGTCCCACGAACTGATGCTGGCAACCGCCCGAGCGGCCGCCGAACGCAAGGGCTCGAAAATCGTTGCGCTGCACGTTGCGGAAGTTTCCTTTATCGCCGACTACTTTACGATCGTCACCGGGTTCTCGCGGGTGCAGGTGCGCGCGATCGCCCAGGCGATCGAGGCCGAAGTAGAAGAGAAGCTCGGCCGTCAGCCGCTCCGCAAAGAGGGCCTGTCGGAAGGAACCTGGGCGCTGCTCGACTACGGCGAAGCGATCGTCCACGTCCTGCTGCCCGAAGAGCGCGAGTTCTACAATCTCGAAGCATTTTGGGGTCATGCCGAGCAGGTCGAGCTGCCCGAGGAGCTGTTTGAATAGTGCGGGCCGCCCTTTGGAGCACGATGCTCCCCTATACTCGGTTCTACCCCGACTGTCGTGACCCCTCGCTATGAAACGCGCTTTTGTCTGCCCCGTCCCCGAAGAGCAGCAGCCGCTGAACGAATATCAGGAGCTAAACGAGTCGGGCTTCTTTCAGTCGTGTAGCGCGCCTCTCGGGCAATATTTCAAGACTTTGGCCTGGGTGGCGTTTCCGAGCTTGGCGATCGCGCTACCCGTCTCGGCGGCGAGCTTCAGCCCGGAAAAGTATCCGCTGGAGTTCGTACTGGCAAGTCTGGCGGGGGCTGTCGTGTCGCTGACCTTCGCGGTCGTGCGGCTCTATCTCGGCTGGGACTACATCCGCAACCGCCTCGAGAGCCCGACGGTGTTTTACGAAGAATCGGGCTGGTACGATGGCCAAACCTGGACGAAGACGCCCGAAATTCGAGCGCGCGATCGGCTGGTCGTGGAGTACCAAATCCAGCCGATCGTCCGGCGCTTGAAGCGAACTTTCCTCGGCATTACCCTCTCGTTCGTCCTCGGCACGATCGTTTGGGTCGCGTTTTAGGGTCGGCTTAGGGTCGGCCACCAGCTACAGCTAGACGCTTTATGAGTTAGGCTTTGCCCGACTCGCAAGCAGAAAGTGGCCTGGAACTCGGGCTGAATAAGGGATACGAACTTAATTGATGACAGCCTACTAGGGCGCGCAACCTCCTCTCCGCCGTTACCGTTACATGGACTTTTCCCCCGCTCGGCAGCAGCTTTACCAAGCATTGCAACGCGACCCGATCGACCTAGCCCAAGCCGCTCTCTGCATCGCCCAGCGCGAGTACCCCGACCTCGATCCCGAGCCATATCTCGCACGGCTCGACACCTGGGCGGCGGAGCTGGCCGATCGCCTGCCAGACGAACGCTACCCGCTACGAGTCGTGCGCGAGATGTCGCGTTACTTAGCCGAAGATTTAGGATTTCTCGGCAACTCCGAGCGCTACTACGACCCGAAAAATAGCTATTTCAACGACGTACTCGATCGCCGCACCGGCATTCCAATTACGCTGTCGCTGGTCTATCTAGAAATCGCCAAGCGGATCGACTTCCCGATGGTCGGGGTTGGTATGCCCGGTCACTTTCTGATTCGCCCGGACTTCGAGGACGCCGGTATCTTCGTCGATGCCTTCGGCAATGGCGAGGTGCTCTTCCCCGAAGACTGTCAGGAACGGCTGAGTGAGATCTACGGACGGGCGATCGAGCTGCGTCCGGAGTTCCTCGCTCCGATCGACGATCGCCGCTTGTTGGTGCGGATGCTGATGAATCTCAAGGGCGTTTACCTCTCAAAGCGTGATATCCCCCGAACGCTGCGGACGATCGAAGACATCTTGCTAATCTGGCCGGACTCGATCGAAACGCGGCGCGATCGCGGTCTGCTGTACTTGCAGCAAGAGCGCCACGTCGAAGCCCGCCACGACCTCGAGGCTTACTTAGAGCACTACCCGAACGCCCCCGATCGCCAGCAAATCGAACGGCTGTTAGCGAACCTAAAGGACGAAGAGCCGTAAGTCGATCGCCTCAACAGCGCTTCACCCTAGCCGCGGCCTAGCGCCCTGCTGTCGCTTCGAGGCTCTGGCCGCTGCCGCCAGCCGCTCGTCCCCGACGGGCTTGGGGGGCAGAGCCGTCCCAGAACGAACGCGATCGACGGGCAGAGTCGCAAGATCTACCGGCAAAGCCGTTGGAAAAATAAGAAGATTATTAAAAGCACGACGCGAAATTCAGCCGCGCGAACACCTTCCGAACGGAAGCGATCGCACCCATTACACATCCCCGTCGCTGCGGATAGCCTCGCACCATGGCGCGATCGCAACCTTCGAGGAAGACGTACGATCTAGGCAGCGCAAATCTTTGCGCGGCACGTGGCGCGGCGTTTTCCCCCATTCGCCTCGTGGCGCGAGCAGCGATGACCGTACGAAAAATGGCGGGAGGCCGATCGTCACAAGAGACAAGAACTTGCGAGCCAGCGCTGTATTATGGGAGCTGACTCAGTGCGCTTAAGAGGAGGAGATAGTCATTCCTGAGCAGCTCAATTTGACCGTAAGCCTTCGAGGCACGCGAGAAGTCAAAGGTAACTATCAAATTTTTCGTCTGACTGGCTTGCTGGACGCTTTTTCCGAGCCGAACTTCCGTAAGGCTCTCGATAAATTCGTCGAGCAGGGGCCGAGCAACATTATTCTAGACCTGTCGAAAATCGACTTTGTCGATAGTTCCGGTCTGGGCGCTCTGGTGCAGTTGGTCAAGAAAGCCCAAACCGCCAACGGTGGCCTACAGGTGGTTACGAACCCCCGTGTGACGCAGACCGTCAAACTCGTGCGCTTGGAGAAATTTCTATCACTCCAAGAGTCGGTTGACGCGGCGGTCGCGAATCTCTCCAAATAGCTGCGGCTCGGGGCGGTCGCGACGCCCAATAGACGAGACCGGTTCCCTGCGGACGCAAGCCAACCCGAAGCCCTCAGCCTCGTGGATGCTTGCCCCGATCCGCAGTCGTCCGGTCTCGACCCATGCATTGCTAGGCTCATACTGCTTGCCTTTACACCCTGACTCGATGTCTCGGTTTAGTACGGATCGCACGCTAGTTTCCTGGTGCTTTCTCACGTACTCGCTACTCAAAAGTCTTCAGGCCCGAGATTTCTCAACTGGTTTCAAACGATTGCTCGAATCGTGCAATCGCTTCAATCTTCTGGGTTCTGTCCGCTCGTTCGGTCTTTTCAAGACGGGCCGCCGCAAACTATTCGCAGCGGCCTCGCTCGGTTAAAACATAAGAATTTTTAATATCGCTCCACTGCCTCGCGCTGTCGGCTATTCTTGTTCGTCCTGCTTCGATTGCTCAGGCAAATGGCCTGCGTGCTTTACGCTCCGTTAACCACGAGTTCGGACGATCCCAAACTTGAACGCCCCGCTGTTATCTGCTTCGCTGAGCAATCGCGAAGCGCGTCAAATTTCTCCCGGCATCCTCGCTTACGTTGGCGATGCCGTGTACGAACTGTACGTGCGGCGCTGTTTCCTGGAGCCGCCGCGCCGTCCGAACGACCACCATCGCTGTGTCGTCGAGCAAGTCCGCGCCGAGCGCCAAGCCCAGCACCTGGACGCGATCGAAGCGCGCCTGTCGGAAGCCGAACTCGACGTCGTCCGTCGTGGGCGTAATGCTACCGGTCGCGTACCCCGCCGTGCCGATCGCCAGACCTATCAGCGCGCGACGAGCCTCGAAGCACTCGTGGGCTACTTATATCTCTGCGACACGTCGCGACTAGATGAGGTTCTGAGCTGGCTCGACCTTTCGATCGCGGATTAGATATCCCACTTACCTTTACTGCGCTGTGGAGACCGACTGCTCTCCGCCAAAGACTTCGCTTCCGTCGAGCCAGTTGAGTCTCCGGCCAACCAGAAGCGATTCCCAGAAGCGATCTCTGAAAGCGCACTCCGCATTTACCCCACCACCCCCCCCGAGGCTACTCATGACTTCTGATAACTCTTCCCGCGATGCTAACGGCGATCGCGAGCGCTCGGACGACCGACGCCGCTCCGACGGGGATCGCGAGCGCTCGGACGACCGACGCCGCTCCGACGGGGATCGCGAGCGCTCGTGGGGCAAGAAAAAGGGCGGCTACCCCAAGCGCGATGGAGATCGCAAGCCCTATGGCAAAAAACGCGACTATGGCGACCAGGGCGCTCGCGAGCGCTCGTGGGATAAAAAAAAGAGCGGCTACCCCAAGCGCGACGATCGCAAGAAACGCGACTATGGCGATCGGGACGATCGCAAACCATATGGTAAAAAACGCGACTACGGCGATCGGGACGATCGCAAACCTTACGGCAAGCAACGCGACTACGGCGATCGCGACCGCCAATCCTACGGTAAGCAACGCGGCTACGGCGATCGCGACCGAAAGCCCTACGGTAAGCAACGCGACTATGGCGATCGCGACCGAAAGCCCTACGGCAAGCAACGCGACTATGGCGATCGAGACGATCGCAAAAAGCGCGATTACGGCGACCGGGACGATCGCAAGCCCTACGGCAAGCAACGCGACTATGGCGATCGAGGCGATCGAAAGCCCTACGGTAAAAATCGCGACTACGGCGATCGCGACCGCAAAAATCGCGACTACGGCGATCGCGGCCGCCAATCCTACGGCAAGCAAGGCAATTACGGCGATCGAGACCGAAAGCCCTACGGTAAGAAACGCGACTATGGCGACCGAGACGATCGCAAAAAACGCGATTACGGCGACCGGGACGATCGCAAACCCTACGGCAAACGCCGCGATCGCT
>ERZ1740068.582-NODE-582-length-16302-cov-8.684249_pt1 | contig 16302 bp, 13 predicted proteins | sample MGYA00581735_ERZ1740068 | MGnify/ENA primary metagenome ERZ1740068 (study PRJEB43018, sample SAMN04849740) | marine metagenome | isolation source: floating plastic debris | place: Pacific Ocean | collected 2008-08-30 | study: EMG produced TPA metagenomics assembly... | reverse complement strand
GAGTGGGAACCACCGATCTGATGGACATGGCGGTAACCTGGCAAAGCAGCTTTGCAGCTACTCTACAAGCAGTAGTCGATGAAGTGAACAACGGAGCTGCAAGTGTAGCCGGTTGGTCGGCGATTGTTTTTGCCAACAAGATCAAGTTGTTTGCACCCACCGACAATCCGACCCAATACAACAACTTGCAAATCTTCAACAATTATAGCGGTAGTGGCACCGCCATGAACCTTGGACTGGTTCCTCAGTTGAGTGGTGGCACGGCCGGTGACCCCATCTACCACAAACAACTGTCGCACGAAGAACACCACATTTACGGCACTGCCCGACACGGCATCCACAAGAGCAAGAAACCAATGTATAGCAGCCACCAAGTGATCGCCGACCTGGCCATTGACGGGAGTTTTGCACCGGGCAGTGCGCAAGTGTTGTACACCACCGATGTATCGGAAGCTCCAAAACGCAAGCGCATTTTGGGCCGCAAAGTGTACGAATTGGCCAATCACCTGGGTAACGTGTTGGTAACGGTGAGCGACAAAAAGCTTCCTTATGAAGAAACTGACAATGTGAATGGTGGCATTCAGCCAGTGTTTGATCCGATGAAGATTCAGTACGATCCACAGGCCAATACCTATACTAAGATCAGTACTACGCCAGGGTGGAATGCGGGAGGCCACTCTACACAAACTTCTCAGGGAGCTTGCTGGGCAGAGTTTACCATTGCTGCTCCGGCTTCCGTCAACAACGGATTAGCGGTAGGGTTATCGTTCGATCCACATTCGGGCGAGCACTACAACACCATTGATTACTCTATTACGGTATACATGGCAGGTGGGCAACTACGGGCCTTACCTTATCATTTTGGTCAAAGTCTTGGCTCGCCCGTAAATGTAGCTCCCGGAGACGTGTTGCGCATTAGTCGGGTAGGCACTTCCATTCGTTTCTTCAAAAACGGAAGTTCTCCCTACCAATGGCAGCAGCAAAACAATATTTCTGCTACCGATCCGATGCTGATCGATTTCTCCATACGCGATGAGAACACCAGCATCACCGGGTTGACCATTGCCGGCTTCTCACAAGATGTGATGGGCTACACGGCCGATGTCATTTCACACTCAGATTACTATCCCTTTGGCATGACCATGTCGGCCCGCACGGCTTATGATACGGAGTATCGGTATGGGTTTAATGGCATGGAGCGTGATGATGAGATAAATGGTGGAAGTAGCTATACGAGTCATTGGCGTGGCTATGACCCTCGTTTAGGACGTTGGTTGAGTACTGACCCTATGGAAGCTAAATACCCATCAATGTCTCCATACAGTAGTAACTTTAATAACCCTATTGTATTTATCGACCCTGATGGAGATGACCCATTTCTTGGTGTAATTGATGCAATAACTGCCTTTATCGTTGAGTCAGGTACAAATTTCCTTTCCAACTGGCTAATTTCTGGGATGACGCCATCTCAAGCTTTCGATAACATTCAATGGTCTTCTGCCGCATGGGAGGCGGGTAAGGCCTATGCTTTTTCGTGGTTTACTCCTACTGGCACTGCAGCAGCGCGGATGATTTACAAGGTTGGAAAAACTAGAATTGGCCGCTTGACCATTACGATAGTGGATGAATTCGTTACTGAGGCATTAAAAAAATACAGCTTAGGAGATTATAATGATGAGGATGGTGATTTTGACTACGAGAAAATCCTGAATACAAATGAATTAACAAAACTATTCATTCATAGTACTCTTGGAGCTCTTATTAATAGTGGCTCAATTGAACAGGCAAGAAGATTTAAAGAGCAAATGATAAAACTAAATAAAGACCATGCTCCCATTTTTGATAAGTTTATGAGGCAATTGCAAGGCGAAAAAGGATCTCTCAAGCACACACATAGTAAACTAGATAATATAGTTCAAAAGCAGAAAAACTTAACAACAAATAGAGTGATCGACAAAGCTAAGGGAGGGGCTAAGTCTACGGCTGTTCAAGACATTTCAAATAAAGCGGCTGAAAAATTATTTCCAAGTAATGGGAGTGAAAGTAAGCCTGTTAGAGCTTCTTCAAGTAGTGGGAATGAAACGAAGCCTGCAAGAGCTTCTTCTACGCAAGGGACTTCTACAAATCGAAAAGTTCCTGCAAAAGCAGGAAGTGGTAGAGAAATCAGGATCATTAAGAATAAGAACCGTGGTGCAATTTTCTAAAATATGCTAAAAAACAGCAACACTAATGCTTTAATACAAAACACTCAATTTCTGAAAGGAATTGGTACTTATACCAAGCTTTCAGTCCACTACCCTAAGTTGATTTGATCTCGGTTTCGGACTCAAAAACAAAAGCCTCAGAATCGTTTTTTCTTAAGGAGACTGGAAAAGGGACGAATAATAACCCACCCCCAGCGAATACTCAAAGGCCCTTAGTAAGGTGAAGGTTTGGTGCTACTTTCGACTTATCGAAAACACAAGTAACACCAAACCTTCACTGCTCATGGCAACCTCCCAACCAACCAACCGCACCTTTACTCAACTCGCTTTTGGCGGCCTGCTCATTGGCGCTCTTGCCCTCACCGCCTGTGGCCCTAAACCGCAAGCCCCAGCTCCGCAACAATTCGCCCTCGACCAGGTTTCCAACAACACCTTATACGAAGTTCGATTGGGGGATGGTGTGCCACTCGACCTCCGGGTCTCTATCCGCTGGAAGATTGAGGACTATGCTGCTTTCAGCCAGCAGTTTGCCTCGCCCCATGCTTACGACAGCCTCATCCTCTCCCCGCGCGGTTTGGAACTGGCCTCCAAAGTGTCCAATACCTTTAAGAATGTAGATTCGGTGTTCACCAGCCAGCGTCATACCTACGTTGCTGCCGTGAAAGATTACTTCCTGCAAAACATAGGCGAAGAGAGTGTTTCCATCAAAGAGGTCATCGTTTCCAACATCACCTTTCCCGATTCTTACACCACAGCACGCGAGCAAAGCGCCATGCAAGAGCGTGAGCTGGAACGCATCCGCAAAGAGAGTGTTGTAGCCCTGGAACGCGCCAAAGCCGACAAAGCCCAAGCCAACTCGCAAGGCGAAGTGGACATGGTGCGCGCCCAAATGAACGCCAAGGTGGAACAGATCAATGCCGAAACCGAAAAAAGCCGCAGAAAGAGCGAACTGGCCCGTGCCGAAACCCAAAAGCAAGTTTCCAAGCTGCAAGCGCAAGCCGAGGCCGAGAAACAGGAATTAATGGCCGAAGTAGACCTCAAAAAGAAACGCGACCTAAAAGCACTGGACCTAGAAGATCAAAAGAAAAAGGATCAACTGGCGATTGAAAAGCAGAGAGGCATGGATCAACTCACCTTCAACAACGACATGCAAATGGCCAAACTCTGCTCCGAAAATCCAGTGTATGCCAGCTATATGGTGAACAAGGAACTGGCCAGCAAGGTGCAGATCGCCGTTCTCCCCTCCGGACAAGACGCCACTGTTTTCAACGGATTGCTCGGCAACAACATGGCCAAAAAATAACCCCGACTCCCTCCCTCCGACTTGCCCGCGTCACATTGCCCCAATGTGTGACGCGGGCTTTTTGTAGCGAAACACCATGCAGCTACTTTACCCAATTCATCTTGAACTCAAGTTTTAGTTCAACACTACTCTCTCCATCCGATTTTTTTCTAAATTTGCGCCTCCAAACGCCCAAGTGTTGGAATTGGTAGACAAGCTAGATTCAGGTTCTAGTGTCCGTTAGGACGTGCAGGTTCGACTCCTGTCTTGGGCACTGCTTCGCAGCGCGAAAACGAGATGCGAGAACGAGGGTTTCCCGAAAGGGAGGCCCTTTTTTTGTGGGTTAACCTCAAGTTGGCGAGGTCATCAATGCCATAAAAATCCATTTTGAAAAAGTATTTAAGCAACCGAGATCTTACTACACTTTTTTTCGTCCCAAAAAGGCAACGTCACTTCCCAAAGTTCTTTCAAAACAAAAGGGTTTCGGCTCTGCTTCGCCAACCAAAGAATCTAAAACACCGCACCTTAATAGCCCTTCTATATGCTGGTTAACTCAGGATTGGTGAAAGTTTGCGCTTAATGCTAACGGACATTGATAATGGTAGAATGGTCATTCGGATCCAGCAAGCCAAAGGAAACAAGGATTGGCTGGTTTCTATATCTCCCCAATTGTTAATTCAATTGCGTGCCTACTACAAAATTTACAGACCCAACGGGCTCCTTTTTGAAGGTCCTACTGGTAAAGCCTACTGGTCAGAATCAGTTCGAGTCGCAATCACAGGTGCGGCTGAACAGTGTGGGATAACAGTCCGAGTCATACCACACATGTTACGGTATTCATTTGCTCCTCCCCTTTTAGAGGCAGAAACCGATATCCGAATCATTCAGGCCATTTGAGGAAATGCTTCCATCAAAACAACAGCTACCTCCACCCATGTCTTCAAAATCCATCTTAACGGCATTGTTATTTCCTTCGACATTTTGTCCACAAATCCATAAATTAGGGAATACATATAGGGTAAACAAACCATATTGGTTTATACCCTCGTTAGTAACAAGCGATGAGGAATGATATTTTAAAACTAGTCCAAATACAAATTGTATTTATAGTTCTATTCGCCTTTTTTAAATTCATAAGACCTCCTGTTTTAGGTGGAGATTATCCTGAATGGGTAAATATTATGCTATTGTCATTACCCAATTTGTTTGAAGGAATTATTGGGGTTCTGATGTTAACCGGAATTGGACTTTATCTGAATATCAATGTATTTAACCCCAAAAAACAGATTCGATTGCGAACAATACACATAACAGCATTAATATTAGCAGGAATATATGTGATTACACAAGAATTTAAACTTCACAACTTAGGCGGGAATAATGTATTTGATAAAAACGATGTAATATTCTCCTTTGTCGGACTGACAATTGGATACTCGATAGTCCTTCATGTTCCACCTACGGGAAATAAAGTTAAATACTAATTAAAATCCAATTGCTAACTAAACCAAAAATAAAATCAAAAACAACCCCCAAAAGCCTTTTATAAGGCTATAAAATACATACAATGAAAAAATTCATCTATTTGATAGCTATTCTTAGTTTACTCCAAAACACATGTTTTGGACAAAATCAAGAAAGTAATAATACCAATACAAATCAAATTTCTATTGGTGTTCGAGATCAGATATACTCTAAAATATTAGGAGAAGAAAGAAGCATTTGGGTTCACGTACCTGAATCAAGCATTTATGGTTTAGAATATCCTGTAATCTTTTTATTGGATGGTGAATTTCATTTTGAATCTGTTGTTGGGATTATGAGGTCTAATGCAATCAGTAGACTGATTCCAGAAATGATTATAGTGGCTATTCCAAATACTGACAGGTATAGAGATCTATCAACTTCTCATTTTGGAGATGATTCAAACACCTCAGGTGGTGCAGATAACTTTACGAAATTCATTGAAAGTGAATTAATACCTTATATAGACAACAATTACCCAACTATATCACACAGAACTTTGATTGGACATTCGCTTGGTGGTTTAGTTGTTGCAAATGCTTTCGTAAAATACCCTCATCTTTTCAACAATTATTTGGCGATTGACCCAAGCCTTGGATGGGATAATCAGAAATTGCTAAATGAAGGAAGGCAACAAATCAAAAATGGTAATTATAAAAGCAAAGCAATTTATGTTGCCATCGCTAACACAATAAATAATGGACAAGTGGCAGATATGAGTTTTGAAAAAGCACTACAAGACACAACAACTGCGACACTTCACTTAAGGTCAATCCACGAATTTGCTGAACTAACAAAAAATAATGAGCAGTTAGTTTCAGAGTGGAAATATTACCCAGATGAAACTCACAAAACAGTTCCTATAGTTGCTGAACACCATGCCCTTAAATTCTTATTCTCTTGGTATGAATTCAAAGATTGGGATAAATTCTACACTCCGGAACCGAAACTTACAGGCGAACAGCTTGTAGAATTGATTGTGTCGCATTTTAACAACATATCAGAGAAATTAGGACATACTTATCTTCCAGAAGAGTACGAAATTAACAGGCTGGCCTATATGTATTTGGGTCAAAACGACTTCGAACGGGCGTTCCCATTTTTTGAATTGAATATTAAAAACTTCCCTGAAAGTGCGAATGCCTATGATTCTATGGGCGATTATTACAATAGCGTTTCAGATACTGCGAATGCAATCAAGTATTTTTCAATGTCATTAGAATTAGGAGGAGTAAACGGCACAGAAGAAAAATTGGAAAAATTGAAACCGCAAAAATAATTTCATGAGCCATTTTCAGGAAGTAAAAAACACTTACCAACAATGCATATCAATCTATAGCTGCCTATTGGCAGGACACGCTTCATGCACTAAACGTTGGGCACAATAAAGAAAAGATTTTAAAAAAATTATAAAACTGACGTCATTGACCGTATGCGGACAAAATCAACCTTCAAAATCGTGGAATGACTGAGATTTCAAAATTTGATCATGTGTTCCATCAACTCATTTGGACCAATTGGCTTACCACTAAAATTCACTTGCTCGAAGTAGTCGTAAAACCCAACTTCTTTGACGCCTTTTTCAAGCTCTTCAGACAACTCCTTGTTGGGTAGCTTCCATACTGCCTTATATACGTAGTCTAATTTTTCAGCTGTTGTATTTTCGTTTATTGCAGCTCCAATCAACTCTGCTCCTTTGTTCATCATCTGCATGAGCAAAGGTCCCATTTTTTCATTCAGATAGTTTTGCCTTTCACCTTCACTCAAGGCCACCCAAGAAGCTTTTGGCTTCCAAATTTCCGTTAATAGATATTTAGTATTTTCCATAATTGCATCTATTCTTTTCCTTATTACAATCACACGGTTAAACCAAGGTCTGCAATTGGCTCAACGCTTGCTTCATATCCCCATTGAAGTATTTCATTTACTGACAAATGATCGTCATAATCACTACCATAGTAGGCCCTATGCACGGTTTGATCCTCATTAATCAAAATTTCAGCAGGTAGTACCGGATCCTGAGGTACAGTTCTCAAACTGAAGAATCCACCACTGATGGCTTTCCATACTTTCACAGGATTTAACATTGTTTTCAACATACCGGCATAGGAAGCGCCAATGCCGTATTTGGCGTAGATTTTATACTTCCCATCGGCGATGATTGGAAACGGAGCATTTTGCTTTCCTGCGTATCTCAGTACCTCCTCCTCGGTCGAGGCGAAGAGCGCAATAACCCTAATTCCGTTGGACTCAAACTCGTGATGTCTCTTAATCAGTTGCTGTATGGCCATGTTACAAAATGGGCAAGCTGCTTTCCTAAAAAAGCTAAGTAGCACCTTTTGCCCCTGATAGTTTTTTAAATCTACCTTCTTACCGTATATATCGGTACTGTAAAATTGAATGGCTGTTTGACTTGATTTAAGCTGCTTCATTTCGATGTATTTTTAATTACACATCAAAGGAAAGCAACTCAGATCCGTATCAAGTGGACGATAAGTCCAAGTTACTGGACGATCAGATCAGGACTAAAATCGCTGTCTGTAGGTGTTGGGAGGGACACCTTCTTTTTTCTTGAACATACGAGTGAAGTAGTGCGGATCATTAAAACCAACCTCATAAGAAATTTCGCTGACCGATAGATTACCTGCTTGTAACAGCTCTTTCGCTTTTTCGATTTTCTTCGCGTTTAGATAGCTGCCTGGGCTGTCATTGTAGACGTCCCTAAATTCTCTCTTGAAGGAAGAAACACTTAACCCGCATAAGGTGGCCAGTTTTTCAATCGATAAGTTCTCGTATTGGTGTAAGTTGATAACCTTCTTCAGATTCGCTACTCTTGGAGAATATAACTCTTCGACCAATTCCAAAACAGTAGACGCATTCTTAGTCTGAATTAACAAAAGAATAAGCTCTTTAATTTTCAGTTCAAGCAAATCATCATTCACCAAAATTGGGTTTTCAAAATAGAATTCAATTGACTCGATGAATTTTGTAATAATTTCATCAGGTGTAATGGTTTTGACTTGCTCCTTCACCTCTCTTTGCTGGAAAGATTTTGGCAACTCGTTCATATACAAATGCCGGAGTAAATCGGGATACAAGTGGATGGCGATGATCGTTACAGGCTGAGTAGCCTCTTTCATCCAGTCCGCGAAGTAAGTACCACACTTTAGTAGGACGGCCTCCCTATCTTTCAGTTCAAGGCTGACCTCAGATGACATCAGTTTGGTTTTGGCTCCCTTCACATAAATAAAACAACCCTCGTCATGGAAGATCGCATTATAGGAGAATGGGGGACGGATAACGATCTTTTCAATCAATTGTTTGTCCTTATAATCAAATACAATTCTATCTTCTATCATCGTTTGGAAGTTAGCAAAAAGTGTAGATTGACACAACAACAATAGCCCGAGCTGCTCCTGTCAAAAGAAGGGGCCACAGTACAGGCACAAACAGCATAAAACCAAGATCAGCTTTTATAAAAAAAGCAGTATCGGGGCTAACCCTGATACTGCTTAACGCTCTTTTTTAGAACCCGCAACACTTCTTTAGGACGAAAAACAAAAATCTAAAAAAAGCTTATGAAGAAACCTTCTGAAATCTTAGCAATTAGATTAAGGTAGGATTTGCCAAAAGCGGGAACTCAAATTGTCAATTGAAAATTCGGTTTTGAATCGTTGCATCGGTTAGTCTGTGGCGGCTCCGCAGGTTCCACTACAATTGTTATTAAATAATCCTGTACGACCACAACGCCCCCAAAGTGTTTCTGCTCCTGGCTTACACGCCAATGTTGGCGCTCCGTCTGACATTCCTTGGTGTTGACATGCGCACCTGCTCCAAAATCTTTCTGCTATATCGTCTCCATCGGAACCACTTCCCGAAACACCAGCAAACCAGATGGGATTAGTTGCTGCTTCCATTTCGCTTAGATCAAATGTATTTCCCTGTCCGTCAACCACCTGAATGGTCTTTTCTGCCTTATCCAATTCGGATCCAAAGTAATTCGGACTGATCCCATCCCAATCTCCTTGATCAAAATATTCACCATCCTTAAATGGTAGGTATATTTCCGGAAGAAAATTGTTGCCTCTCCATTCAAAACCCTCCACTATTTCCGATACCATTGCCACATCAGACTTATTCCCACCGTGGGTAAGCACCGAACTTTCCATCAATTGAACTAATGAACATTCGGAAGAACCGATGGCTACTTTCAAATCCTTTAGGGTAACCGCATAATAGCCTGATCCTTCGATTTGATCCATCAGTTCTTTTAGCGTTTCCTTTATTTGATCATTTTTTGCGAGATCAATCATGCCCAACTGGACTACACCAAGTATTTCTTTGAGCTCCATCCCGTCTAAAGTTGACGCCTTCTGGGTTACATTCGCCCTACGCGAATCACTTGAAGTGCTTGAAAGTGGATTAAGCTCTTCCTTAGAACAGGAAATTATCACACAGAAAATCATCAGGAAAAAAGGAAGCAACCACAATTTGTTGTTTTTCATAACTAATAAGTTTAAGGATTGACCCAGCTACAACTGGTGGAAATTTCTCACACTATCTTTTCGTAAAAAAGAAGTACGGTACTTAGAGCCGGATCAATGCGGTTTAGATATTTTCCTACAATAATATAGAGACAACTTAATGCCTGAAACGGGGACTACATGTACACCTCCTTAAAAAGGAAATTCGGTAGGCTTGGCTGTATAAGTGGATAGCGGCACTTTTTTTTCGGGGTTAAATTCGCTTCAACTGAAGTATGCGGTTGGTCAACTACATCTCATCATAGTGCAACGTGCATTTAAGCGATTGGCTTTCTGATTCGGTATTTGCGTAAGCGTATTGCTAAGCCAAGCAAAAGGTTCCATCCCATTCATCCTTTAGAATATAAAGAACAAATACCCGACTGCAGCAAGGCAGGCATGATTACAGCTGCTTGCACCACTTGGTATGATCCGGCAAACAAGTGTATTTTTGCCCAAATTCTTTGGAAAAAGTTGCGATACTGTAATCGCGTTATGCACTTCGCATAGCGAATTTTAGAAAATAAAAATATGAGTTTAAATATTGACTCATTTTATATAAAGGTAATTCAAAACTGGAAACAAAGCTGTACTTACTGTGCTAAACTCCCTGTCTTGCGAACTACTTGAGGGTGTAGCGAATAGGGATTAAATTAATCGGGTAACCTCTTCCTCAACCCATCCTACCAGCTTTATTGTTCAGCTCAAAATCAGTCGGATTTAGCCATCTGTTGCTCAAAAGTGAAGACAATGAATTCTGCAGGTCGAACTACAGCGACTTTGACAGTAACCCGCATAAAGCCATTGAGCAAGTCTTCAGGAGACATAGTGGAACCAAGTCCAATATCTACCGAGAACGCATCCGCAGGGCTTTTCCCTTGCAAACCACCTTGCTTCCATACGGAAGTGAGGAAACTACCGATCATGCTCTTGACTGCCGACCAAGTATTTGAATCGTTGAGTTCAAAGATATAGGCACGGGCTGCCAATTTCACGGATTGTTCCAAGAATGTCATCGTCCGCCTCACGGAAACATAGCGCCAGTCCATGCTGTTTCCATCAAGGGTACGTGCGCCCCATACGAGGATTCCTTGCCCGGGAAAAAATCGAATTGAATTGATGGATTTTCCAGAAACCGCGTCTACACTCAAACCCGCCTGATCAGAATCGGAAAACAGAATAGGCACTGAAACCACACCGTACATGCTGGTATTTTCAGGGGCTTGCCAAACGCCATAGGTATCGTCGTTGTTAGCATACACGCCAGCCATTCCACCACTGGGTGGAATCAAGTTCACATCGGCTAAAATGTATTTCATGATGAGGGCATAGGCTTTACTCGCCGTTTCCAGTAAAGCATTGTACTGCCTTGGAGTCATTGGGTCCACCGGTGGTTTTTCGATCATATCCAAGACCTTTTTTACCGCTGAGTTGGGCGCATCTGGCGGGTTAATCAAAGCCGAAAGCGATTTTATATTGCCGCCAAACAAATTGCGGTAATCAATATCCGATGGCCCCATCATGTTGGTTCCGACAAAAGGGTAATAACACACCCCGTATTTCAATCCCCTCACTCCCGTACTGTTGCGAAAGTTTTGGATATCTCGATACCATGTGAGTGGATCAGGGTCGCGGCCACCAATGATGTCAAAAATAGCCAATGAGGTTTCCATTTCCTCGGTTTGCAACAGCATCACCTGAGTAAGGATTGCATTCTCTTGTGGCGAGAGTAGTGTAGCCTCTGGACAGATATACATGGTAGGTTCCCGCTGTTTTATTAGCAATTCCAAACCCGTTTTTAAATCGTTTAGCGACACGTTATCATTCACGATTTGCGCACTTTGCTCCACGGGTTTCTTAGAGGGTAGGCCATAGCCACCTACTGAAACGATGTAGGCACCCGCTCCTCCATTTTCGAAAAACAACCTAACACTGTTGTAGAGGTAATAAATCGTGTTCGGATCGGGCAGAATCGAGTAAAAACTATTCCTAATTTTTATGTATTTGCCTTGGGAGGGCCTTTCTCTTTGGGCCACTAGATAATACTGCGGATCGTATTGCTTCACCGGGTCAGCTGGAGGCGTAGGATTCGGAAAACAATAAATGGCCTCAAACTCAGCCATAGAGGTGATTTTGTAAGCTACATTGGTGTAGGATTCCCCTCCATACTCAGCTTTAGGCGTGTAACCGATAAAAGCAGGCACTGCCGTGGCCACCGGTACTACAGAGTTGGGGAAAGCATTTTTCTCATCGATGTAAACGTCCGAAGCTTGTTTATTTGAATCGCTCATAGATCAATTTTGTATTTGGCCAAACAGAGAAAGCAATTAGCAAGTTAATATTTTGGAGACCTGGAATACTAAGTGCATCTATTGCCATTCTTCATCCTACCTTGCTGGTTGCTACAGTGTGCTAATGATTCAATTGCTGTAATTGAAAAGTTCATTCCGCTTCCTGAAACAGATCCAACAATCCACGGTAAATCGCTATTTCATACAACAAAAAAATTGAATTCTGAGATCGCAATGGGCACATCTCACTTCGAGTGTGAGCATTTATAACGAAGGGTTATTAAAAGAGTAGCCCTTTTTGTTTGGTATTCTGAGAAAAAGCACCTTTGAAGACTTGCCCATATCTTCTCTCAGAATCGTTAGGCTTTGTGCGTAGGATTTTCTTTTACTTTAACTTTTGATCCAGTTTTCCATTGCCTCAACCCCAAGTAAGCACTATGAAACGCATTCTACTTTTAGCTCTTGCCACAGCGGTCATCCTGGGCCTGCTGGTGTACGCAATCAACAGTTTACTCCCTCAGGAAGACCTGATTCCGGATGAAGGCACCAATTATTGTGCACAAGTGCAGCGCAACGATTCACTTTCCCTTTCGGATGTTCTGGGCGGAATGGAAGACCAACCAAAGGATCAATCGGGAGTATATGTGTTGGAAGATGGTGCCGGGTCGATGGTGCAGCGCGCATGGTTTAGCGAATATGCTGAGGAAAGCATCAACATTCAGTACTTCATCTTCTCCACCGATAACGTGGGGCTGATCGCCTGTGACTATCTGGTGCGGGCGGCCAACCGGGGCGTAGAGGTCAACATCCTGATCGACGACATCATGGTCAATGCCAATATTCAGGATGTGTTAACCCTGAATTCGCACGAAAACATCCACATCAAAATTTACAATCCGGGCATGAACCTGGGGAAGAGTTTGTTCGGAAAACTCAAAAAGATTTCCACTGACTTTCGGAATGCAAACCAGCGCATGCACAACAAAACTTTTATTGTTGACAACCGGGTGGTGATTACCGGTGGGCGCAACATTGCCGATGAGTATTTCGACTACGACCACGAATACAATTTCCGAGATCGGGACGTACTGCTGTTGGGCGAAGTAGTTCCGGAGGTAACTCGTTCGTTTTTCGAATTTTGGAACGATTCTCTGAGTGTACCGGTTACTGAAGTCAGCAACGTAACACCAAAGAATGTGAGCGATCCCAAGCGCTTTGTGCGCCTGCATGAATACGCCTGCAATCCAGCTAATTTTTGGCCGGAGGCGCGCCAACGCATCGTTGATTTCCCCAGCACTTTCCAAGAAATACGCGCCAACAATGAATTGGTATGGGTAGATGAGGTGACATTTGTTGCGGACATCCCCGGAAAAAATGACGGAACACAAGGACTGGGAGGTGGCGGCAAAACCACCAGTGCTTTGGTTGATCTAATTCAAAACGCCTCCCAATCCATTGACATTCAATCGCCTTATCTGATCACCACGGAAGAGAGCCGTCAACTGTTTCGCGAAGCGGTAGAGCGAGGTGTTACAGTTCGAATTTTAACCAACAGCCTGGCTTCTACCGACAACTTAGAAGCCTTTAGCAGCTATCAAAGTGATCGTAAAGTGTTGCTGGAAACGGGAGTCCAAATCTTTGAATTCAGGCCTGATGCGGAAGAACGTACTAAGATCATGACAGGAGAATTGCAAAAAACACTGGAACAGCCACCTATTTTCGGGCTTCATGCTAAAACCATGGTGGTGGATGGTGAAACGGTGGTCATTGGCACCTTCAACCTCGATCCGAGAAGCGCCAACTTAAACACCGAGTGCATCACCATTATTCCTTCACCGAGAGTGGCCAGTTCCGTTCTCATTGGAATGGAAATAGAATTTCAACCTGAGAACTCCTGGCAGGTGACCCAAACCTCTAACCCAGATGGGAGCGTCCGCCGATCGAAGCGATTGAATACCTGGACACGCAAAATCCTACCGAAATCCATCTTGTGATTTGTCCGTTTTAATGGAAACTATTTCGCCACCGAACAAACAGTGAACCAATGGAATCAAAGGAATCCTCCGATTGTCAAAACCCGTTGGTTCAGAGGCCTTTATAAAGGATCCTCAAAAGTGGTTATTCGAGGGCTTAAGAACCATCAACCGTCTGATTTGAATTCATTCATTGACCTGCGAAGTTTGCCGGCATTTATTGGCTTCCGCGGAGCTTTTAGTTGACACCGATGCTGAGCCACCATCCCATCACTACCAGCCTACTGACCTACTTGACATAGCACTTAAATGAATGGCCGTATTTTAGGGCTAGTATTTATCCGTAAATCCTTGATTTTTAACCTAAAATCTTCCGGACAGAAATAAATTTTTCTACCTTGGAACCCTTATAACATGCTCCGTTTATCCACCTGTCCCACCTTGCATGTTCAATAAATATGAAACGCCCCCTTTCTCCTTTTTTCTGGAGAAAAGAGACGTATAACCCAAATCCAATCCATTATGAAACGATCTGTATTTGCAGTATCAATGGCTATGCTATGCCTCGGCGGCACGGCGTTTGGCCAAATCTATTCCAAGAACTATTATTTCGGCAATACCATTCCCAACTACAACGATGTAACCACCGTAAAAGCCACTGAACAGGTGAATGCTACGGAAAACATCACCGTTGGCTTTGCACGAGAATCCAGCACCACCTTCAGCAACGATATTGTAGTGGCAAAAACCAACCACATCACCGGCGATGTGATCTGGGTAAAACGCTACGGAGTTGCTGGCGTGGATGAGCGCGCTTTTGGCGTAGACCTCACCTACAATGGACAAGACGTGATCGTAGTAGGCTCTGCGCAAGAGCAAAATGGCAGTACCAGGCGCAATGCCTTTGCCATGCGTTTGCAAGTGCTTACGGGTAACGTGGTGTGGTCCAATGAATACGGTGCCATAGGAACCGACGAGGATTTTAAAATGATAGAAAAGTCATTTGGAAATACCAGTATTCAACCAATTGTACCCACCTATTTCATAGTAGGCAGTTCCAACACCAACACCCAAAAGAGCATTCTCTACACCGCAGCAATTGATGAAAACGGCAACTCACAATACTTGAAAACCTATCAGGAAGTATTCGCCAGCAATGTAGTTTTCGATGTTGCCTTTACCATGGTGAAAAACAAGAAAGGGAATTTTATCGTTGCAGGAACCCGGTATGAGAACACCCAGCCCAGTAGAATTTTTACGGTTGGCTTCAGCCCTACTACTGGTTTGGTAAGTGACAAATACCTGTTCTACGGTGCAGAAGTAGGCCGGCTCGTTGGTGGTTCCATCGAACGACTCACCTTTACAAGAAGCGCGAAAGAGGCTTTCGCCTTGACATTTACTTCTGCTTCACCTGACGTAGAACCAGGAGTTACTACCGCCATTTCGGTACTGTTGCTCAATGAAGACCGGGAGCCGAAATGGCTCAACTACTACTGGAGGCCCGAACACCGCTCTAACCAAGGGTATTCCATTTATCAGAATCCACTGGAAGAAAATTGGCTAAACATTTATGCCAATACCTTTAAAAGTCGTAACAACCCTGGTTTCCTCAGTGTTGACATGAACACCGGTAACGTGAATTACTTCATCGAATACAACATTACTGACAACACCGACAGCAAGTTTGCTACCGCTATGGTGGAGGCTAATCCGAGTTTTGGTGGCTTTGGCTACATCGCTAAAGCCTTGCACCGGGATGGAGACAACGGTTTCACCTTGGCGGGCTTGGATGAATTTGGCCGGACCATCTGTGCCGACATCACACCAGTGAAAAAAGAGGAACAAAAGCCTGGTGTTGCCAAGCGCACCTACCAAGACGCCAACTACGGCACCCAGCTGTTGCGTAAAGTAGATAAGATTTCCATCAGCGGAAAAACTGACAATTGCGATGGAACCGGAAGTTCTTCTTTCCGGCTGGCGACTGCTGCAACCGATGCAGTGGATGGTGTTGACCTGAACGAAGCCACTGGCACCTACAACGTGTATCCGAATCCGATCTCGCAAAATGGTGACCAATTGAAACTGGCCTACACCATCGCTGATGAAAAAGCAGTAGAAATTTCCGTATTCAACGCGCTTGGGCAACAAACGGCCTTGCGCAACTACTCCTTGAGTGCCGGAGAGCAGGTGCTCGAACTGGAAAATGAGCTGCTCAGCCCTGGGCTGAACCTAATCACCGTACGTTCAGAAGGTGAAATACTCTATCAAGCCCGTGTGGTAATGCACTAAATCTTTAGAAAAACATAGCGTTTAACCTGGTGAAGGGCAGTATTGGCAAGGAATACTGCCCTTTTTCAATGGATATTGCTGAACGAATGCCAAGAAGAAGCTTTGACTCTACCCTAGCACTAAATAATTGACGCGTCACTTCCAAGCACCCAATCATTGATCGAAGCCCAAATGTGCTGGACAATGAATCCTTCTGACCAACAGTGTTAGCAACTT
>ERZ1740068.581-NODE-581-length-16308-cov-10.706024_pt1 | contig 16308 bp, 19 predicted proteins | sample MGYA00581735_ERZ1740068 | MGnify/ENA primary metagenome ERZ1740068 (study PRJEB43018, sample SAMN04849740) | marine metagenome | isolation source: floating plastic debris | place: Pacific Ocean | collected 2008-08-30 | study: EMG produced TPA metagenomics... | reverse complement strand
GACTTGAAAGGCTGTTTAGATGTTAGGCATGGACGGAATCGGATGATTTGAGTGACGAAAATGAGCATGAATAACATGAACAATATCGGCAAACCTCTATGAGATCTAGGCATTCATGGAAATAATCATTGCAATAACATTATTGAAGGGTTGCAAGACATTTGGCAAAAGTTCTCAACATCAGTCAAAATCATCAATGACCTCTTCCTCGATTGCCTCCCCTTGAATATCATCTTCGTCATGGTTTATAGCCATGCCATTTTTGTCTGAACCACCACCTCTGGTCAGAGGTATGTTCAAATGTTTGTGAATGGCTTCCAGAGTAGACATGCTGATGAAGTAACTAGGGTTCATCGAGGACTTGCTTCTCAACTCCTGCAGTAAGTTGTACGCCTGTAAGCCAAAGTTCACAGGAATTGAATTACATGAATATATTTGCAACGCTGACTAAATATAGCTCCAGGTAAGGATGAAATCGATGAAAGCCATTACCCATTACCCCAGAGTGTCAACTTTCCAAGTGAGGACTTGAAGTTGTACGCTACAGTGCAAAGATGGGATAACTTCAAATCAATATAAAATGCCGCCATCACTGCTATCAATGAAATATTTCATTGTTGCGATAAATTGTGCTAGTCTGTGATAATCATGGCAACCCAGTAATTGCAAGCAAGCAAGTGTATGCGTGATGCTATGGCTTCCGAATGCATTGGTCTTAGGTGGTCGGTGGTCAAGTCCTGCTTCTGACCCATGGTTAAGTGAAAACTGACACCAACATCCAGCGGTTGCCCTTATATCACTAGCATGTAATATTTCTATACAGAAAACAATGATGATGATACCCCAAATACTAGTACGTCCTCCCTAAGTCTGATCTCCCCAACTCCGGTTGCACTGCCATAGTGAGCATTGCCGGCCAGATTAGGTACATCAACGAGCTTTCCCATTCACATGTCATCATAGCCCATGAAAATACTTGAATACCAGCTTGTCCGTGACACACCATGTTAATATACTCACCATGTTAATATTTCCCTTCCTGTGGAAATGTTCCACCAGAAATCCATACAGATCTCCGAGTCGGACTGATGAATCTATATCTGGTTCTTCTAGCAAGATCTGACAGACTTTGACTGCTTCTTCTGGGGAATCCTCGTACGACCTGCAGTTATCAAGTATGAATTGTTGTAATAATTATCCGCTTTTGGTAGGTAGTACAAAGCGAAATTCAAAATGACACCAGAAGCACTCCCCAGATTACAAAACTGGGTTTATTTTCTCCCTAGAAGGCGAGTTGAGCTATAACAAGGGTGACCATTGTAGTCACACATTTCTTTATATGAAATGTTTCCACTGTGTTCCATTAAAAAACTTCCGAACCTCCTCATGCTTGAGCACCAATTTAGCCATGAGTACTGGGTCTAGAGACTAAATTATTTTGGCTACCCGTAGCGCGACAAATCAGCTTCATGACAAGCACTTCCTTGTGCAATTTGAGTGAATGAGAGCCAAGATATTAGCATTTTCGTGATCGGCCTATTAGGCAGAAATTATTGGACACTTTTTCTAATTGTGGACTTAGTGAAGCAATACAGCATGATATTGCCTCAATTTGCACTGCCTTCTTTTTTATCCAGTCTCGGTTGCGCCTCCACCCATTCACCCATACACATCAGAGTAAAAATGATGTGAACTCACTGGAACAAAAGTTGTCCCATCTTACAATATTGAGGAGATCAAAGTTAGAAGGATTGAACTGCATTGGAATTATCCAATGTTTATATAAAGTTTCATGATATGACAGGGGGTTATCTGACAGTTAGGTTGTATACTGATCAAAATTAGGTTGTATACTGATGTGAATTATGTTTACGTTCTGTTTATGCAAATTTAGGTCATGCTTTTCACAGCGCTGTATGCACAGTCTAGAGCATATGCAAAATCTTCTTTACATGTACTGAATCTATACTTTGACCTCCATATGTACACTTGACCTGGCAGCACCCTTATTGGGATAGATGATCGGCATGCCAACTACACAGACATTGTTTATCTCATGGTATGGCATGTCTGTACAGTCGGGGCAAACTCCAGCTGATGCAACAGTCTGGTAGATAATTCATATCTACCTAAGGATTCAGATCAACGGTTAGTAGTGTTTGCGTTTATGGTAGGCAAGCAAAATTGATCCTCCAGACAGACACATTGCACAAAATGTTGTACAATTTGCTGGCTTGTTTATCATAAACTCTATAAATACTTAATGAGTTGGACATGCACTTGATCGATAATCGATATATGAATTGACACCTTCAAAGCTGGCTAAATTTGAGATGACACAATGTACATGTATTTATGGTTTCTATAGCCCTACCATTGATCCTCCCTATGACATTCAAGATCTAGGAATTACCTTTTGGCGTTAACAAACTTCTTGATGAGCATTATTTTGTGTTTGAGTGCCGCTAGACGTTCTTCCTGGAGTGTTGTGTTGGCCATCTTAGCATTAGATATGCTCTTAGCAGCTTCACCCAAAGCGCCAAGAGCTTTCTCATAGTTCTGGTATTCATCTATCTCAGCCTGTAACAACAAACAAACCATCATTCACAGCACAGCCATACATTAATATGCAATAAATGAATAATTGTAGAATGATGATGATTGCTTCAGTATGGGCGTCTGCCAGTAAATATAATTGTACAAAATTGTTGATTCTCTGGAAAATCTAGCATGATCTAGTGATAGATTACTTACCTGAGCACAGGCTTCATAGAACGAGGCTAGTGAATCGAGAGCTCTGCCTTTAGTGTAGAAACTGATAATATCCTTCATGACTTTAGGATTTTTAGTCCAGTCTAAGCTCTGAAGATAATTGGCAGCCATAACATAGATTTCCTTCTGACGAGAGACGCCAGCATAGAATGTTATCTTTTCTGTATCTCCTGATTTCAGAAGCGCTTTCATTCCCTGGGATTACCAAAAAACTCTTAATAGTATTATCATGACATGAATTCTCATCATCCTCAATAATCAGTTACTGACTAAGCTGAGCTTGAACTGTCTTCAAACGCCAGTTCTAAAATTAAATTATCTCGGCACTAACTATCTGGTAATTTCTGTACTTGCAATGCACATCAATTGGAAACATTGATAGTCATTATAATAACTTGTTATAATACTAATATTACATTTATATGCCTATGGCAAGATCACAAATTCCTCACAGATAACAATCACACCTAACACAAAGAGTCTGTTAGTTTAGTTTAGCTTAGCGAAGTCGATCTCCAAAGAATGACTACTAAGCAGATTTTCTGGCAGTTCTGAGACAGCTTGTAATTGAAAAAAAATTGGCTCAAATCTTTGAGAAATTTGCAGTTTTAGCTTTATAACAGCAGTGAGAGCATACCTTGATTCTGTTACCAGCCTGTGTATATTTCTTAGTAGCGAGATGATATTGTCTCTGGTTCATACACACAGTAGCTATAGCCTCTAATACTCTCAGTCTGTCTGCTTCACTGCCCTCATCATCTGATTTCTCTGGTGTTAATTTCTCCACTAAGTCTTCAGTAAGCATCACATTCTGTTCATTACACAGCTTAAGTGCATCGATATACTATAAAATATCAAACCAGTGGGATTACAGATAACACTAAATCTTGCCAGTCAAAGCGTAAACTGAGGACCATAGAAGAGACATCATGCCTCATTATGCCTATAGACATACAATGTATGCCTCATCTTTGTGAGGACTGTGGTAAACTAGCGATATGGCATTTGAACTACTTCATTCAATCGGATTGTAAGAAAATTGTTGATATTATGAGTAGTTAGTGAATGATGCAAGGACTCAATTCCTTGATCGTGGACAGCCATATTCAACAACATAAACATTGAGCGCAAATTTCTATACAATGTTTATGCAATATGTACAATACCTTTTTGCCAATGGCAAGAAGATCAACTGCTCTATCAAACTGTCCATTATCAAGAAAGAACTGAGCACATCTCTTCAGCACCTCCGGATCAGTGTTAGAGGTGAGACTTTCTGAGATGACCTGCAGCGCTCCAAATTGCTTCGTCTCAAATGCCAGATCCAATGCTTTGGAGAAACTACTAGCCTGCAAAACATTTCATTAAAACTAAGCGCGTGCCAAACATTCATGTCTTTTATGCACCTGTAATGATTTGATTTCTTAGACGTGGTGGTCTATCATGTTATTCTGTTATTTATTTGAACAGTATATACAAAATTAATAGTGCTATAAAGAGATATTTCAATTTGTGATGAAGCGTGTAACAGATCAACTTATTAATATTATTTACTATTCTGCCTGGGACAGCCTCCACAATCCAAACAGCTTTTCTCAAACAAAGATCAGAGCTGTTCTATTACCGCTTTCAGCTATTTTCATAAACATAACATCACCTTAGTATTATTTTCATAGATACAAGTTACTCTTGATATTAATATGGGATGCAAATATAACTTATATACTGGGAGCATTTGGAAATATTTACTAATGCCAGTAAATTCAAAAAAAGCACACTGACAAGATGGGCAAGGCCAAATTCACTTTTAAGTAAGTGTACCACACAGTACAGCATTAAACTAAACCTAGGTATATTGGCTACATCAGAAAAGCTTTTGTATATAAACAATGGTCAGAGACATACCTTGTGGTATAACATGACAGCCTTATCCTGACAGCCCGGTTTCTTCTCATAGTATCTAGCAGCTTCCAGCATGTCATCAGAGTTACCGAGCAATGCCAGGTTCATAAGCTGTTCATCCATCTCATTCTCCTTACATAATCTGATAGCGTTACCATATGCCTGAGCTCGTGTGTAGAAGTGTATCGACTCTTTAGGTTGATCCTGATTCTCATATGTTCTGGCTAGCTGATAACAGGCAGCTCTGTCTCCTGTATCGTTACATATCTCAGCTGCTTTGTCGAGATTACCACAATAACAGTAAACTCTGACTAGTGAGAGATAATCTTGAGCTGACTCATAGAACTGTAGAGAAGTCTCCATCTCTCCTGTACTCTCCATATACTGAGCCCACCATTTCCTCAGAGATCTATACATCACATCAATTATGTATTATAATCTCTTACATGTATATTAAACTGACTGCATTGCATACGCATACAGGTTTGTGATTGCGCACACAGATAACATAGTTTTGCACGGATACATCAAAAGCCATCACACAAATTATATGCAGTATTTCCGACTCATCCGTATTTTCTCAAAATAATAGTAAATGGTTACTTGATATTTTTGTGTTTTTTTTTAAAGAAAGATAATGCTTACTTGTCTTTCGACTTGAGGATGTATTTCTCCAGATCCTGAGGTTCATCAAACAGCATTCTGGGAACTTCAAATTTCTGAGTTCCTGAACGTTCATAACTGAAAATAATTATTCATATAATGAGGAATGAGTCAATCTAGAACCATAGACTTAATAATAATAAATTATCATTAATGCCTATATCCAGAATGCAAAATTACCGTAGAACAAAATGTACTTTTCGTCTTGAATAACAGATATCATTCAACTGTGAGTCAATAGGTTGGCAAACTACTGTCAAAGCAGAGCACGACAACTTACCACGGTCATAAATCAATAATACTGTGGTGACCAATCATCTGAAGTTCCTGTATGCTAGTCATCAGTAATAAAAATCAAATACAATAATAATGTATGACTTACTAAGTTATAGCGCTATTTAAGTCTCCTTTTTCTTCAAGATGCTTGGCAAAGTTATAGTAAGAGCTTCTCACATGAATTCTATCACTATTCTCCGCTACTGCTATGGCCTGAAATGAAGAAGAGGTGGAGTCATTTTATCTTAACGAGATATTGAAAAGTGGCATATCAAACTTTTCCTAGCTATCATAAAACATTGAAAACATTTGCCAAACATTTAAGATTTACACTTCCACAAGTTTTAATGTCACAGTCCAATATGTGGGTCACCTTTTGTATTGGGAGGTCTACAATACAATACAAAAGAAGGCCATTATAGTGGTCCATAAATGTCATACTGTTACTTACCTTATCCCACTGCCCATTAGCCTGATACAGCTCATTCAACAGGTCATATCTCTTACAGCTTTTCAGCAGACGTTCAGCGTCATCAAGCAGACCGAGCTGTATGGCAAGTACAGCCACACGAGCATCTAACTCTGCATATTTGCTAGCCTCTCTCAAAGCCTTAGCACCGCGGGCATGTCCCATATTACCGAGACAGACAAATGCTACATCTAGCCTCCGAGATTTTACGCACATTTTAGCCATATTTTCCCACACAGACTCACTGAAAATAAAAAATAGCGCTTAGAATAGAGACTCGAATTAATTGGTCTAATGTCGAACTAGATTGTGTATAACCATGTAAGTTAGCCGTATGCATTACAAGAAGCTGTAGGCATAATCACTCACCTTTTGATAAGTTTGATTGACTTGAAAGCCTCGTCCATATTTCCGATAGTTAGATAAAAGCTGAAGTTCATCATGGCATCTCGAGAAGACTTGTTGGCGGTTTCTAATCCGATAAAATCTCTCATAGTTCTTCTGGCTACATAAGGTGAAGGTGATGAAGCGACGGCTGATGGCCTGGGAGTCAAACTATTCTCTGAAATAAGCATCAAAAACTGTACCATTGTGTGTATTGACTTGATCAAACCACAAATTTTTGTTGACCACGATTTATGCAAATGCTACTGTGTATAAATCAGAGTTGTTTGCTCTCTGATCAACATGTTCAGAGAGGCAACAACTCCAAACTGTAAATATAATATGATCGAATAATTGTAAACTAATTTGTAATATCACAAATCGATGAGTCAGTTCTAAATAACACATATTGTCTCTATTGAGACCATTTTAAGGGATACTGCAAACTCGCTGTGTGTGAGTGGTGAGTCTGCTTGCTTAAATCTTGTTTTCAACCCCATTATGGCAATGGGTGGCAATGAGTACAGTTTTGAATTTTCATAACAAAGTTGTCTTGCGTTGTACCTACCTCCTTCATTTAACTTCAGTTCCTCAGCTTTGACGGCAAAGAAAAAGTATGGGACTTCGAATCCAATGAAAGCACTGAATGTTCTGTTCATTGCGAAGCTATCCTGTATCATTGTACCATGCTCAGGTGTAGTAAACAGCGAAATTATAAGTGATTCCGCCTACAATAAAAATAGATATACATGTTCGCAATATGACGGTCTGTATCCTTGATGATACTTTAGAATTACCAAGTTTGATGTTAGATGTCATGCTATTAAGCTTATTAATTGGGATTGAGCTTGGGGACATGAAGTATGTTTTATGCTGAGTATGGACGAGTAACGATTTGAACATCGAAAAGCGTTGATAACAAAGCAAGCTGAAATTACCTGAGAACATAATTGTAGCTGTAAATGCAGTCCACAAATCAGAGTAGAGAAAAGAGATACATCTATAATTCGAAAAAGGTTCCATCAAAAATAACCATGAAAAACAATGGTACAATTCAATTGACCAATATTTATATGACACGCTTTCCTACACAAGAGATGGCAGATAACAGAGAAGGACATACCTCTTGTAGCATACTTCCTTTAATAGCCACAGTACCAGGTATTCTCTTTACTTCACACACTATAAGTCTAGGCTCGGACGAATCCCAGTATTGACTAACAGGGAATCGATTAGAGATATCCTTAGCTGCTTGATATTTCCCTCTACAATAAACATACATTTGCCACCATCACCAAAGCTGTTATATGCTACTATTATTACAATGGTATTGAGAGTCTTGTGTACATCACTCTACGCACTTAAAATAATGTCATTGATTTACAGAATAGCATAACAGGAGGGCTCTTTAAAGTAGGCACCAGCGATGAAACCTAAACATGGTCTTTGAGCTTCACTTAGTAGTTAGCCTCTCATTTAGCAAGAGAAGGCAATACATCTAACCAAGCAATTCTATTATTCTATCGCATAAAACCTTTGTATACATTTTTTTCTTACATACATATACTTGATATTCAAACCATTGGATGTACCCACAATATACAAGTCATAGGCTGTTATACCATTACATAACAGTTTACAGTGAGTTATGACAAGGTAGCAGACGTACCTGTCGACATCAGAGATTTCGTTATCCTCCAGCTCATCAGGCATATCCATATCCTCGTCCTGCTCACCTCGTCCGCTCTCAAAATCAAAATACTGTACTGTGTCTAACTCCATATCCCATATATATAACTTATTGTCTACTTTACCATCAGACTAAAATCAGACACCAAATTTATAGTACAACCTCATATTTCATTGATTGATTTTTCTTTACGTTTACAATTTAGATCTCCGCATTGCTACACCAAAACATAGTAAAAACATACATATGGCAGAGCAAAGTAACATTTACATGAACATTACCTTGTTGATGATGAGACTGACTTTGGTACCGTTACAGTTACACTTTACTGACAGCAGACTACCAAAGTGAGGAATTGACTCCCCTATGTTCTTGGGAATGTTGTGAGCTTTAGCTTCTCTGCAAATTAAAATGTTCAGTATTATAAGAGCATTAACATATACATGTGCAAAGAATCGGCCCAATGTGCCTGTTTGTAGGTGACAGTTATCCTTTGCAATTTAAATTGATCACTTTGCTGAACCATTTATAAGCCAGCATCTGATTGTAAAAGTTTGCGACACCAAATTTTAGGCAAATACAGAGAGCCAGTTAATGTGTACCTGCGGGATAAGTCAAACACTTTGATGACACCAAGAGAGCTTCCGATGGCCAAATAGTTAGCACAGATATCCAGAGTAACAGGTACTCCCTCACTCTCTGTGAATGTAAGGAACTGCTTCACTGTACCCTGATAATATACAAAAAAATATATGAAACATGTCAGCTAAAATGGATGTAAAAGCAAACTAAGCAAAATGCAAACATGAATACCCAAACATTCTACTTGAATATTATTTTTCTAGTAGCGGGAGGAAAAGTGTGGAAGGGAATACATACCTGCATAGTTCTGACTTGAGCTTTCTGCCCGTCAATGGTGTACACATTCTGTTCATGTATAGCTACTAGCGGTGTCTCACATGCCCAGTTACCTTCACAGAAAAATGTGCAAATCATTTTGTAAGAACACATAATCGATCAACAATCTAAGCAACTGAGCTTCATATACAGTGTTTATACCACAACATTATACGCGTAAGTATGTTCATCATTTAATTTTTACAGATAACGTTTTGCACTACTGGTCTAGAGACAAACATTATTAATAACTGTAGGTAGAGAGTTTAAAACTCAACACATACCTAGACCCCTGAGTGTCTGGTTCTCCTGATTGATTTCGTACATCTCTACGAGTTTACCGTTCCACACGGCTGCAGCCTCCTTACCCACAGCCACACCTCTAACCTGTATACTTGTCTTTATATCATGATGTACGCTGCTGTCAAATGTATCTATAGAGATGGCTTGTGGGCCGAGCTGTACTGCAGCAACCTGCGGCAAACAGAAAGGATGTCTGAATGATCAGGATTGTTTTGAATGTCAAATGGTTGTGTACTAAATAGCTAACGCAATGTATGCCAATCGGTTTGATACATCATCATTACATTTACATAATGTAGTGAATCATCAAAGACAATCTAGTACTACTGATAGAACTTGCCAACAGCATCCTCTGGTTCTGAGGATGTTATGTAACTCACATTTTCAGCAAAGTCTGTCTTCATAATTTGTTCAGTGAGAAGGAAGATATTATCAGCTGTGCACGCAGCCACTAAACCTTCCGCTGAACCAAACTGTAACAGAAAAAGTGACAATCAACAATCTGGAGTCATAACAAGGATATTTCTGTTCTATCATTACCAGTAGCAATAGATAATAACAAGGGTTACCATGTAGACATTTTTGTTATAACTCACACTGATTTGATCAACAAAGCCGTCGATTGCTGATGGTGGCTGTAGTTTCCAACAGTTTTCGTCATCTTCATTTTTATCAGGATTAGAATATTTCCACATAGCCACATTACCGAGATTCGTACCAGCAGCAATGGTCCCTGAATAAGAGACAATCCAGTATTCAACAGGTGAACGCTTGACGAGCTCTTTCGTTCACTTGACCCTTTTTCTGTGATTTTATAACACTGATATTGGAACATTCAGGACTTACGGTATCCCAGATGGCAGTTATCAGAGTCGACTGAATATATTTCCTTCTAATGTTATTCAGGTAAATAATTGTGGTGCTTTTGCAATCTTGACTGAACAACAGCCTTTAACCACTTAACCCTCAAAACCTTGAATAACATCGATTTGAATTAGAAATTCTACATAATCACAGAGCACGTATCAATCACTCACGTTTGTCTTTACTGTAAGTGACACAGTTAAGCACTTCATTTTTATCGTATGCTGGCTGAGCCTCCAGTGTGAGAACGTAGTTATTATTGTTGGTGAGATCGAGTAGCCTAAGAACGCTCTCTCCGGTAGCTGTAGTGAGGATACCCGGCCCTGACCAACACATACTCGGTCTATCACTCTTACCACTCAGCTTCACCTACAGTAGTAAACATCGGTACGCAGATTACTAGTAACAAACCCGCACTCAGTAACAAACCTACCTGCACTCAATAGAAAACCCAACCTGCACTCAGAAAGTTCGATACAGACTTGTCCCCGTCACTCAAAGTAATGCGAGAAGCAGCAATGAACGAAAGAGGTAATGGGGAGACAATGAACTTCCTCACTTCATTGGTGCAAGAGTAAATGCAAGCGATTATATAGGGTCCCGCTCTTTTGACAAATTTAAGCATTCAAACAACACAAGCTTTTAAGCTTAGCAACACAGACTTCTAACTAACCTTGAGAATTTCTTTGAGATCACCAGATGGGGATATGCTATGCTGCGCCAGCGTCAGATTAACTGTGACTGTTACTAATATATTCTTAGATTCCATAATCATGAGTCGTTGTATGCAGCTATCTGTGGTGAAACATTTCTGTGCTTTTCCGTTCTCATTACAGTGATAAACTGAACCTGAAATACAATAATATATATACCAACTATATTGGTGACAAAAAGTGACAAAGATGTATTAAAACCTTTGATTGGGTGATAGGATTATACAAGAAAGAGTGTATATTAACGCTCTGACTATAAAAAGCGAGCTTTAATATCCTGTGAGCTCTTACCTCCCTCTGTGCCGACATAGAAGCCCAGTGCCTCAGCAGGAGCTCCGAATGGACCACCTGGTAGTCTACCAGCCCCTCCCTTCTTCCAGTTGAACATATCGAGAGCACTCTCATCTCCACTTACTGCGGCTCGTGCCAGTGCTGATATATCCCTGCGTTATATACATATGAGATGAGCAAATAAAGACTGTATTCTTCTAATATGATTGATCAGAGAGGCATGAAAAATGTTCTTGGAGGTTGTGTAAATAAACAAAACAACTGCTTTGTTGTAATCTGCTGTTGTAGCCTGCTCTCACAGTACTAGAAGGTAACTCCCAATAAAAGTCACACTTCAATAATAAATCCAAACATTACAGATGGTACAATCACATTTTATATATCACTAATCATTGATTGATAATGACAGCTGTAGTCTGAGTTGTTTGGTGAAGAATTGAAACAGGTGTAAGACAGCTCCGCAACAAAATTAAGACATTGAACTACATGTACATTCTTAAATTTTGTCCTCTCGTAGTTGCGAAGGGCTTAAAATAACTACATGACATGTATGTATGACATCAGTTGTGACATACATTGATGGATCTTGCTGAGCGGAAGGTCTGAAGATTACATCTTTTACACTCTCCTGTAGATTGTTTTTATACAGAGGTTGTGCTTGAACTCTTCCACGAGTGTCAGCCTTCCACACCATGATATTACCAGCCTATAAACAGAGCAAAATTGAGATTATTATAGACCAAATACTGATACATGTGTATAACATCACTGTGTTACATCCATTATTTGATTTCTCACAGGGTTTAAAAATACAAATCTTGTGTAGGAGTTGGAGCCAACCACTATTGCCGACCCTCTCAATAATCAGAATAGATACCACACAAAAATTTGAAGACAAAACCTGCAAGATATTTACCAGAACCATGACCAATGCCTCACGACTTTTCATTGTTTACCAAACACCGATATTATTGATGATTTTTGCAAGCCTAGCATCAAGGCACTGTCGCATACGGTTATCAACTAATGATCACATTTATCTAACCAAACCATGTCTAATTCTTGGTATCTAGGTTACATCCAAGTCAATGGTTCTGAGAGTATCCTACCTGGTCTGTAGAAACGAGCCTGGCACCCTTAGCACTCCAAGCTAAGCAAGCTACACTTGAATTATGTAGGTTAGGCACTTCATGTAAGTCTCTCTCTGCCTCGTTCCATATAACAATCTCACCATTCTCCCACCCCATTGCTAAGATCTTCTTTTGTGGCTGCCAGCTGAGAGCAGTACAGTTCACAGAGCGCTGCACTGTGGCATGCTTAAGATTTTCTCCCTGTAATATGTAGGAAGTTTGTGGATGATACTTTTCTTGACAGCATCACGAACAAAGCAAAAAGAATGTAAACCATCATGTATTTCTAAAATTTAGTCATAAGGCCCCAAGGAGATTCAATACTCAACATGCCAGCAATAGTGTTTTGTATAATTTTATACACTGGAATAAACCATATCCAAGGTTTCCTAAAACAAACCTGTCACATACACTTCATATACCTTTAGTCAGGGTTTCTATACTTATTAGTGCTCTGTAAAACCTACTTGGGGACTAACAAAGCCCAACCACGACCACCAACTACTTACATCACGATTATATAGATTGACAGAGCCGCCTATGCCCTGATTGTAAGAGGTAAGAGCCAACAGCGGATGAACATCATGGAAATATATCCCTGTATTTGTTCCGAGATGATCAGTTCGCACTTTGGTGTCAAAATAGACTGCCATTGTGTATTGTCTGTATTCTTATCTGCAAGGAGCAGAAGAGAAGAGAATATTATGAAGATCTAATGTGACACACTACATTGGCATTATATATACATCCCGCCATAAATTTCAACCCTGCTACACAAATTTATGACACCAAATTGTTATGTTTACCCAGTGTATTTTCAGTCAGAGCAAAATTTTTACATATAAACTTTGATGTATGAGCTCTGAAATCATCAACCCCAACACATTTTCTTACTCTGGAACAGAAATCCAGGTAGTGTAATGCCCACGGCCAGACGGATTAAAAGTAGTTAAACTGTATTGCAGCTTAGCTTGACCTATAAGACAACCAACATGCAAAATGATCAAAATACAAAATCACACCATGTCTAGTGGCAAGTAGTAACAGGGGTCAAATCAAGGAGTAACAGTCACAGGTAAACTGCAAAATTTGCCTGAAATCAGCCGGTTTGCATAAGTTTTTTGGTGTTTTTTGGTTTTGTGTTGTTTTGTTAGAAGGCTCTTCATCATATAAAGAAATGCAGAGGCGTATTGAGTACACCCTAACCCCCTAACAGTAGGGGGTTGAATTCCCTACCCCCTAACGTTAGGAGCTTGAAATCAGTCTATGATTTGAACATTTCTTTCGGAAACTGGTTTTCAGAACATTTCCATGATACTTTATGCAAGGAGTTAGTTAGTCTAACTCCTTGCTTTATGATGCTCAAAATGATTATTGTGCTAAGAGAAACAGTTTGAGATGCTACCCGATGGTGCCTACCCTATCCCCTTATATTCTCATGCTTCGAACTCTCACAGAAATTCCTCGACATTCAGCTTGTTAGGGGGTCGATTCAACGACTCAATACCCCTCATATGAGTGACCAATTTTGGAACGATTCATGTGGGGAGTGCTGGCCAATTTTTCCTTGCCCAAATAGACCATGAAAGTTGAGCATTTCTTTACATGATGAAGAATCTTCAACCGAAACAATACGAAACCAATCAACAAGTAAATTGCAAAATTTGCCCTGAAATCAGCTGGTTTGCACGTTAGGCATTGGCAACTATTTGGGGATTTGTCAATAATCAACTGTAGAAAGCAAAAGTTTTTGTGTGTCCAACACCACCCATGGTTGTTGGGATACAATGGCTTTTGTACAGGAAAGCATATGCCAACAATGAAGTTCCCCTTCAGTTCATTGATGCCAACCCCCCCCCCCAAGGAATGTGTATAAAAAAAATAAAGACAATGCCAAGACCAAGGGGGGGAGCCATCTATCTACCTCTAACATAATAATTATGATTAAAATGATAATAAATTGCTACTGTACTATACTATATTTATAAGTGGGCATGGTGGTTAAATCATGGTAGACTAGAAATAAAATCTTCTTCTTCAACCACAATACAATGGAAAAAATCCTTCAGAGGCCATTAGATTAATGCATACACATGCCCAATACAATACTGTACTGTGGAAAGATGTGGTTACCTGAATTAATGCGTGAATAGTAGTGCAAACCGGCTCAAAATTACCATGAAACCTGAAAAGCAATGAGCGCAGTTTGAAGTGGAAATTAGTATTTCTTTGGAATGTAAACACATGCCAAACCCGGATGAATTTACATGTTTCTTAACAACTGACTAAACTAACCAATCAGAAGTATTGTTACAAAATCTGCTGCAGATTGCACTTTAATCATGGATGCAAAATTATTTTTCTCCAAGGATAGTTTTTAAAAATCCATGTTTTCTCTCTCTCCTTTTTTTTAATTTACCCTTATAAACTATCTCTTGGAATATGTTAGTCACATGCATGTGACCAACACTAAAGGTAAGCTGCATGTATGTGACAAGGATAATGTATAGGGACTGACTGGAGAGTAATACTAATAGTCACAGTAATATCAGACTCTCTGTTTTTTTTTCCAGTTTTGCTTTTTTTCTTTTGAACTACCTGAAAACAACAACAACAACCACCACTTGCAAATATGAGAACACCATGGGTACCTGAGGTTTTTGCAAAAGCCCTCTGTGCAAGCATCTATTTTGCCCTAGTCAAGTATCAACCACCCCACATACTGCACTTAGGCAAAATGGATGCTTGTGGCTTGCCCAGTGTGGGCTTCTGCAAAAACCCCAGGCACCCAGTGTAGAGCACCCACCCACCATGGATTTTTATACCTTGATGAGGAACCACTGAATATGACTTGTCCGCAGTGAAAATTTATTATATTGTTTTTGATCTTTTTTCCTATGAAACTTATCAAGAGACATATTGGTGTACTGTGGTGTACTGTTGTGTTCTAAAAAAATCTTTTCTCACTATTACGGGCACAAAACAACTCGGAAAAGAATAGATCTAAAAATGCCTCGGCATTCATTTGGACAAAAATATTTTCAATGACTCTAGGTAAACATGTCATGAGAATAAACCTAAATTTGCTAGTATTTGTCCAAGTTCTCAGGAAGAGGAGGTACGACCAGTAAGGGCTGTTTTGCACAATTTCACTACATTCACAATAGATTGATTGATAATGCAAGTAGATTTTGTAATAAAAAATTGACATGCTCAAGTAAATAAGTGTCAGGATACCACATACATGGTATCATGACGTTTATGCCATTAATGGCTCTAATAAAGTCACTGGGTAATCGAAAAAGTTATGACTTAACGTAAGTTTCTGATAGATGTGTTTTCAATAATTTGACAAAGTTTCAGAACATTCTGAAAGGCTGAACCCAATGTAGGTCTAAATATGAGTATAACTATACATTGTATTTTGTAATGCAATCCAATACCTCCCTAGTCCCTACACAATGTGGGCAACTGCGTGACTTAAATTTTCAAGTTCAGAAATTTATCGATTTTGGCGTCAGGTGTAAAAGGTTTTAAGGTCTCCGTGTTCTTTTAGGTCAACACAGCACACATATATAAAATATAACACCCATTAGACATTAAAACCTCTCATGTCTATGATAACACCCTATTTGAAGAAAATTTTCAATGAAATTTAAATCTTGCTATTTCCTAATGAGCAATAGCAGTAGAATAAATTCTGCTAATTTTTAATCTTTCTATTAATTATTAATTTTTCTACCAATTTTTCAATGATAGGTTATGTAATTGAAATTCAGAAGTCAAATTTTCTAATATTTAGTTCCAGCTAGAAATTTTACTGTTCTGAGCCAGGTGGGGGCAGCTCGTAGTATGCATTAACCAACCGTGAACTGTTAACAGTGAATATACATGTACATGTAAAATATCCATGACATGTATGTCGGACATTGATATTTGATATTGATGAGTTAA
>ERZ1740068.580-NODE-580-length-16308-cov-26.986956_pt1 | contig 16308 bp, 16 predicted proteins | sample MGYA00581735_ERZ1740068 | MGnify/ENA primary metagenome ERZ1740068 (study PRJEB43018, sample SAMN04849740) | marine metagenome | isolation source: floating plastic debris | place: Pacific Ocean | collected 2008-08-30 | study: EMG produced TPA metagenomics... | reverse complement strand
GAATAGCCCCCTAACCTACACCAATCTCGCCCCCTTTTTAGATGCGTTTACCCTGTCCCCTTACCGACCTCTTTTGTCGTAAAAAATGGGTTGAAGATTTGCGCCTGCGTCTCGGCGCTCATACCGGCACCGTTGTCGGAAATCGCGATCGACACCGCACCGCCCAGCGCCCGCGTCCGAACCCGAATCGTCGGCGCATCAACACCTTCTAAACTGTCGATCGCGTTGGAAATAAGATTCATAAACACCTGACCGAGCTGCCCCGTAGAGCAGTTCACCAGCGGCAGCGCGCCGTAGTCTCTCAGTACTTGAATCGAGTCTTCGCGAACCAGACGCGTCTTCAGGATCGTGAGCGTGTCCTCGATCTGAACGTGGAGATCGGCAGCCTGCCGGTGCGAGTCGTCCGCGCGCGAGAAGGTCTTGAGCGATCGCACGATCGATACGATGCGCTCCGACCCCATCCGCATCGAATTCAGCATCGCGGGAAGATCCTGCTGGAGAAACTCTAAATCTACATCGTCCCGTAAGTCCTGAAGCTCTGCTGTTGGCTCCGGGTAGCTTCGGTCGTAGGCTGCCAGCAGCTCCAGCACCCCGTCCGTATACTCTTCAACCAGCTCGAGGTTGCCGTAGATAAAGTTCAGCGGGTTGTTAATTTCGTGGGCGATGCCTGCCACGAGCTGACCCAGCGCCGACATCTTTTCCGATTGGACGAGCTGGGTTTGCGCCTGCTGGAGCTGCTGCAAGGCCCGCTCGAGTTCGCGGCTGCGCTGCTCGGCCTTTTCTTTTTCTCGCTGCAGCTCTCGGGTGCGATCGCCCACGCGCCGTTCGAGGTCTTGGTTGAGCTGCTTGAGCTGGGCATCGGTACGCCGCTGGATAATCGCGCCGCCCACCGTCCCGGCCAGCGCCGTCAGCGCCGCTTGCTCGACCTCGTTCCAAATTCGCTCGCGCCGACAGTCATCGAAGCCAATCACGCCCCAAAAGGTGTCGCGCACACGCATCGGTACGAGCAGAATCGACTGGATGCCCTGGGCTTCGAGAAACTCTCGCTCGCCTTCGGGAAAGTCTTTGACTAAGCCCGAAATCGTCTGTTTCTCAAGAAAAGCCGCATACCAGCGCGGCAGCATTTCTTCCCAAATAATATTTTTGTTGTTCGGGTTGTCTAACTCTGGCGTGATGCCGCGAGCGACCCACTCCCAGCGCTGGCTGATGGTAGGGACGCCTGTTTCGGGGTGGGGGTGATTTTCAAAGACATAAATGCGATCGGTCTCGGTCGCGCGCCCCAGCGACACCAGCGCCTGCTGGACGGCATCGCGATCGTCTTCGATAACGAGAAGCTGGTTGGCGGCGATCGCGATCCCTTCCAGGAGAGTTTGACTCGAAGTGTCGTGCGTGGAGGAAGTCAAGGTCATACCGCAGCGGCGCGATCGGTAAAACGGTGTTGGCTCGTACTCAACACTTTAGCAGCGGAATTTTCCCGCGCGATCGCCGGAGAGCCAGGATGTTGGAGCCGCGATTGTCATACCGGCGGCGAGCCGATCGCACGGGTCGCTTCGGTGGGCGCGTCGGGCTACACCGTGGCGTAAACTGGCTCGCCCGAGAGGCTGAACGCACGCGCCGTGTCGATTTTGACCGGTACGGTCTTGCCCTTGAGTTCCTCGATCGAGCCCTCGAAAAACGTCAGGCGGTTGCCGCGCGTCCGGCCCATCACCTGCGAGGGGTCGCGATCGTTAACCCCCTCAACCATCACCTCTTCGATACGACCGAGGTAGCGCTGCGATCGTTCCATCGCCTTCGTCCCCACCAAGCGGTTCAAACGTTGGAGCCGATCGCTCTTGGTTTCTTCATCGAGCTGGTTTTCCCAGTTGGCCGCAGGCGTTCCGGGGCGGGGCGAGTAGGCCGCCGTGTTCAGCATATCGAAGCCAATATCGTCCGCCAGCTTCAGCGTATTTTGAAACTGCTCTTCGGTTTCGCCGGGGAAGGCCACGATCGCGTCGGCGCTGATCGCCGCATCGGGCATATAGCTGCGGATCGTGTTGATAATGCGGCGGTATTTCTCGTGGGTGTAGCCGCGCAGCATCGACTTGAGCACGTCGTTATCACCCGACTGGAAGGGAATATGGAAGTGCTCGCACACTTTCGGCAACTCGTGACAGGCGCGGATCAGCCGCTCGGTGAAGTAGCGCGGGTGGCTGGTGGCGAAACGGATGCGATCGATGCCCTCGACATCGTGAACGTAGTGAAGCAAATCGGTCAGCGTGTGTTTGCGCCGCCCCGAGCCCGCAATTCCCGGCAGGTCGCGACCGTAAGCGTCGATATTTTGGCCGAGTAGCGTCACCTCTTTGTAGCCCTGGGCCGCCAGTGCCTCCATCTCAGCGCGAATCGCTTCCGGCGTGCGGGATTGCTCCAAGCCGCGCACGCTGGGCACGACGCAATAGGAACAACGCTCGTTGCAGCCGTAAATCACGTTAACCCAAGCAGTGACTTTGCTATCGCGGCGAGGCTTGGTGATGTCTTCGATGATGTGGATCGGGTCGGTGGCGACGACCTGGTTGCCGTCGAACACCTGCGCCAGCAAGTCATCTAGGCGATTGGCGTGCTGCGGCCCCATAACGAGATCCAGCTCGGGTACGCGTCGCAGCAGCGACTCGCCCTGCTGCTGGGCGACGCAGCCCGCCACCACCAGCGTTAGGTCGGGCTTTTCGTGCTTGCGCTTAGCCTGACGACCCAGGTACGAGTACACCTTCTGCTCGGCGTTGTCGCGAATCGTGCAGGTGTTGTACAGCACCAAATCGGCGTCGTTGGGGTCTTCCGTCCACTGGAAGTCCAACGAGTCGAGGATGCCTGCCATACGCTCGGAGTCAGCTTTGTTCATCTGACAGCCGAAGGTGGTGATGTGATAGCGGCGTGGTGCAGTCATGGGTGTGGGGCGCTTCGGATGCAGAAAAGGCGGCGATCGCACGGTGCAGGCAACAGAAGACGAGCTGCGTGCGGATTTCCGCGAGTGCAAGCATTAGTTTAAGCCAGCGTCCGGCGATTGCAAGCTTCGTAACACCCAATCCCAGGGCAAACGCATACTAATTTTCGACGCTGCAGAAGCGATATTTCGAGCACTGAGCGTAGTCGAAGTGCGGCCACTTTTCGCGACAACACCCAGGCTTCGACTCCGTTCAGCCTTCGACAGACTGGCTTGAAAGTGAAAATCGGGAGTATGCGTTTGCCCTGCACCCAATCCACACGCGACTGCCTGTGCCTGCCTACGGTTCCGGCTCGCCCTCGGGTTTGCTTTGGGACTCGAACCAGGCGATCGTCTGTTCCACGCTCAGCGCATCCAGCGTCGTATTGTTGGCTCGACTCGCGGCCTCCAGCTTCGAGCGTGCCGCCAGCACCAGATTGGTAAAGAACGAAGCGAAGCTCGCATCCACATCGACAGTCTCTCGAACCGACGGGTCGCGGGCGATCCAGTCGGCGACTTGCGGCGTGCCGATATCTTCGATCTGCATCTCCAGCTCGCGCGAAATCTGATGCAGCGATCGCTGAGCGTAAATCGCCAGCCGCGCCAAAAACTTATCTCGATTGGTCAGCAGCGCCGCATCAACGCGAGCGGCATCTTCCGGCGAAAGAAACGAAGCAGACTCGAGGCTTTGCATGGGGAGCTTGAGGCTTTGAAGTGGAGATTCGAGACCGCTAAAACTTGGGGAAACATCTGAGGCGCAGCTAGCTGGCGCGATCGGCAGCTCGATCGATTTCCAGCGCTCGCTCGCGAATCGAATAGCCGCAGCGATTCTCACCGTCGATCATCCAGTGAGTACGCTCCACCTTGCAGTCCGGCAGCACTCGGATAAACATCAGCAGCTCGTGGCCGCACACCGTCGGATAGGACTCCGCCACATTTGAAATCGCGCAGTTATATTCCGCAATGCCGAACTGCGCCTCTCCGTCCGCATCGACCTCCACCACCTCGGCCATATAGCCCTCGTCGCGCCGCAGCGCCACCAACCTGTACAGGCGCTCGCGCACCGAGCCGCCACCGATGCGATCGCGGTAATCGCGCGCCTTCTGTTCCCACTGCTTGCCGAGCACCTTACCGACGCTCTCCTTACCAACCGTCTCGGCCATCGTGTCCAACAGCGACAGCGCGAAGTCGTCGTAGCGGTGGGGGAAGTGCGCCCGCCCCGCTGCCGTGAGCTGATAAACGTGCTGCGGGCGTCCCATCCCCTCGCGGACAGACTGATACTCGATCGCGCCTTCCACTTCGAGATCTTTCAGATGGCGGCGAACGGCCTGGGGGGTCACTGCGAGCACCTCTGCTAGCTCCTGGGCTCGTGCTCGCCCGTGCTTGAGCAGATACTTCAGAATATCTTCCTTCGTCGAGGGATTTTGACTGTTGACCTTCATCGTCACTGGATCTCCGAAGCAGGAGTACGAAAACAGATATCAGGCAGCGCCGCAAAGAATTCTGAGGCGGACTCTGCTGCTGGGAAAAACTCGAATGCGATCGCGGCACTTGACAACCCGCAAAGCGCCCACACACCACTAAAAAAAGCGGCTGGATCGGTCATTCGCCCCGTCATAACCTGCACCCGAACGACATACAAAAAAACTTTGACAACGTAACTATTGCTAAAGTACCTTACGGGTGGGGGTTTGACAACAGCTATGTTGCTTAATAACCTTCGCTACGCATCTCGGCTAGTCGTTCGACCCGACCGAGCTGCATCCAGAGGGTGTGCTCTAGTCGATTGGCTCGCGCCACCCTGGGAAGTCTACGTCGTTAGCGACCCGACCATGACCGCATCCGCAGTCCCGCAGCAAGCCAGCGCTAGAAGCCTCACGGCCATGCGCCAATTTGTCGAGCAGTACGCCCAACAAACGAACACGTACTTTTCCTCGGATCTGAGCATCACCGCATTCGTGGTCGCCGGTCTTGCCAAAAACGAAGAGGAGTTGGGTGCACCCCTCTGCCCCTGCCGTCACTACCAAGACAAGCAAGCCGAGGTCGAGTCCGCCTTCTGGAACTGCCCCTGCATCCCCATGCGCGAGCGCCGAGAGTGTCACTGCATGCTCTTCGTACAGCCAGACAATGACTTCGCGGGTGACCGCCGCGAGATTTCGCTAGAACAAATCTACGAAGTCATTAACGCCGACTATTAGGCGCTGCCCTCAGCAAGCCCCCACACCGTCCGCTACCGTTCGCGATTGCCCCTGCACTGTTTGCACTATGAGCGCTACCGTCAAGACTCTCGTCAATCAGCCTTACAAGTACGGCTTTGTGACCGATATTGAAGCCGATGCGATTCCGCGCGGCCTCAATGAGGACGTGATTCGTCTGATTTCGGCGAAGAAGAACGAGCCGGAATTCATGCTCGAGTTTCGCCTCAAGGCGTACCGCAAGTGGTTGCAGATGCAAGAGCCCACCTGGCCGCACGTCAACTATCCGCCGATCGACTACCAGGATATCGTCTATTATTCCGCACCGAAACAGGAAAAGAAGAAGGCGAGCCTCGATGAAGTCGATCCGGCGCTGCTAGACACCTTTGACAAGCTGGGCATTCCGCTTTCGGAGCAAAAGCGCCTAAGTAACGTCGCCGTCGATGCGATTTTCGACAGCGTTTCGGTCGCGACCACCTACCGCGAAAAGCTGGCTGAGTCGGGCGTAATTTTCTGCTCGATCTCCGAAGCACTCCACGACTATCCCGAACTGGTGCAAAAGTACCTCGGCACGGTGATTCCCGCCGCTGACAACTACTTCGCGGCGCTGAACTCGGCGGTGTTCACGGACGGTTCGTTCGTCTACATTCCGAAGGGCGTCAAGTGCCCGATGGATCTCTCGACTTACTTCCGCATCAACAACGGCGATGCGGGTCAGTTCGAGCGGACGCTGATCGTTGCTGAAGAGGGCGCGTCGGTGACGTACCTGGAAGGCTGCACTGCGCCGATGTTCGATACGAACCAGCTCCACGCCGCGATCGTCGAGCTAGTGGCGTTGGACGACGCCGAAATCAAGTATTCGACGGTGCAAAACTGGTTTGCCGGTGACGAGAACGGCAAGGGTGGAATCTATAACTTCGTGACCAAGCGCGGCATCTGCAAAGGCAAGAACTCGAAGATTTCTTGGACGCAGGTGGAGACCGGCTCGGCGATCACCTGGAAGTATCCGAGCTGTGTGCTGGTTGGCGACAATTCGGTGGGCGAGTTCTACTCGGTGGCGCTGACGAACAACATGCAGCAGGCCGATACGGGAACCAAGATGGTTCACATCGGCAAGAACACCAAAAGCACGATTATCTCGAAGGGGATTTCGGCGGGTCGATCGCAAAACAGCTATCGCGGCCTGGTGAAGTTCTCGCCGAAGGCAACGGGCGCGCGGAACTATTCGCAGTGCGATTCGATGCTGATTGGCGATCGGGCGGAAGCGAATACGTTCCCGTACATCGACGTGCAGAACAATGCATCGAAGGTGGAGCACGAGGCGTCTACGTCGAAAATTGGTGAAGACCAGCTGTTCTACTTCACACAGCGCGGTATCTCGGAAGAGGACGCGGTGTCGATGATCGTCAGCGGGTTCTGTAAGGACGTGTTTAACGAGTTGCCGATGGAGTTTGCGGCGGAGGCGGATAAGCTGCTGAGCCTGAAGCTGGAAGGTGCGGTTGGTTAATCGCGATTCGGTAGGGTGCGTCACGGCTGCGATCGATTATCGAAATTCGCGATAGCGTCGCACAGCCGTAACGCACCGCGATCTCGTTCCACATCCAGCGGTGCGTTATGGCGAAACCAAGGCGATCGAAAAAGCCGAAGCTTAGCCGTCGCCATGACGCACCCTACCACTTTGTCCTATCTATGCTCGACGTATCACAGTCAGATTTTATAGGTAGAGCATTTTCTGGCCTCCTCACAGGACTAGCAATTGTCGCAGCTAACTCCTGGCTAGATAGACTTCGGCGTAAAGCTTTGGAGAGAGATATTTCGCGATTGGTTGTATTTACGCTTGATGGCAATATCAACTCATCCTTGAGTTTTTTGAATAACGTCAGTAAATCAAGAGAATACCCTCCAGAAGCTCAGGAAAGTTCAAGACTTACAATCAAAGATATTTGTGAAAACTACAGGAGAGAGCTAGAAGACAATCCTTTTTCCTCTCAGGTTACTGAGGGCATCAAAGTTTTTGAAGGAGAAACTTTTGAAAGCTTAATAGTCTACATACAGCAAGCAAACTTTTTGCTGAGACGCTTGCTTCGTTTCGATAGCTGGCTCAAGACCACAGAAATGACGCTGAGTTCACCACACATAATATTCGAGCAGTCAAAACTGGAGAACAATGTTCGATTAGTTTTTCTTTTGTCAATTTACATGAAAGCGAAACTAGCTAAGATAAGCTTCTCCGAAGCTCAAGGATACGTTGAGGAATACTCAATGATTGACATAGACTTTTCTGCGAAGGATGAGATGGAGTCCAGAACCTTCAATTCGCTCTTTCAATATGAAGAGAATAGAGAAATCATAGAGACATATCTTCGTCCACTGTTCTTGAAAGCCTACAAATGGCTTATCTTTACTTCGACTTCTTTCGATTATCCAGATAAGTCAGCTATGTCGAGAATCCGCTCCTCACTACTATTCGCATTTAGAGCTAGAGGAGATTGAGTCTAATTGATTTCTTTACTAGCCTTTTATTGACGCTAGCTCAAGTCCTTCGCGCTTTTTAAACGTTTGAAATCGTAACGCTCACATGCTTGTCGAAAACGCAACCACAGTTCTCTCCGTTAGAAGCCTAACCGCTAACATCGGAGACACCCAAATCCTCAAAGGCTTAGACCTCGAAATCAAAGCCGAATCAATTTACACTGGTAGGTGTGTCTCGCGAAATTTTAATACACCTGGCTTCGATCGCAACGAGGAGAGAATCGGACTGTGAATACTGCTGAAATTTTCTTCTACTCTCCGCACTTCCCCGACGACCTGGCCAACCTACCTGAAAGCGTCAATGAGTCGTGGGACTGGTTTTATGACGTCGGTCGTCCGAAGCTGGACATTACAGATGGCGAGTATGCGTGGATTTTTCAGACATATATTTACCTCAAGAGTAGAGGCTTCAACTGCACGGCAACACGCGTTATGCCGACGAATGGAATCGTTTTTGTCCACCGTAATTTTTTGCCATTCTTGCAGCTTCCCGAACGAGATCAGCTCTTCGTCTGCGTCCAGGCGGACAAGGCCCCTCACCCTTTTTCCCAAGCCAGCGTCGTCCTGACAGAGGCAGGGCGCTATCTACGCTGGGCTCACCGAATGTCCTTCACGAATCCGCCCGTATTGTGGCGGCAACGCAAACCTTACAGAAATCGTTTTTACATTAAGCACTGGCCAGTCCCAAATCTCAAGCCGCGCGATCCAGCTCGTGGCAGCACCGTCAAGAACGTGGCCTACATGGGCGTGGCTCACTCCCTCGCGCCGGAGCTACAGACGGAAGCTTGGAGGGATGCGTTAGAGAGAAGCGGATTCTCGTGGATTTGGAAGAAGGGCTGGAGCCGATCGGACTGGACGGACTTTAGCGAGATCGACGTCATTGTTGCCGTGCGATCTTTTGAGACTCAGAAGCATGAGTGGGCCTCGAAACCGCCAACGAAGCTGTTCAACGCATGGCTCGCCGGTGCGATTCCCATTATTGGTTCGGAAGCGTCCGTTCGTGAAGTTGGCAATCCCGGCGTTGACTACATCGAAGTGAATTCGGAACCGGAAGTCTTGGCAGCGCTCGAGCGCTTGCGGGATGACAAAGATTTCAGAGCGAAACTCTTGGCCGCCGGTCGGGAAAAAGCGCGTGAAATTTCTGTCGATGCGATCTGTAGCGACTGGATGGAACTCGTGGCTCGGCTACAGAACGAACACAAAAGATGGAGCCAGCAATCTGCTGTCTTCCGAGGGGCCTTTTATTTGAGGTCGTGCTTTAGAATCGCGTTCGACAAGATTTTTCATACGATTTCACACAGAAGGAAGTGAATTTTAACTTCTAAAGATTAAGCTTCGGGATGTTGCCGGTTGAAGTTATTCAACAGCTATTCCCTCCATTAACACTCAGTGCTCTAAGCCTTATTACAGGATCATGATTATTGAAGACGCAACCACAATTCTCTCCGTTAAAAATCTAACTGCCAACATCGGAGACACCCAAATCCTTAAAGGCTTAAACCTCGAAATTAAAGCTGGAGAAGTTCATGCCATTATGGGCCTTAACGGCTCTGGTAAAAGCACCTTCTCGAAAATACTTGCCGGACATCCCGACTACGAAGTGACTGGCGGGGAGGTTGTTTATCGCGGCCAGAATCTCCTCGAACTCGAGGCCGAAGATCGTGCCCTTGCAGGCATCTTCCTCGCCTTTCAATACCCGATCGAGATTCCCGGCGTCAGCAACCTCGACTTCCTGCGCGTCGCCTACAATGCGCACCGCAAAGCTCGGGGCCTCGAAGAACTCGACATGTTCGACTTCGAGGATCTCGTCCACGAGAAACTCGATATCGTCAAAATGGACGGCTCATTCCTGAACCGCAGCGTCAACCAGGGTTTCTCCGGGGGCGAGAAAAAACGTAACGAAATCCTGCAAATGGCGCTGCTCGAGCCGACGATGGCGATCCTCGATGAGACTGACTCCGGCCTCGACATCGACGCACTCAAAACCGTCGCTGGTGGCGTCAATCAGCTGACGAACGAAGATAACTGCACGCTGATGATCACCCACTATCAGCGCCTGCTCGACTACATCGTTCCCGACTACGTCCACGTCATGTACGACGGGCGCATCATCACCAGCGGCAACAAAGACCTGGCGATAGAGCTGGAAGAGAATGGCTACGATGACACGATCGCCAAATATGCGGGTGCGGGAGTCTAGATGATGGCGATTTCTACGATGACGAGTAACCCGCTGAAAACCTGGCTGGCGGCGCGCGCGGCGACGGACGATGCGGCGCTGTTGAAGCTGCGCGATCGCGCCGAGGCGTGGCTGCAAGAGTCGGCGCTACCGACGACGCGCGATGAAGAGTGGCGCTTCACCGACCTGAGCGCGATCGCCAAGCTGGACTTCGCGGCTCCGGCAGTGCTGACTGCACCGGAAGTTGAGTCGCTTTGTACTGAGGCCGAGCTGCGGCTGACGTTTGCGAACGGTCGCTACTGCGAAGCGCGATCGAGCTTCGACAAGCTGCCGAGCAAAACCTACGTCGGCGTCTGGTCGCAGGCGAGCCAAGAGATTCGCGATCGCGTTTCGGCGTTCGTCGCGCAACACACCAACGTTAATAAGCCCTTTGCGGCGCTGAATGCGGCCAGCGTGGAGGACTTCGCGATCGTTTGGCTGGGTGCGGGCGCGATCGTCGAGACGCCGATTTCGCTGCTGAACGTGGCGGCAGCGGCGGGCGATGCGATCGTCAATACGCGCGTCGTCGTCGTGGCTGAGGCCAACAGCAGCGCCACGATTGTCGAAGAGTTTGTTTCCGAGGGGCCGGGAACGAGCGGCAACTGTCTCAGCAATGCGGCGATCGACCTGCATCTGGCCGACAACGCCGAGGTCAACCACCTGACCGTTCAGCGCGAAGTCAGCACCACGACTCACATCCATCACATCGATGCGACCCAAAGCCGCGACAGCCGCTACGCCAGCCATATCGTCACGCTGGGCGCGGGGCTGTCTCGACAGGAAATCGAAGTGGTACAAACTGGCGCGGGGACGGCGACGACGCTCAACGGCCTGTCGGCGATCGGCGACAAGCAGCTTGCCGACACGCACACCGTCGTGAGCTTGCAGCACCCGCACTCGACGATCGACCAGCTTTGCAAAAACATCGTCGGCGATCGCGCCCGTGCCGTGTTTGACGGTCGCATCGTCGTCGCGCAGAAGGCGCAGCAGACCCGCGCCGACCAGCTCAATCGCAACTTGCTGACCTCGCCGAAAGCCCGCGTCAACACTAAGCCACAGCTCGAAATCGTCGCCGATGACGTCAAGTGCAGCCACGGCGCAACGGTCAGCCAACTGGAAGCCGACGAGCTGTTTTACCTGCAAAGTCGCGGCCTCGATCGCTCGTTGAGCACGAAGCTTTTGATCGATGCTTTCGCGGCGGAAATCCTCGAAGCGCTACCGGTGGCGTCAGTGGGCGAGGCAATCGCGGCGATGACGGCCAGCGCCAATTTGAAGAGCTAAAATCCAGATCCCAGCCCCCTGCATCCGTACGGTTTGAGGATTCCGCTCGCCCTTAATTCCCCAGCTTTCCGATGGATGCCGTCCTAAATTTCCACGCGATCGATCCGAACAACCTCGGCGATTTTCTCTCGTCCCCGTTCGAGTACTTCGACTTTCCGGGGTATCGCACCGAGCGCCTCGATATTCTCGAGTTCGAGACGTACCTGACCGAGCCCGCTCGCGTGTCTGAGCTGCGCGATACGCTCGATGACGTTCGCAAAAGCTGCAAGCGGCTTCACGTCGTCCTCGGCGGCGGCGGGCTGCTCGCGCCCCGGTTTGAAAAGGCGGTGGCGGCACTGCGCGATCGCATCGCCAAACCGAGCGGCGGCACGATCGTTACCTGGGGCGTGGGACAACAGTCCTACGGCGTTGGGAACGTCGGGCAACGCGTCGATCGCGATGACCCGAAAGTGGCCAAGCAGATCGCGGAATTTCCCTACGAGCGCTACGTAGCGGACTGGGATCGGGTCGGCGTACGCGACGTGGGCTACGGCCTGAACTTGGAGTGGTTGCCCTGCGCGAGCTGCATGCACCCGGCCTTCGAGCGCAAGCGGGCGATCGAGCGCGACTTCGTTGTCTATTCCCACGCGAAGTACGAGCTGTCGCTCCCCGGCATTCCCGAGCTGAGCCATACCGAAAGCTCGCTCGATCGCGTCCTGGACTTTCTCGGCTCGGCGGAAACCGTCATCACCAGCTCCTACCACGGCGCGTACTGGGCGACGCTGCTCGGACGCAAGGTGCTGGCGTTTCCGTTCACGTCGAAATTCCTGACGCTCCAGCATCCCGTCGGTCTCTACCCAACGCCGAACTGGAAGCAGCCGGGAATCTACTGGCGACCGTTTACCAAGACGTTCCTGAACAAATTTCGCGTCGATATCAAGTTCTCCGAGCGCTTCCGCTGTCAGCCTGACGACTGGCGCAGTCACACCCGCGACCTGCCGAGCCATCCGGAGGCGCTGCGCGAGTGCCGCGATCGCAACCGTGCGTTTCACGAGTCCTTTTGCGCGGCGATCGACGCGATCGTCTAGCTCATCCAAACATCAACCGCCATGCAGACCCTCACCTTCAGAAACGGCGATACGATGCCCGCCCTCGGCCTCGGAACCTGGAAATCAGCTCCGGGCGAAGTCGGCCAAGCGGTCGAGTCGGCGATCGAGCTGGGCTACCGCCACATCGACTGCGCGGCCATCTACCGCAACGAGCCCGAAGTGGGCGCGGCGTTTGCCTCCTGCCTCGATCGCAGCATCGTCCAGCGCGAGGAACTGTGGGTCACCTCCAAGCTTTGGAACGACTCGCATCGTCCCGAGCACGTACAGTCGGCAATCGAGAAAACCCTCGCCGATCTCCGGCTCGACTATCTCGATCTATATCTAATTCACTGGCCGGTGTGCCTGCCCCACGGTCAGCTGTTGCCGGAGAAGGGCGAAGATTTGATTGCGCTCGACGAACAGCCGATCGCCGACACCTGGCAGGCGATGGAGGCGCTCGTCGAAAAGGGGCTCTGTCGCCATATCGGCGTCTCGAATTTCAGCATTAAGAAGCTGAAGGCGCTGCAAGCTGCGGCGACGATCGCGCCGGAGATGAATCAAATCGAGATACACCCGCACTTGCAGCAGAATGAAATGTTCGACTACTGCCTCCCCAACGGCATCAACCTAACGGCCTACTCGCCCCTCGGCTCCGGCGATCGCCCGGACTCATTCAAGGCCGACGACGAGCCGGTACTGCTGGAAAATCGGACGATCGCGGCGATCGCCGAGAAGCGCGACTGCTCGCCCGCGCAAGTCCTGCTGGCCTGGGGGCTGGTGCGAGGCGGGGCCGCGATTCCCAAGTCCGTCAACCGCGAGCGGCAGGCGCAAAACCTGGCCGCAGCGAAGATCGAACTCACGCCCGAGGACGTCGCCGCGATCGCCCCGCTCGATCGGCGCTACCGCTACGTTTCCGGCAGCTTTTGGGCGCAACCCGGCAGTCCCTATACCCTAGAAAATCTCTGGGACGAAGCCGCCTAATCCCCCGCTCGTTCCCCGCTAATTCCTGGCTTCCGCTCTTTATCGCTCTACATCCGCTCGCTCCAACCATGACCTCAGCCGCCGAACCCCGCACAGCCCTCGCCGATCGTCTACGCGCCGACTTCCCCGTCCTCGAGCAAACCGTCCACGGCAAGCCGCTCGTCTACCTGGACAATGCCGCCACCTCGCAAAAGCCCCAGGCTGTCCTCGACGCGATCGCGCACTACTACTACCGCGACAACTCCAACGTCCATCGGGGCGTCCACACCCTGAGCGCCCGCGCCACCGACGCCTACGAAGCGTCGCGCGATAAGGTCGCCGCCTTCGTCAACGCGCGATCGCGCGACGAGATCGTCTTCACGCGCAACGCCAGCGAGGCGATCAACCTGGTGGCCTACACCTGGGGCAACGCCGAGATCCGAGAGGGCGACGAGATCGTCCTCTCGGTGATGGAGCACCACAGCAACCTGGTTCCCTGGCAGATGTTGGCGCAGCGGACGGGCGCGGTGCTGAAGTTTGTCGGCCTGACAGACACGCAAGAATTCGACCTCGACCAGTTTCGCTCGCTGTTGAGCGATCGCACGAAGCTGGTCGCGATCGCTCACGTTTCCAATACTCTCGGCTGCATCAACCCCGTCGGGGAGGTCATCCAGCTCGCCCACGATCGCGGTGCGAAAGTCCTGATCGACGCCTGCCAGAGCGTGCCGCACATGCCGATCGACGTGCAGGCGATGGGCTGCGATTGGCTCGTCGCCTCGGGGCACAAAATGTGCGCGCCCACGGGTATCGGCTTCCTCTACGGCCAGAAAGACCTGCTCGAAGCGATGCCGCCGTTCCTGGGCGGGGGCGAGATGATCGCCGACGTGGAACTGGAAGGCTCGACCTATGCCGGATTGCCCCACAAGTTCGAGGCTGGGACACCCGCGATCGGCGAGGCGATCGCCCTCGGTGCGGCGGTGGACTACCTGACCGATATCGGGATGGACGAAATCGAAGCCTGCGAGCATTACCTCTGCCAGTATCTGTTCGATCGGCTGCGCGAGATTCCCGAGCTAACGGTCTACGGCCCCGAGCCCAACGCCGACGGAAGCGGACGCGCGGCGCTGGCAGCGTTCACGACTGAACTCGTCCACGCGAACGATCTGGCGCAGCTCTTAGATGAGGCGGGTATCGCGATTCGCACGGGGCACCACTGCACGCAGCCGCTACACAAGATTTTGGATGTGAGTTCGACGGCGCGGGCAAGTCTGTATTTCTACAACACGGAGCGGGATGTGGATGCGTTTATTGCGGCGCTGAAGGATACGCTGGAGTTTTTCGGCAATATCCTCGGCTAATCGCGAGAAACCGTTTTTTGCATTGCACGCTCGATTGGTTTTCAATATCGGCTCGATCGCTTTGGCGTTGATGCTCTGCTGCTGGTGTGGCGGTTCGGGCGGTTGTCGATCGGTCGCAGTTCCAGCGACGATCGACACCACCGCAATCGAGTCACCCATGCAACAGATCGCCGAATTCTGTCCAAAATGGCTCGTCACCGAATTCGCTCTCTTCGGTTCTGTTCTTCGCGACGATTTTCATGCCGGGAGTGATATCGATATCCTCCTCGACATCGATCCCAACGCCACGCGCAGCCTCACCGAAACGCCGCCAATGCGCGACGAGCTGGAAGGGGTGTTCGATCGCAAAGTCGATCTAATTTTCAAAGCCGCGATTGGATGTGCCAAGCGCAATTTTTTTCACGATGTGCGCGTTTTCGCACTTTCAACGCCAGAACTCTCGGACGGATATTGTTGAAGGTGTTGTAGAAGGGAAGGGCACACCGAGAATCGATCGGCGCTTACTTTGCGATCGCGGCTGGTTATGGGCTGGTTCGAGCGACTGACTGGATTTCGCGAAACATCACCCGCGCAGGTGCGAGAGCGCCTGACGATCGCGGGCGACAAACTCACGTCGCGGGTCAACGGGCGATCGTGGACGTACGGCAAACTGACAACGCCATCGCTGAGCGAGCTACGGCGGGCGGTCGGAAAGCTCGACGGCGATCGTGGACGGCTCACCGTGCGCGAGGCGATCGCGGATGTGGGAGAGCTGCACGCCGACCCGGCCAACGCGGGCGCGACGTTTCAGGTAGCATCGCAGTTCAATCTACTGGAGATGGTCGATCTGGAGGTGACGCCGGAGGCCGGGGTGGGGATTTACGATGGCGACCCAACCCAGGGGCCGCGCTGTGCCATCGCAGCGGGAGCGGGGACGATTTACCGCAACTATTTCGCACCAGTCAACGGCCAGGTCGGACAGTCGGCGGAGAATCAGATCGACTGTTTGGCGGATTTAGGGGCGGCGCTGGGGAACGCGGACGGTCGGCTGTGGGCGATGCGGAATGGCTACGCGATCGCGAGTCGGGAAGGGCTGCGGGAGATTTCGAGCCGGTTGGCGGCGGCCTCAGCGGCGGAACTCGATGGGCTGCGCGAGCGGCTGCGGGTCGGGGTGCAGCACCACACGCAGGTGACGATCGGCGCGGCGGAGCATTGCGTCACGCAGGTGTATGGCTCGGCGCTGCCGGTGGCGTATTCGGATTGCGGGGCGGCGGAGGGGGAGCGGTTTGCGCGGCTGGTGTTGGAGGCGTCGTATGAGGCGACGCTATTGGCGGCGATGCTGAATGCGGCAGAGACGGGGAATCGGCGGGTGTTTTTGACGCTGTTGGGCGGCGGGGTGTTTGGGAATGAGTTGGGGTGGATTTTGGATGCGGTGGGGCGGGCTTGCGATCGGGGGTGGGGGTTGGATGTGGTGGTGGTGAGTTACAGGCGATCGAGGCCGGAGGTGCGGGCGTTGGTGGAGCGGTATCGGGGATAGTCTTTGAGGCGTTTAGGGATTGGAAATTTGCAGGCTTCGCTCTGCGCCCTCGGCGATCGCGTCTTCCATCTCGTCGAGGGTTACGGGGCCGCGATCGGGTTGGTGCAGGATGCCGGAGAGGGTTTGGACGGGTACGTCGAGGGGGACGATTTTGACTTGGCCGGATTCGTCGATGGGCGTTGGTGGATAGAGCTAGGTTATGGCTTTTCGGTAAGGTACGGGAACCTC
>ERZ1740068.579-NODE-579-length-16322-cov-9.621995_pt1 | contig 16322 bp, 18 predicted proteins | sample MGYA00581735_ERZ1740068 | MGnify/ENA primary metagenome ERZ1740068 (study PRJEB43018, sample SAMN04849740) | marine metagenome | isolation source: floating plastic debris | place: Pacific Ocean | collected 2008-08-30 | study: EMG produced TPA metagenomics assembly... | reverse complement strand
GGTTAAGCTGCCAGACATTAGATGCTAGTCCTTAGACAGACGGGGTCGCCTAGACAAAAGAGCAAAGATGAAAGACTAAAGACCGGGTCGCGTAGACTGATATTGGTCTGCGTGCCCCGGACAAAATGAGTATATTTATAAATATTTTAAGAATTCAATTGCAATAATCTAAGTGTTATATACTAGATGTTAAACATGTTGCTGAAAAAAAGTAAACGCCCAAGGCTGAGCCTGCCTATCGGTAGACAGGTCCGCTCAGGCTACAGAATCTAAATAGTTGGCAGTTGGCAGTTGGCAGTTGGCAAAATTATTTCGATATTATTTCATTTCGGTATTAAAACGATTCCTCAAACCATGAAAAGCCTCCTGATAGCAGGGATGTTTTTGAGAAACCAAAGCGTTCATCCAATCGCATCAGGAGTGACTTGCGTACTATTTTACCTCAAATCAATAATTACTCATCACAAATCACTCATCAATAATCACCCATTTACAAATCTAACATCAGGCAGACACCCAAGGTTATGTCCTTACATCTTATCAGGATCATTCCGGTATTACTCAATTTCGGCATTAACAAATCACTCATCTAAAAGAACACTCCCCGTTTGCGTATCGTAAATCAAGATCCCTTCCTCATCAGGCGGTAGTTGGCCCATTAGGTTTCCGTTGGCATCCCATACTGCGGACTGACCGGCGCATTGCATGCCATCTGCTGGCCCTATTGCGTTGACGATCATCGCAGGGATTTGATATTTACTGGCGATGGATGATAATCGCTGCCCGGCGTCTTGCATTCCTTTGTGGTGTTTAGCGACAGCTGCAATATAGAGATCAGTGTCTTTCGTCACTGACTGATGCAAATGCTCGTCTACCGATATTTCATAGCAGATCGCCAGTGCTACTTCCAACCCTTGCATCGGCACATGCCCCAGGTGCTGACCGCTGCAAAAGAACGGCTCTTCGTCTGCATGCAAATAGGCTTTGGCATTGATCAGGCTTTGACCGGAAGGTTGAAAAATCTGCATCCCAATACTGACCCCTTCTGCTTCCTGGCACGGCACCCCTACTCCTATCCAGAGTCTTTCTGCAACAGCCTTGTCCGCAAATGGCTGTAAACGCGGATCGTTCCCTGAACAGACAAGCCCGGCAGCGAGTGTCGGCTCATAAGCGGTGAGGGACAACTCGGGGAAGAAGATGGCTTCCGCCCCAAGGGCCACTGCTGTATCAATTAACCTTAAATGGCTGACAGTATTAGCGGCCACATCTCCAGGAATACTTTTACATTGTGCCAGTGCGATTTTCATATCGTCATCAATGTTTTTTATCCAGCCCTTTCATAGGCCTCTTTCAGCCAACCGATCAGCTCGTCGTCCACCTCTCCGGCGTCCGCCATCTTCACGCGATGAGAAACCATGGTATTCCAGCTTCCGGCTTTCAATAATCGGTCGGTGATCTCGAACTCCTTGAGTTGAACCCCTACGTCCAACCTCGTTTTGGTGGAAGGCTGTAATATGGCAAACTGTTTCTTACGCTTGACACTGACATACGCCTTTTTGGGTGCAAAGACCACGTCTTCTCCAAACTGCTTTAGTGCCTCACTTAACTGATCGTAAATAGGTCTTAGTGACTCTTTCCCTTGATACTGAGCAGCTACCAGGTCGTCCGGATTGGCCGCTGATCCTGCATCAGATCCTTTACTCTTGTGTGCAACAAGGTTGGCAAAGCCATGTGTAAATCCATGATCAGTCTTCAAAAATTTAATGATCTCTCCATGCTTCTGCAGGCCAGACCCCTGAACAACCGTCACCCATTGCTGAAGTGATTTCCCTGTATTCTTCTCCAGGTTTTCGATCATTTTATTTGCAGCATCATCCATATTCAATGTCTTTGTTTGGTATAGTTTGCCAAGATAATCAATTTATCAGGCCGGTTTCGCCTGCGACCTCACCGTATCTTCCAGCTTTTGATAGAAATTTAAAAAATCTGTCACAGTTTTCACTTTTTGTGGTCTTACTTTTAAAGACCAATCCATGAGTACAAAAAAGCAGCAAACAATTACAGAAGAGTGGTTTAATGCCATCTCACATGGCATCACCGGATTGACGGCAATCGCGGGAATGGTTGTACTGATTGTAATGGCAGTTAATTCTGACCAGCAACTGGGGCTTTTCTCTGCGCTGTTTTATGGCATCAGTCTAGTGTGTATGTACAGCATGTCTGCCATCTATCATGCGGTGCAGCACATCAAAATCAAACGATTTTTCAACATCATGGACCACATCAGTATTTTTCTGCTGATTGCCGGCACCTATACGCCCATCGTACTGCTGAGTATCGGCGGAACGGCCGGTTGGGTGCTCTTTGGTCTCCAATGGGGAATCGCGCTACTGGGTTCTTTCATGAAAGTATTTTTCACAGGCAGGTTTGAAACAGTGTCCCTGGTGCTCTATGGTGTCATGGGATGGATGATCGTGTTTCGGCTTGGCCAACTGACCGAAAACCTTCCTTCAGGAGCATTCTGGCTATTGGTAGCAGGGGGCATCACCTACACACTGGGCATTGTCTTCTACGTGATAGACACCAGAATGAAGCTTGCTCACTTCATATGGCATGTATTTGTAATTGCTGGTAGTCTGCTACATTACCTGATGATGGTACTGTATGTTTTTTAAACCAGAGCCTGATTGGATAATCTAGTTTAAGCTTTTCTGCCATTCCCAGGCCGTGCGCATCATATCTTCCAGAGAGCGCTCAGCTTCCCAATCCAGTTCTTTATTGGCCAGAGAAGCATCTGCATAGATTTTCTCTACATCTCCGGCGCGCCTCGGTGCTATCGAATAGTTCAGTTTCAAGCCTGAAACAGACTCAAAAGCCTTGATGACATCCATTACAGAATAGCCGACACCTTTACCCAGGTTGAAAAAGTTGAATGGCTTTTCTACCTTACCGGCTGTCATTCTCTGCAGTGTCTTTACGTGGGCGACGGCAATATCTACCACATGTATGTAGTCTCGTACAGCAGTCCCGTCATGGGTATCATAGTCATTTCCAAATACTTTGAGACTATCCCGCAATCCCGCGGCAGTTTGGGTAATGAAAGGCACCAGGTTATTGGGAACGCCTGTGGGCAGCTCACCAATGAGCGTGGAATCATGGGCACCCACAGGGTTGAAATAACGAAGGGACGTGACTTTTAAGGATGAATTCGCATTTGCCGCATCTTCTAACACTTCTTCGCAGATTTGCTTCGTATTTCCATAAGGGCTCATGGCTTTGAGAATGGGTGCAGCTTCATCTACAGGAAGCTCTGCAGGCTGACCATATACCGTACAACTGGAAGAAAAAACGATGTTTTGGATGCCGTTTTCAATCATTGCATCCAATAAATTAATCAATGACAAGACGTTGTTGCGGTAGTACAACAATGGTTTCTCTACTGACTCTCCCACAGCCTTACTTGCCGCAAAATGAATGACACCATCAATCTTCCCTACCTGTCGGAAGCAATCATTGAGTGCTGCATGGTCACACAAGTCAAATCCAAAAAACTGAGGCCTAACCCCCGTAATTTGTTCAATTCTGTCAATAACGAACTCCTGTGAATTTGACAAATTATCTATAATTAATACATCATAGCCGCTTTCAATCAACTCTACTACGGTATGGGAACCGATGTATCCTGTCCCACCAGTCACTAAAATTTTGCTTTTCAAAGGCCCTAGCTTTTATTTTAAACAACTACTTAAACCAGCATAGTCGCTCTAGTTTCTGAGCGCACAAAATTAGTCGTTTTTGGGGCTTCCTACTTTACAAAAAGACGATATTTTTCAAAGTATGACCTTGAGCACAAGGTATTTGTTTTAACCAATCAACAAATAGACTTCCCTTTCCTGGTCACTTTTCCACCCGGTGCCTTCCACTGGAAAGGAAAGTAATCGTTGGAAGTTGCTGATGCTTACCAAACAGATCATATGCTGTCTTCAAATCAGTCCAGAGTCCCACCTTATCTGCATCATCAACGTATTGTACTTTGAGTGCCTCAAATTTCTCAGTGGTCAGTTTGGCCGGGAATACGGTCACTGGAATTTTTTGTTGACCGCCCTTTCTGGCTTCTACACAAATCACGTACAATTCTTTGATCCACTCATCTGTCAATGGTACACAGCCGATGGTCACACAGTCTCCATGGATGAAAATATCACCTCCTAAACTGCCTTTCTTACCAAGGATACGGTCGGAACGGTTGGGATAGTTCAGTCCCAGGGAAAGATAAAAGCTACTGGCAGGATTGAAGCGATCTATGTAGTAAAACCCTTCAGGTACCTGATAATCTCCTTGTTGTCGCTTGGGCCCCAGCTCTCCGGAGGAGGAACACACTTCATAAGTTTTCAACTTTTTGAAAGTAGTCTCCTCATTGCCGCGTACCCACAGTTCAACAATTTCTTCTTCTTTAAATATACGGAGGTGCATCTGAAACTGATCAAATGCAATACCCTGCGTACTGAATAATTGCTGTATTGACGATTCTTTCTCGGAGTAGGCTGTGCGCACCCGCGGATACCTCCGCTGATCTTTTTTGAAGGATTCTTGTGCGGCCACGATGCCAGAAATGGATAAAATAAATAAGAGTATAAACCAACGCATAACTTAAAAATAATGAATTCATTTCTTTGACGCCAAAGAACATGCCAAGGTGCTATTCAGTAAATACCCATGCCTTCAATGACACCAAATCACGATGCAGGTAATCTTTAAAATCCCAATGAAAGAACTTTCTGGCGCGTTTACCCCGCTCATAAGAGCTACGAAAATACGGCCACTGCTCCGGATTGAGCAAAGTTCCTACAATCATCACCATCCACAGGTACTTGCTACGTTTCCCGTTTCCATAGCAAAAAAACTGCAATGCAATCTCATCCCTCACCGCTGTGCCATAATCTGTGAGGATATGGTAGGCGTCATGACGTTCCAGGCGCGGAATCAATTCAAAATGGTTTTTGGATAAAAATTGTCCCAGGGCGTGTCCCAGTGTACCACTGTCCATGTTCAAAAGCTGAGTGACAGACAAACCCCATGGGGTCTTGTGACGCTTAAAAATTCGTGCATAGGGCAGTTTAGATTTTTCAAAAAGCAGGACACATAGTTCTTCTCTTATATTCATTTTAAAAGTACTTTGTTTTTCAAAGTAACGAAAAAATCTTCAATAAGTTGACATAATTTTACCCTGATTTTTAAGACGTCGCGTTGTAAAGAAACATTTTACAGCTAACTAAAATAAAAAACGGCTACACAAGATTGCATAGCCGTTGGGAGTATTTTAGTGTTAAATATTAGAGTTTATCATTGCTCTTTTTCGCCTGTATCAGCGTCCTGTGCTGCCTGCTTCTCCAGTAACCTGGCCATCTGTGCCTTCATTACCTTAAGCTCGCCGGACAGGTCTTTAATCTCCTGATCCTGGTTGATGGTATGGAGCGTGAGTTCTTCAATTTTCTTGAGTAGCCTTAGATTCATTTCGCCAAGATTGAGGCCATTTTCTTCTACTTCTGCGGCAGAAGGAATCTCAGGAAGGTGTCTGTTGGCCCTGATATAGGCGGCAGTTTCTTCCAACGATGGCAGATTGTAACCCGGGTCAAAAACGTAATCGGGTACGTTGATATTGGCCTTTACCCTCACTTCAGTTGCCCTGATTTGTCCATTGACAGCGAGTTTTGAGAGAGGGGTCTCCGTTCCTATACCAATGTTTCCCTGGTGATCCATGGTGAAGTGTTTGGTGCCACCGTAATTAATGTGCAGTTTTCTGGTCAACACATTGTTATCATAATAACCGTGGAAAATCCAAAACCGCTCTAGCAGGTTGGTCCGTGAACCAATACTAATACCACCAGCCGCTCTGCCATTTACTCTATCTAATCCGATATGGATATAGGAATTGGAAGAAGATGTTGGGTTTTTCATGGTGATCTCTGTAGGAACTCCGCTTTGATACGTAATCTGCGCATTAATTTGCTGTACAGACAATAGTGTCATGGCAATTGCCATAATGGTCATTTTGATTTTCATGATATCAATTTTTATGTATTTAGTTTATTGCTAATGTATTTTACTGGACACGGAGCGTAATCCGTTTACGGTAAAGTAATCAATTCAGAATGAAGAAAGCCGTAATGGAAGGCTACTTTTCTAACCGATTATGCTTCGTTTAATCTCATCCTGAAGTTACAAACATCTATCGAAAGATAGTAGCAGAAACCCGACAGTATCAGGTAAAAACCGCGACATGAAACAAAAAGGTAGGTACAATCCAAAAATGCATCTGTGAAAAACTTACACAGCACCGCCTATTGAATAGGGTGCAGTTCATGTGTTAATGCACTTAAGATGCCACGAGGATAGATTGAAATGAATGATAGTGCCTGAAAGTTGAGAATCAGGAGAAGTGAAGAGGAAGAAAAAACAGGTCTCCGGCAAAGCAGCTGCCGGAAACCATTATACGCCGCGACATCCCTATCACGGAATCCATTTAATGTCTGAGAAATCGGGTTTACGCTTTTCCAGAAATGCGTTTCTACCCTCTTTTGCCTCATCAGTCATGTAGGCCAGTCTGGTGGCTTCACCAGCGAATACTTGCTGCCCTACCATTCCATCATCAGTTAAATTGAAGGCAAACTTGAGCATTTTAATAGAAGTAGGTGACTTCTGCAGAATCTCCAATGCCCACTGATAGGCAGTATCTTCCAGTTCGTCGTGGGGAACCACCGCATTGACCATTCCCATGTCATAGGCTTCTTGCGCAGAATAGTTTCTGCCAAGGAAAAATATCTCTCTGGCACGTTTCTGTCCAACCATTTTGGCGAGGTAAGCAGAGCCATATCCGCCATCAAAACTGGTAACGTCTGCATCGGTCTGTTTGAAGATAGCATGTTCTTTACTAGCCAACGTCAGGTCACAAACCACGTGCAAGCTGTGGCCGCCTCCTACTGCCCAGCCAGGCACTACGGCAATCACTACTTTGGTCATGAAACGAATCAGGCGTTGCACTTCCAGGATATTGAGCCTTGGCATCCCTTCTTCATCTACATACCCCTGATGTCCTCTGGCATTCTGATCGCCACCACTACAAAACGCCCACTTACCATCTTTTGGCGAAGGACCTTCACCGGAAAACAACACCACACCAATTTTTGTATCCTCTCTGGCATCTAAAAAAGCCTTATACAATTCTGCTACTGTCTTTGGCCGGAAGGCATTGCGCACCTCAGGACGGTTAAAGGCTATTCTGGCAACACCACCACACTTTTGGTAGGTAATGTCTTCAAATTCAGTCACTGTTTTCCAATCAGCTTTCATATAAAATTCTTCGTCTGTTTTTAATAAAACCATCTTTTCAGGAAGCGCGCTCTCATCCTGCCTTTCTTCCCGCTTCCCAATTGTGAATGAACAAAACTACCATTTCTAATAGAGAATAGGTCAGTGTTTTGATAAACGGACCAATTGTTTATGTGAATTGTTGGAAATAAAAAAAGGCCTGCACACCCATGCAAGCCTTTTTTCATCCTATTTATCGGGAATTACTGCCCGGCACCAATGATTTTGGCAATTGCTCTTATACCCAGCGCATTGGCAATGTTGAGTGCCTCACTTTGTGAAAAACCATTGCAGTTTACTGTAATCATAGAATCATTGATAGGTATACTGATTTCATACCGATCTCCTCCATTGGACGCTTCTTCTTTCCTCAATAACGACTTATACCCGTCAATTTTCACCACCGACTGATCTCCACCAGACATGGAAGCCAGTAATGGGTTGGTCAAAGAAGCATTGATCATCGTCAGCAATGGTGAATTAGTCACTATTTCAATGTCGATGTCCTGCTGGTTTTCTCCCGGATAATATCTTTTGACATATACACCCGAAAAACCCGTTCCTCCTGATACTGCATCATCTTCCACTTCAGCAGTCAATCCAGAAAGCTCCGTGGGCAACTGCTTCAAAATCTCCGCTCCTATCAGCTTATCAAGTTCTACCAATGATTGCTGCAATGCAAATCTTGCATCCTCCAGACTACCTGACTGAAAGGCATTGTCTGCCTCTGATAGCTTTTCCTTTACCGTATTCTGGGCTGTTACGCCGTAGGCACCGATCAAAAGCAGCGCCAGTATTACCATCTTCTTATTCATGCTGCTCATTGTTCACCTAGTACTTTTTTGAATTCATCAATGTTGAATTGTGCCGCTGCATCAATGGCATCCTGCTCAGAGGACAAGCCTTCCATATCCAGGACAAAAGCGGAAGATTGTCCAAACGGAATGCCAATGGTATATCCGTTGGAAGTATATTCCAGTACTGCCTTGTAACCATTCACACGCACAGTTTTATAATCACTATCTGAGCTATTGTACAAGCCAGGGTTAGCCAAAATGGTGTTATATCCTGAGACGGCTGCCGAGCCATTGATCAGGTTTGCCTGCAGGCCAACTTTCCCTCCTTCATAGCTCCGTTGAATGTTCATTCCCACAAAGCCAAATCCGGTTGAGGAAATTACGTCATTGGCTTCATCGCTGGAAGCACCGGCAACCTTGGTAGGCATGCTGCGCAGCAATTCTTTACCTATTTCATACTCTATTCCCCAAAGTGCCTGCTGGATGTAATAGCGGGTATCGGCATAGTCTGAGGCATTAAGGGCACTATTTGCTTCGTCTATACTTTGATTCACCGGCGGCGGCGTAGCATTACGTTCTCCCGGAGATCCGGAATTCCTGTTTCCATTGACGCCTCCATTGGAGCCGTTGTTACCTTTGGTATTATTACCATTATTGGTTCCGTTGCCGTTATTACCGTTCTTCTTTTTACCGTTCAGTATGTCATCAACGGCCTGATCTCCCTTTCGTTCCAGCTTTTCTTTGGCCCTTTTGAGCCACTTGCTCTGTCCATGAGCCTGATAGCCCACCGAAAGAAAGAGTATTATGATGATGTATAAGAATTGTTTCATGGGTTTGGTTACATAGTGTACTGCTAATTTACAAATTAATCTTATTTTATGGCAATTGACAGCTTAGATGCTAGATATTAGACCGGGTCGCATAGACATTAGACAATAGATAAAAGAGCAAAGAACAAAGATGAGGTTGCCTGGACAAAAGACCGGGTCTTGCCTGGCTTCAACTTGTAACTTAGGTCCTTTCTGAATCTTTCATTTCGCTCACAGGAATGAGAAAGCTGGAAGCTTTCTTTGATTTGTAGGGTTAAGCTGCGCTGCGCTAAGCTTAACCCAGAGCTCTCTAGAGCCCGAAGCTGTGTCCCCACAGCCGACAGAAACTAAACTAAACCCTATCCAGCACCAGCTTAATCAGTTCATCGATGACTTTATTGGGATGGCTGGCAAATTCGTCGCTTATTCTGTTGGCAAGGATGGCATTGACACTCACAATCTCGTGTCCAAGGAGCTTGGCCAATGCATAGTAGCCAGCAGTCTCCATCTCAAAATTTGTTAACCAGAAATTCTTGTAATGAAACCGTGTCAGTTTGTCTACCAGATGAGGGTATTTGATGGGTATTCGTAACTTCCTGCCTTGTGGCGCATAGAACCCGGGAGCTGTAACTGTGTTGCCTTTGTACATCCCTTCTCCAAATTTCTTAATCAATTTGGCCGAGCCTGGCGTACAATAGGGCTGAAATGGAAAACCTATCTCTTGTTGAATCTGTTGTGTCACCTCATTCTCCAGGTCACCCATTTCAAAATCATAAAAGGTCATGAGCGTATCCAGGCCGATGGCATATTCTGATATCAGAAAGCTTCCCACCGGAATGTCTTCCTGTACGCTGCCACTGGTGCCGAGCCGGATGATATTGAGGCTGCGGCTCTCCTCTTTGGGCATCATAGTCTTCAGGTCAATGTTGGCCAGGGCGTCGAGCTCGGTAAGGATGATTTCGACATTGTCGGTGCCCATCCCCGTACTCATGACAGTGATGCGTTTTCCTTTGTAGTAGCCTACATGAGTGATGAATTCCCGCCTGTTCATTTCAAATTCCACCTTATCAAAAAAGCTACTAATACGATGAACTCGCGTAGGATCGCCTACGGTAATGATATTATCCGAAAGTTGATTGGGCTTGAGGTTCAGGTGGTAAACACTGCCATCGGGATTAACAATCAGATCGGTATTTGAAATTTTCTCCATCACTCATTTGTTTGCGTATTAGTCCTGATCAATCCGCTGCCAACCCTTGTAGGGGTTATAGCCGTTGGTCTTCCTGGCATATGCTCCTGTCCCATCATAATGTCTCACATCAGGATGATTCATACATTCTTCTGAACAACAACCATTATAAATCTCGGCTCCTTCTTCGGACATGGGTATGTGTATGTTACATGTCGGATTGGCACAGTTGACCATTCTATCCGACGGTTTACCTGTAATGTAGCATTTAGAAATTATTGTTGGGTTAACCGTATTGACTTCTTTTACGATCCTACTGTCAAATACATAACATTTCCCTTCAAAATCCCTTCCTTTCTCCTCTATTCCATATTTGATGATGCCACCATGTAATTGATAGACATTTTCAAATCCCTGCTCCAGCAGATAGGCACTTGCCTTTTCACATTTGATCCCACCCGTGCAATAGGTGATCACTTTTTTCTCCTTATACTTTTCTAAGTCACCTAATTTAGATGGAAAATCCCGAAAATTATCTATATCTAATGTTACTGCATTTTTAAATTTTCCTACTTTGTGCTCATAATTTGAGCGCACATCTAAAATAACAGTGTCTGTGGAGTCTTCTTCGAGTATCTGCTTGAACTCTTCGGGTTCTACATAAGTGCCTGTGGCTTCTTTTGGATCAATCGCATTCAGCCCCGAATGAACAATCTCCGGCTTCACACGCACGTGAAGCTTGGCGAATGCGTGTTCATCACTGGGTTCTACTTTAAATTCTACGTGATTGAATCGGCCATCCTCCCGAATGTAGGCCATGTACTTTTCACAGTCTTCCGGTGTACCGGAAACAGTCCCGTTAAGACCCTCTTCTGCGATAATGACCCTCCCTTTGAGGTTATTTTCAATACAGAAAATATGATGCGCTTCTCTGTAGGCATCTATATCGTCGATTTTGCTGTAGCAATAGTACAGCAAGATATGGTACTTCATCTGATAACTTTTTAGCCCTGTTTCAAGCAGGGTGTTATGTAAAAATCTACTCATCTGCACGGTCATGCGTGACGAGATTGTAAATCTAATGGTTTTTAACGGACCGTCAAGATTTGATTGGCTGGGCGGGATTGCCAAATACCGTCTGATCCTCAGAGACATTAGACATCACCATAGAACCGGCACCTACCCTGGCATTGGCACCAATCGTCACCCCGGAGATCACAATGGCTCCGGAGCCGATGAACGCACCTTCCTCAATGATGGCACCACTATTGATGATGGCACCCGCGCCAATCTGTGCAAAATCACCCACTTTGGCCTCATGCTCTATGACTGCATTGGAGTGTATCAAACAATGATTGCCCACTACTGCTTCTGCCCCTATAAACGCCCCTGCATTGACGAAATTCCCGTGACCGATCGCGACGGTGTCTGAAATAAAGGACCTGCTGTGAAAAGCATTGGTAGGCTGTACCTTGCGCTTCTTGTTGAGCATTTCCACCAGGTCACGGCGATTGCTGTTATCGTCATCGGCCACAAAAGCCTCACATTTTTTGCCAATCAGCTTCAAAAAACCTTGATCATCGGGACTACCGAGCACAGCTACAGAACCGATTTCGGTCTTATGGAGCTTTTTATCTTCCGTCAAAAATCCATAAACGAGGACATCATGACTGGCATATATCTCCATTGCCGCCTTTGCAATACCATTCACACCAAATATGATTACAGGATTTTCCATGTAGCTTCTTTAATTTTTGTTTTCGGAGCGCAAATTTAGATTTTATTCTTCATGAATCCCACTGTGTAGTCAAATCCATATAAGATGCTGGTGAAGCAATCACTTAAAAATCTTACTCATGGCAGACTTGAGTTCCTCCATGGCATTGTTGAAGTGAGGCTTTGCTTCTTCCCATTTTTCCTTGCCCTTTTCACGGTATCCAGAGATGTTATTTTCGAGCTCATCACGCTGTACCTTAAGCTTTTCTATGGTCTCGTCCAGCTCCTCGCGGATATCACCCGTCTTGTCCTTTGCCTCTTCTATCAATTGGTCCAGTTTATGACCAAGATCTTTGAGGACATCTTCCATTTGTCGTTTCTCGTCTGCCATATTTTTCTTTTTTAAAATGATTTCTACTAAGCTACGCAACAGGTTTGTGGGACACAAACCAGCGCTTCGAAAAGATGATCTAATCAAATATGTTTTCATCTGATCGTGATATGAAAGTGATGGCAGTCAACCTGCAAACGGGGAACAAAAAACGGCTGTAACTATACAACCGCCGTTTATAAAACCTGAGTGACCCGATCTGCGCGATTCGATCTGCGCGATTCGATCTGCGCGATCCGATCTACGCGATCCGATCTACACTTTCAAGTCGAGCGAGACGCTCTCAACTTGATAGGATCGCAGTCTGCGCGACCCGGCAGAAGCTACGACCAGATCGAGTGACTTGCGAGGCACAAACCGGGATATAAATGTGAACGGCTGTGTCCCCACAGCCGTCAAAATCTAATTAAATCGCTCAATGTCCGCGCCCAGTGCCTTGAGTCGCTTGTCGATGTACTGATAACCTCTGTCTATTTGTTCCACATTGTGAATGACACTCTCTCCTTCAGCGGAAAGGGCAGCGATCAGCAGTGAAACTCCAGCCCGGATATCAGGCGAGGTCATCTGAATACCTCGCAGCGGAAATGCCCTGTCCAGACCAATAACTGTTGCCCTGTGTGGATCACACAAAATAATTTGTGCCCCCATGTCGATCAGCTTATCTACAAAGAAAAGCCTGCTTTCAAACATCTTCTGATGGATCAATACAGTTCCTTTCGCCTGTGTTGCCGTCACCAATACCACACTGAGTAAATCAGGTGTAAAGCCTGGCCAAATGGCATCAGCAATCGTCATGATGGACCCATCGATGAAAGTATCTATTTCATATCGATCCTGAGCAGGAACAAAAATGTCATCGCCACGAAATTCTATCTGTATACCCAGGCGCTGAAAAACCGACGGAATCACACCCAATTGGTCTATGCGCGCGTCTTTGATGGTGATCTCTGATTGTGTCATCGCAGCCATCCCAATGAAACTACCGATCTCAATCATATCGGGCAACATGGTATGCTCCGTACCACCAAGGGTCTCCACTCCTTCAATAATCAATAAATTGGAGCCTACACCACTAATGTTGGCACCCATGGAATTGAGCATGCGGCACAACTGCTGAATGTAGGGCTCGCAAGCTGCATTGTAAATAGAGGTCTTGCCTTTTGCCAGCACTGCAGCCATGATGATATTAGCCGTTCCGGTGACAGAAGCCTCGTCCAGCAACATGTAAGTACCTTTGAGTTCTTTGGCCTCTACGGTATAAAAATGCTGTTTGGCATCATAGGTGAAGGAGGCACCCAGCTTTTCAAATCCGGTAAAGTGCGTATCTAGTCTTCTTCTACCAATCTTATCACCTCCGGGTTTGGGGATTTTTCCTTTGCCGAACCGCGCCAGCAATGGCCCCAGAATCATGATGGAACCACGCAGAGAAGATGCTTTTTTGCTGAACTCCTCAGACTCTAAAAAATCGAGATTGATGTCTCGTGCAGTAAATCGAATGGATTCTTCTCCGGTTTTCTCTATCTGAACCCCCAGGTCTGCCAATAAGTCTATGAGTTTGTTGACATCTCTGATTCCCGGAATTTTTTTGATATGTACAGGCTCTGCTGTGAGCAATACTGCAGAGATAATCTGTAGTGCCTCATTCTTAGCACCTTGAGGAATGATCTCACCTTTGAGTTTGACTCCTCCCCTGACTCGAAACGACGCCATTAATTTCTTCTTCTTTTCTGATTGTTGTTTCTGTTGCGATTGTTATTCCTGTTGCGGTTGTTGTTATTGCTCTGATTGTTGTTACTTGCGTTGCTTCTGTTGTTGAAGTCGGGCTTCTTTTTGCTTTCAAACAATCCGTGTTCCTTTACCTTTTCAAGGCTGATGTTGAGGTTCCCATTGGACAACTCCTGGATGTTTCTGATGATGACGGCGTCATCTACATTGTCTTTGTTCCACACTGCAAAGAAGGTCTTCATCAGTTTACCGATGTGAATGATTGCGGCTTCGCGCTCTTCTTCATCTTCCAGCTCCATGGCCTTCTTGATAAAAAGCTCCATGTTTTTACCATAGTGCTTGTATCGGATATTTTTGTTTTTATAACCCACTCTTTCCGGCTTTCGGCCCAAAATGGATTTGTCTGGGGTTGGATAAGGGCTCTCTACTCCGAGACCAAAATCAGAAATGATGTGCAGGTCATCCCATACTTTTTGTTCGTACTCGGGACCTTCTTTCACATTGGGATTGATCATCTTCATCAACTCGACCATCGTCTGCGCATAGCGGTTACGCGTATCTTCGTCTTCAACATCAGCAATCTTGCCAATCAGATTCTGTACATTTCTGCCGTATTCTCTTAGTTTTAAGAAATTTCTTTTAGTATTATATTCCATGGAAAATTGTAAAATACAAATGCTGTTATGTGCTTTAAGCGATCAAAATTCTTTTGTGGGGAACAAGTTATTCGCTTTTACCGCCTTAAATATATAGGAAATACCGATAAAACAACTACCTATTACCGCTATGAGCTATTCATTTTAGCAATTAATGCCAATAAAACATCATATTTAAGGTAATCTTCCCCAAAAAACAGTCGATCCCATCATGTGCCGATGTCTCCTTAGGACTGTTTGTTCATGATCTCTTCGATCTCCTCCGCCTCAATAGGAATGTTACCCATAAGATTGGTATGGCCGTCTTTTGTGATTACAACATCGTCTTCCAGTCGGATTCCGATGCCCTCTTCTCTCACGTAGATACCAGGCTCTACTGTAAAGACATTGCCTTCCTCCATAGGCTCGTAAAAACTGCCCAGGTCATGGACATCCAATCCCAGGTGATGGGAAGTACCGTGCATGAAATATTTCCTGTAGGCAGGCTGATCCTTGCTTTGGTTTTTAATATCCGCCTGATCCAGTAAACCTAGCCCAAGCAACTCCGACTCCATGATTTTCCCTACTTCTTTATGGTAGTCAAAAATAGTATTTCCAGGCCTCAGCAACTTGGTCGCTTCGTTTTTCACCCGCAAGACTGCATCATAGATGGCCCGCTGTCTGTCCGTGAACCTCCCGCTCACAGGAATGGTCCTTGTCATGTCCGCATTGTAGTTTCCATATTCAGCACCTACATCCATCAACAAGAGATCCCCATCTTTACATTGCTGGTCGTTGTCTATGTAGTGTAAAACACAGGCATTGGCTCCTGAGGCAATAATGGGCGTGTAAGCAAATCCGCGAGATCGTCTTCGTACGAACTCATGCAGATACTCTGCCTCCAATTCATATTCCCACACACCCGGCCGCGTTTTATCCAGGATCCTCCTGAATCCATATTCGGTAATGGTGCAAGCCTCCTGAATCGCCGCGATCTCCAGCGGATGCTTCACAGATCGTAATTTCAGCATGAGCGGGAACGACCGGTCATACTCATAAAGCGGATAGTTTTCACGGCACCACTTGATGAAACGATCGTTCCTGGTTTCCACATGCGAAGCGTTGCGGATGTGCTCGTTCTTGTCCAGGTAAATATTTTCGCTCTCGGCCAGCACCATGGACAAGATATTTTCAAATTCACCGATCCACTTGACGGTTGTAATGCCCGATGCTGCTATCGCTTCTTCTTTGGTATACTTATGACCTTCCCAAATGGCAATCTCTTCATTCGTTTCCAGCAAAAACAACACCTCTCTAAATCTTGGATCCGGAAAATCCGGTGCCAGTAACAAAATCGTCTCCTCCTGATCGATGCCCGACAAATGGAACAAATTAGTGTTCTGCTTAAAAGGCATGGTGCCATCCGCATTGGTAGGCATGATGTCATTGGCATTGAAAACAGCCACTGACCTGGACTTCATGAGCTTAGAAAAATTAGCCCTGTTTGAAATGTATAACTCTTGATCTATCGGTAGGTAACGCATTTATTATATTGTCTTCTTGCTGAAATTCTGAATGGATTACTTCTATAGACTTTAGTGTAATCCTTTTTTAATGCTGAGCTGCCAAAGATAGTATTTCTTTGGTTTTTGCGATGAGTAAAGTTCAAATTGACATCATACGCAGAGCCCG
>ERZ1740068.577-NODE-577-length-16336-cov-11.727228_pt1 | contig 16336 bp, 11 predicted proteins | sample MGYA00581735_ERZ1740068 | MGnify/ENA primary metagenome ERZ1740068 (study PRJEB43018, sample SAMN04849740) | marine metagenome | isolation source: floating plastic debris | place: Pacific Ocean | collected 2008-08-30 | study: EMG produced TPA metagenomics... | reverse complement strand
ATTTGTCTATCCCGGAATTAGACTCTAGCTGTACTTACATGCGCTATCTCTCCATCAAACTACCATCCGTCCTGAACATCCACTGGTTATCATGAAACACAAAAAATCTTTTTTTAAAGGGTGGCCTCTTGCAAGAATTTTACCTCAGCTCTGGGACACTCCAGAGGTCTTCAGTCTCTTCAAACAATAGGTGGTTGTATCCGTTTTTGTGATCTGATTACATTATTTTGGCGAGGTTAGATTGATTATCATCTTAATTGATGGAAGTAATGGGATTAAGAAGACAAGAGATCTTTGATTATGTTATCTTTGTCATTATCTAGTAGCTTCCTCGAACCTTCAGCCATGCATACCTAATGTCTTAATCCCATCCCAAGAGATTATTTTATAGTTTTGATCTAGGAATGTACCAAAAAGATAGTCCACTCGATTGAGCATCAACATATTTTCAATCTTTTCACTTTATAATTGTATAGTGAACTTAGAAGTACTGAATGCTTCCCAAAATCAGTGCATGAGCTCTCATCCTCAATTATCAGTTTGAAAATCAAATTTCGAAATTCAGTACACTGAAGTACACCTTTGTCAGAGGGAATACTCATAATTCACAAACATTGATCATCATCAATACATGAAATCTTTACATCTGATTTTAGCGAGTGATGATGCAGACAGGGTCTTTACTATACAGCCTGTTCCTGTATCATATACAACCTCCAAACGGGCAGCTAAGCTAACGTGTGAAGCTAAAGATGCTTTTGATATTTATATAAAATGTAATTCACAGTATGTCTCAGAAGATCTCATCACCAAATCTGGCTCTACAATCAACGGCCAACGCATATTCAAGGTGAGCTTTGATCTACCACCAGATTCTCAACAATTTCCCACCAACATATCTTTTAGTTGGCCTGGGACAGACCACAGGCCTGTCCCACGCTAATTCTTGTCAAGCAGCTCAACCTTCTTACCAATCAATTTATCAGATTAAAAAACATTAAAATTTAAAATTGAGTACTTTGTAGATTGGATGGATTCCTGTATTTCAAGGTTAACCTTTTTACCACTGAATTTCAGGTTGAGACGGAAATAACAAAAGACATGGTATTCGTTATTCTGGCGAGGTATACTTGTTTCTGCATTGCAATTCTGGAGAACGGAGACAAACAAGTCAACAGTAGAGAGGGAGAATTCAAGATAGCCAGTGAGTTATTTATTATTTCATTGTTTTATTACCCAATTCAACTCTACAATGTCTCCAAATGTAGTTCGTCCATGTTTAAAGATTACAAACCTCTAAACAACAACAACAAAAGACCTCTCAATCACAAAGATGTGTTCATGTTTGACTTCAATTTTATTATCAAAATCACTCCAACTTGTGACTGGTCTATGCTTTCTTCTACAATGTTTACAAAGAGACTGCAGCGTTTTCTTTAGTAAAATGAGATGACATGAGATTACCTGTGTAGACACACAATGCTTTTTGAACCTATCAATCAAGTAACAGCACAGTCTGAAAATGTTATCAAATGGTTACCGCTCTTAGTTAGGCTAGACCCATCAAAGCCCTCAAAGAAACGATAGTATTTTATACGGGCATGTGACAAAGAATGGCCAAGAATGTACACCGTACAGTAACATGACTGTCAGTACAGCATTGACACCCCACATGTCGCTGATGCCTGCCATAATGGCACTAGGAGCCTGCAGTTTGAATCTGGTGCCACTCTCCACAACATTATACATGTGCTAGATGCTGGCCAAGCCTGTCTTTAATAGCCATTAATCTAATAATTTAGCCTGTTTGAATTAAGCAATTAAGTCAAGTATGGGTAGGAGTTGATAATTCTAATAACAACACAGCTATTGTTTATGATTGGGGCGATCCTGGCATGGTCTCTTTGAGCTAGGGGTGGAGGCAAAATACAACCGGTGCTTTGATGTCAGAGTTCCGACGGTTACGATCACTGGTTCATATGATAGCTGTGCCGTGACTACTCTGAAAATTAAGCCACCTCTAGAAAACAGCTCCCGGAAAGTTCTAGGTTTTATGAATTTACAATAGTCAAAGAATCATACACCAGTTTTGGTGTTAATCATGTCAGTGAGTTTGAGTTAGGAATTAAGATTGGTATATGAGGCTTATTATCATGACATGGCTATTAAGACAAAATGAGATAAGACCTGCGACGAGATAGTGTCGCTGTCCAGTCACAGAAATGGTAAATATTGACCAAGTTAAAATTGAGAGATAGCCTAATGATGTATTTGACAATGTTATCATTTTTGTGCTCAAGCATGGCACGGCGCTTGTAATTTACTTCAGAAGTCTCATTTGTCGTCCACTTGAGTTATATGCTCATAACAACCCTCTTGAGTGCACAACTGTGCTAGGGTAAATAAAACAATATTATCATCTGCATTTTTTAATATTGATAGATAGCTATTAGTCATTAATTTATGGATATCAGCCACAGCCTTTCCAACTATGCTGCCTATGAAAAATTGTTTTGATGCCGCAAATGTCAATCTGCCATGAGAAACGCGCAACAGAAATTTTTAATGGCCAGACCTGGATGCACAAATTTACTACTGTTACTCAAACAGCAGCAGAATTCTGTAACAGACACTTTTCTAGCTACCATATTGTGCTGCTGCAAGGGTCTCGGGTGACATTTTCTTGGCCACAAGCTTAATTAAATCTAACAGTGCATACTAAACTGGGAGCAGCAGGCCTGTGGATTCCAAATCAACACTCTAATAAACTACCCAAAAATTAACACTAAACAAAAATATCATGTAATAGCTGCAGTTAGTTGCTAGATTGGATGTGGTCGAATTACTGAATATCGGCAGGAATCCAGCGTGCCTTCAGCAGCCACTCATTGTGCTACTGGGTGAGCTGCTGAGATTACACAGGATCAATGCCTGCTACCTCGTATAGAATGTCAGTATGTCATGTTGGGTTTCCATAGCTTATCTGCCTACAATTACAATTTCCGACTCAACCATTGAAATCTTACTGCATCTATATAATTTCCTATAATTAATGTTTTAAATAATCTTATGTAAACCAGCGAGTGTTATTACAAGCGCCGGTGAACGAGAACACCAAAAAAGATTTGAGAATTTATCAAATCCAATAAAAATGTACTGATTTGATTTGGCTAAATCGAAGCACTTTGCATAGAGGAATTATGTGCATAAATTAGGAGCCATGTAACTTAAGACTTGTTTGCCATGTGATTACAAAGGCTAAGCTGGTGATCCCACAATACCTCTACTTCATATCACAGAGCAAAATCCTCTGAATGCACAAAAAACCAGCCCGCAGATGTTTAGGATCGAAGATTTCAATGTGATTAGTGAGTGTATTGCACATACATAGTTGGTTTTCTCTTATAAATCTCAGACGCTCTGACGCAACCTCCGCGTACCATGATATCAAACACTGACCAGTCTCCTGATTTGGGAGGAGAAATAATTGATATGCTGAGTTGAGGGTGATTCCATTACTATGGTACATGACACTTTACTTTCTTCAACCAAAGTCATCAATCTAGTTGTTTGAGTCGTAGAAGTACTCTATAGGGACTAATATTCCCATCATCTGGCTTGATGTTGGGTGCTTGAGAATGTATACCTGGTCATTTGCCTGGATTGTACCCATCAATTATTACCATTCAATTCAGACTGTAATTATAGACAACTTATAGGATTACTCTGCTGATAGTATCTGATGATGGTGGTGTTGTGTCGGTGGATATGAAAGAGTAGTAACGACCAAACTGCAGAATTACACCACTGCAGTGCAGCGGTTTATACCCTGAAGCGTGTCATAAGACACTGGCTCAATCAACCCCTCAAGGATTAGGGATCATGGACCAACATTGATGAAAACTAATTTTTTTATTCAATGACAAATTTTTTTGATTGAGCAGGGTAATCAAAGAGTTGACTTGGAGAAGAAAGAGTGTTTTAGAGAATTATGGCGGGCTAGATTACATAATTTATTATGTTTACCGATAGGTTTATTATGAACAATGTACACAAACTGACATGATGCTAAACATTTTGTGTGTATTACGAGCTGACCAAGTCTGCCGAAAATCGATGCAAAATCCCATCCTTGATCAACAGTCCACGTTCAGCGGCCTTTCAGTTCACACCAGACAGAATGGCGGATACGCTGAATGTGCGAGATGGCTGATATCAGGGATACTCCCCAAAAATAAACCACCTTACCCAATACCGATCGATTCAACAGAATATTAATGATCAGTATGTCTGCTCAATAATGATAGTAATAAAATCAGATTGCCTGAATGACAATACATGCAGAGAGCCTCAATTTAAGTCATGCTTGCAGATCAGAAGTCATTAATCGGAAATTTGCTGTTACCCATTCATATCCTTTCCATAATAATACAGCTTGAGGTATGAGCGCCAGCATGGGTTTTATTAGTGGTTTGATGGGACTTGAGCGAACAGTTGGAACTTGTATCGAGATGCAGTAATCGGTTGGTTCATTGCTATAACTACTACGTGTAAGCACTAATCTGGTCCGGTCTTACATCACAAAATCTCACGTCTCACTGTTTACCTCTTATCTAGAACCGTGTAACATACAGGAGTAATCATAGATTTATACCTCGCATTATGCCTTTAGCAGAGAACATTTACCAATGTTTCACCATAATTATCTTGTTTATTATGTCATTGAAGGCAGGTTTTAGCTCCAGACAAAAGAAGTATGGCCACAATGTTTCAAAATCTGGCTCCTGTTGTCTGCTATTCTGCCGTCAGCAGGAATGTGCCATAGTCTCAAAATTTCGCCATTCCTTTCTCAGGCTGTCCCACATATTGTTTCGTCATCCAGCAGTTAAAAAACCCCTCATTTTCGCACCTCCTTACTTTTCACAATATATTTGTTCAACACAGCATTTTCATTCATTGTATTTATCACTATTATGTTTTTAGGGCTGTCGAAGGTTTTTCCCCAGTCACCTATTGAAGTATCCCAGAAGGCAATGGAAGATGCCATCATGATCTGTAGACCTCCAGAGGGTTCACCAGCTGCTACAGTGAGTTTTGGAATCCTTCAAGAACAGTTTCACCAGCATTGGTGCATAGATCTTCACTTTAATACAGCCGTCCACTTTGTTTATGGATATGCATCACCCATCTGCTCTTATCTTTGATGGCTCATTAAACTTTTTAATGATTCATGATCAAAACTGATTTTAAATTTCAGAGTATCACAACAGTAATTATGATAATTATCTGCTTTGCTTGTGTAAATTCCACCTTGTCTCTGTGAGATGCATCTGCTATTTCATAAACTTGATTGGCAGGTACTTCCTCCCCAGCCAAAGTGCAGACAACTCACGCCTACCAGAGTTGAATGGTCGCTTTAATCTTTAACTGAATTATCTTATTCAGATCTCATGGCAGAAGAATGGTGAGAATATCGATGACAACATGCCAAAGTACCTGATAACCAGCGAGGGATCGTTAGTTGTCAGAGAAGTGACCAGTGCTGATGAGGGTAACTACACATGTGTCGCCAAAAACAATTTCTTCACTCGCGTGACACAGCCAGCCAAGCTCTATGTATACAGTGAGTAGCAAAATAGTGAAAGTGCAATTCTGAAAGCTTTGTGATGCTGAACACTAATATAGGAGATAATATCAGGACACTTTCACATGTTATTGGATGAGCGGAAACACTGAATAACACAATAATTTTAAGACTTGTATGATTTTAAGCGACTGAGATATCACTGATAGCAAACTGAACAGAAAAGTGTCATATCCCTTGTACTCATCACATGTCACGTAGGTAATAAAAATACTTTTGTTTGTTCAGAATCAGCCATAGAAAACATTTGTAACATACCAGCCTTGGTTCTCATCATACAAAAAAACTGAGAGCTTATTTACTGACATAGCAATTCAACCAGGAAATTGTGCACCAATTTAGTTCAGAATGTTGGAAAAAATTATCCTAGCCCCAACCTGTCTCCAGAGCATTACCAGTAGAAAAATAAGTAGGAGTCTTGAATCTCAAGTTTAATCTTATGTGGAAAAGTATATAGAGGGTAATTTTTAGAATGGTTATATTCGAATGTAATTGGCCTCATGAGTCTGTGTACTTATAAACGATTAACCTAGGGTGTTCCATATCATCATACAAGCCTTACACAGAGCGCAGTAAGGCTTTTTTTATAGTTGTTCACAGGTGGCTCATTATAGGGTGCTAATAACAATGCTAACTATTTTTTTGTATCTTAATCAATGAATTGCACTGATTGTATTGACTACTCCTGAGAAAATAGCTTGTTATCTTGGATAATTATTTTACATCATTTGCCCTTTGAGTATTACAATACATCAGATCGGAATTGTATATCTACAGATGCATCCTAGAATTTTGAGCTACCCTCATCAATGGCGTATGCTACACTGATATCTGTAACGTTTACTAAGCCAGTGTGGAATCTCGTTGTAGCGAATGGAGGATGGTCATCGTGGGGTGAATGGGACGAGTGCGACACGACATGTGGTAATGGCAATCAGCGTAGATGGAGGGTATGCGACAGTCCACCGCCCAGCGGACGAGACGGTCGTATATGTGAAGGGGCTGCTAGTCAGAAGAGTCCCTGTACTGTACAATGTAGCCCAGGTTAGATTATAAGCATCAAAGTATTATCTCAATCCAATCATAACAAAAGTAAAACCTTACCAACATCTGCTCTATTTAGCTTCCCAGTAGCTATTGGGTTCTTAGTGTCATGAATCGCTGTTGATAACCTTATTCAAGCCAAACAGCGCTTTTTTATCAAAATCTGACATCCACTTGTTTATAGTGATAGATAATAAGATTCAGCGCTTAATGAGTATTTTAGAAAAGCAGTAGAATACCACTGCGGCTTAAGATAACTTGATCTCATCGGATGAATTTAAAACCTGGGTGCTAGTATTTGACACTGATGGGTGTGCATAAAAACAGCTCACATTTATTTTACAAGATTCATGCTTGCTAGGCATGTAGTTTTATCAATTAATTTTGGAAAATCTTAAGATTTTCCTCCGTAACAAAAGTTTCTTTGGTCTACATCTAGGATCGACAACTGTTGCAACTTTTTGTGATGGTACGTAAAATGGTTTTCAGCCAAATCAGCCCGCATCTTATTGCCGTTCTATTGGTTTGAATTTCAAACATAAAACTGTCAGCTATATGACAAGTTAATCTTTAAAAAATCTTAATTCAGAAAGAAAACATTGGCCTATTGACAGGGGTCGGTATTGCTTGATGCTAGTTATTGAAATAAAGTTTGAAGTGAAAGCTAATTATGATAGTGAGTGTGAGACAATTCTAAATTTCACATAATGTTATATCATTTTATAATTTCCGGCTCTATAAAACGTTCTCTAACAGTTTGACGCTGCCTTGTATAGCATTTACTGGTACTCAGCGTACACGTCATACTCTTTGGAAGTTTTTCACTGACATAAAGCTGATATCGTGATACGCCTTATAAGCTCTAACTCAAAGCAGACAATCTGTTTGCGGATGTGATTTACCTTTGATAAACTTGTGTTTGGATTTGTTTTTTGAGTACAATACTTGTATTGGATTTACATTTTTAAGTGCCTTCAACACTAACTATATTTACTTATCGGATGATGGCATATACACAAGAACACAGCCATGCCAGGCCCTTGAACATCTCTGATCTAATGGCTGATAATGCTATCCCTCTCCTCTCATACAATCTTCCATTGATATTTTAGTTGATGGCCAATGGTCAAGTTGGGGTTCATGGGAAGCTTGTAATCCAATTACATGTCAGAAAGTGAAAAGGAGAAGCTGCAACAACCCGCCCCCATCTGGAAGTGGACGAACTTGTGCAGGATCAGACTTCCAGGCAGCAAATTGTACTGAGTGCAATCTTACAGGTAAATCCATACTTGTAATTGTATTTTTAGTTATTAATGTTGGTTATGTCATAATAATCACTTACATTGGTGGTCTGACTATCGTTAACGCAGGCATGCTAACTGATCGTTTTTGTCACAAAATGCCTTCTTTGGCCCTCTAGGACCTGACTGTCTTTTATCACATCACACCATTTTTGAAAGGTTGCTGGGAGTAGATTTTTGCACCGTAAGTTTAGATAGAGAATTTTATGTTTGTATTTGTAGGAAACGGCTCGAACGGTCCTCTTTCAGGGAATCCAGGTAGGTTTATACAATCTCATTATAGTATAATGCTTCAAATATTTGTTCTTTGTGGAAGTTCACATCAAGAAGATGTAACTGCGGCTTCAAGCAAACTCAAATCATTTCTTTCCACATGGAACCCACCCTTCCTGTAGTAACAAAATAAACACTTTTCCCATTTATGTGGGAGCCTGATGCTACATGATTAGGTACCGGTATCGGTATCATCATATTGCTGTATTATAATCAGCAAAAAAGCATGATAAGTTGAACAGATGTACGTAAACATCATAACTTCTTTCATATCAGTAAATATATATCTCATATCATATTTCAGGTAATGAGAACATCATACTGTGGGTGGTCTTGATCGCGGCAGTGGCAGTTTTTGCTGTCATACTTGTTATTACTGTCATGTGCCTTATGAAGAAAAAGTCGAGGCGTGGCAGTAGCTATGAAGAGGAGTCCAATGAAATGGGTAAGAAAGCTCGCTGATAGTGTATTAGTTGGATTCGTTGGCATCCTTGCGCCCAAGGAAAGGTTCGGAATGCTGTGAATTTGATAAAATTGGTGCAAGATTCGGTGTTGAAAAGATCTTACATTGTGTTGCATGGCAATTATGGAATGTACAGCAATGGAATACTCTGTGTGTTGTGTGGCTTTAGTTAGGTCAACTTGCATGTATGATTACATTAACTAATCAAGTAAAACACAAACTCACAGTTTAACATCAAAGCGATAGATAAATCGGCAGCAGATTTTTTAAGTAAAAGCACTGTTTGGCAGCGGTAGATTGTCAGCCATTCTTACTGATTTCAATAATCACTTCAAAGTCAGCTGAACCTAACTACAACACAATAATACCTCTAACCAATTAATGAGTCTCTATTGCATCCGCCCTCTATATGTTGTTCGCTCAGGCCTCTTTAGGTATATAAATATTATGAAATTCCATGAAGTGTTGCACTTACTTGCTCTCTTTGTGTTTTTAGACAATGGTAGCCGTGATGAAGAGAAGTTTGATCGAGCAAGCAATGGTAAGTTTGTAAAAAGGATACATGAATAATGCCATTTTATACATTATGCAAGTTGATCGATTTGAGAAAAAAAATCATTGACTCATGAGCTCCTACTCCCAATGCCACTCTAATAGGAAGTCCCTAAGCTCCATCATGACAAATCGGTATTGACATCCTTTCATATAATGACAGTAACTAATGAGCTGAAGAATTCCAAGTGGCATCACTGGCTGTATGCTTAAGGTAGCAGAACTGGCTAATTTGCAATTTTTTTCCTTGATTAACAATAATCTAATTTTTGCATCATGTTGTATCCTTCTAACTTGGCTGACTAAGGTTTGCAATCTGTGCTGCTTTTTAAACAATCAGGTTAAATACGATACAAGCTTGAATCATGAGATTTGTAATATCAGATCTTGTGCACCTGTTTCCCTCTACATTTGCTCTATTATATTACTAGATTACTTTTTACAACTGGCATCGGCTGTCATATCTTAAGTTACAAGTCATATATACTAAGCGTCACAAATCACACTGAGTTGAAGTAAAAAGGAACGAGATGCGGGACAGTAATGTTGTTGCATCACAATCAAGTCGAGTGCTGCGATCAATTACAGACATGTATTTTATTGCCAAAACACGCTACCTAACAAATCAACTCATGTCTTTTTATGATAGGTACCTCAATGCAGCCTGATTTAACAAAGAGCATCCCCCTACGTCACCAGCGGCCATACAACGCCTCTAGAGCTGACTCAGTGGGCACTCCATCTGAGAAAATGCCAATGATCAATACAAATAGCAGACCTCTGCCTCCACAAAGGGAGTACTACATGCAAATATCACCAAATACAAACTGTGACCACCACGACTACATGCAAATAGGTAACGTATTAACAAAATGTGTTAATTGCTTAAGTTTGCAAAATAAACAACCACCTGCCTTCTATATCAAGTTTTAAAGGATAAACAATACTACAACACAGTGCAGACACAGTACATCGCATGTTTTGTATTCAAATATTTCTGCAATGAGATTGAGATACTATTGTGTGACATTTTCAAATTACTGCGCCTGAGGTGTAGTGCATTCAGTTTTCTTATCTTTGATGTTTTTGATGCCTCCTGGTGCCCAGTATATTTTCGAAAGCAACAGATCAATATCCTACTTCATTGATGAGTAGCGGAAATAGAACCGGTGTGTAAATCAGGGTCTACATGTTTGTTATTTTCAGGCAGTGGTCGAGAATCAGAGAATGATAGCGGTGAAGACAAGCTATCACATCACTCATCAAGCCCTGAGTCGGGTATATGTAACTCATGTGATAGACAGTCTCTTATATCGGGACAGATTGCCTCAGGTATCGATGTCGAGGCGTTAGCTTGGGGGAACACTACACATATGGGAGGACGACTCTCAGTAGCTGACTCAGGTACACTGATCTCTCAAACGGCTCTTATATTGCATCATTATTATTATTATTTTTCCGGAAATATCATTGCATTCTATGTTGATCACTATTATTTATTTTGTATTCATGCAATGCAATGATGCTCGCTTAAGTGAAGATGTACTTTCAATACCCAAATTTAACATACATAATAGATAGACATAACCCATACATAGTCATAGTCACCAGACTTCTTCCAGTTCCCCTACATGCTGATTGTTTATCTGCGTTATAGGAGTATCAGTGACTATACCTGAAGGCGCCATCAGCAGAAACCAATATGAAGAGATATTTATAGCAGCCTTGAGGGAAGACAAAGAGCGGCCTGTACTGTTGGGTAAGTCTATGGCATGAGCAAAACACAATAATAATTTTAATGTCAATTAATGAGTTGTTGAATTGTAGATGAGATCTTTCTGTTGATATGACATTTGCACTAGGTTTATACTGCCAGAGAATTATTGGTTGTATTTACCACTCATGCGTTGGAAGATGAAAGCGATGCCTAAACAAGAATAATATTTGTGTAATATCTACAATTATCCGAATTTAGCAGAGCACCTTGCTTATTAAACAACAGCAGATTAATTTATAAAAGAATTGTCTGGTTGTCTGCATCTTTTCCTCTTGTTGCTCTTGAGTAGGATACCCTTTATGTGAACGCACTGTATAATGATCATCTTGAAGGAGACTGAAAACAAACAGTATGCTAATCTCACTGGTAATCAGAGCTACACTATTTTCAACTTTCTGACAAATAATTTTGTTGTATCTCATCATGATGCAAACCTTTCACTCAAGGCTATACTTTTATGTACATGCAAATTGATTTTGATCTAATTCTGTGTATTGTAGAAAAACAGACTCTCCTGAGCCCAGTGATCATGTGTGGCCCACAGGACACTACATTCAACAAATCTTTGATATTGTCATTTGATCACTGTGCCAGTCTCAAACTCGGGCAGTGGAAGTTATCTATATACAGCAGTAACAGCTCATACAACGAACCTCCGAAATGGGAGGTAAGACATATTCTTTTATTTTTACATGATAAATTTTTACCTTTCTATTATGGCTCATTGGGAGAAATATTGTGTGGACATTATGTGACGAAGACAATCACTGAATCGTTCCCTGTTTTGCTACATTGTTAATTTCAATTCACTCTGTTTCCAGCGGCTGGTGACACTGAACCAGGAGATATTACACATGCCAGTATTCTGTCAGCTAGACTCCACCAGATGTCATGTGATGGTAGACCAGCTGGCATCACGCTACTGCTTAGTGGGCGAGTCTATGTACGGCAGCAAGGCTGTGAAACAACTCAAGTTGGCTGTATTTGCTCAACCTTTCTCATCCTCAATGGACTCTTCAATAAGGGTCTATGTTCTACCAGACACTCAAGATGCGTTCAGTGTGAGTACCAAAATGCTTGAATATCAACCGATAACTCCATCATCAATATCACCAGTGAAGCGCTCACAAAAATTTCCTCCGTATACTTGATCTTATCATCATTAAACTCCAATAGTTGCCATGACAATATTTTTGTGTTGTTCTTTCTCATACCTGCGATTGTTTTATCAAATGATCTGATATCCTACTAATGTTCGGTTGGTTTTGATGTGGTGATTTTACACATGGCTTGTTCAGTTTTCATCTCACCCCACTGATAAGGTTGCATCCAAAATTTAAAAGTTGATATTCATCAAGCTAGTTCAAGGACTTTTTCCTCAGCTACAAAACATTCAGCAACATCAAACAGCTATTCAAAGCATTCCATGAAATCACAGTTTTTTGGCATGAAAATTTTCAAGAGAGTGTATGCCCAATGTGTTTACAACACTTCATGTATTGTTTTAGAATGTGGTACAGCAGGAGAGTAAGCTGGGTGCAAAGCTGATGGACAAGCCAAAACAAATATCATTCCAGGATGGAGGCCACAACTTGTGTCTAATGATAGACAGTATATCAAACGGTTGGGTCAGCAAACTTCCAGCTCAGTACCAGGTGAATAATGTTACCGTCCTCTTCTGTTCAACAACGCCCATAGTCATGATAAAAATCCACTGTCTTGACTTATTGCAAGTGTTAACCAGAGTTAATACGACCTGGCACTCAAGTGTATTGTTATGTTGTTTAACCTCTCAACTGAAAGTTGTGTTTATAATATTTAATCACCACATTCATTCATGTGTAATTATATCTGCATATCTCAAAATTTAACTAAGTAAATGTTAGCTCTTGGGATACTAAATTATCCGAAGTATAAGTTATTACTGTTGTGCTCCAACTCACACATCAGCCTTCACTGAAACAAAGATAAGCTTCTGCTTCAGATCACCATCAAGTATAATCTTTCCTGTCCAACAACTAGCCAAACTGACTCACTAAACTTTAATGGCATTGTACTCATGTGATGTTTATTTTGCCGTTTTAGGAGATTCCCTTCCGACATGTCTGGAATGCTCCCTCTAATCTCCACTGCTCATTTGCATTTGAAAGACTATCAAACCAGCCGAGCACGGCCCTGAGCTGTAAAATTCAAGTTTATCAGAAGTCAGTGCTGAGCAATAGACAACAGATAAACATCAATGGCGGCAATTTAGAGGTAAAAATCATTGCTATGTATCATATGCAGTCCTTAATTGGCTGAAACCATAACAGAGGTACTAACTATCATATTTTGTGGTTAGAATAATAAAAATCAATCTTTTGAAAAATTAACAGGCCATAAACTACTTGATTTTGAGATGGCGGTCTGCAAGGCATTAATATTATCATACCATTAAATCTTGGACTTGGCCTTCAACTGAATTCAGTGTAAACTTTGTACATTTGTATGGATATGCAGTTTTAAGTCACATTCTGAAACAATAATTGCAGAGTGTTGCTAAAATACTGGGACAGAAAGACCTCTCAAGTACAGTAACAGTGAACACTCAGTCAAGCTCAGGCTGTAGCAGCGTGGTTATGTTAGACAACAGGGAGCAGCAGGTCTTCAAATTACCGACAGCCATAAAAAAGAAGCTAGCTTCACATTTAGATTTACCATGTAACAGAGGTAATGACTGGAGGATGTTAGCATCAGCTCTCAGCTCAGACAGGTAGGACATACTAACTCTGTTCATTAGTTTTTTTTCAATAGGATACCAGGTATATATTTTCTAGGATATTTGTTGTAAACATTCTGCACAACACACATTCATGAGCCGAGTTTTTTGCCAATCTTCCGACTTTGGCGGCTTGTCAATCGAAGCAACTGGATTTCCTAATATTCCACATAGAAAGTTTACCCTTTGTATAAACAATTCCAAAGTAAAAAAACTCATCTATGGACTTGATGGTGCAACACAAACTACATTTCCTTATAGTTATTTGAATATTCTAGGCTGACATTAACCATTAAACATGAATAACTTTTTTTTCTACAGACAAATCAACTTTTTTGCATCAAAACCGAGCCCAACAGAAGCAATACTAGACTTGTGGGAAGCTCGTACGTTAATAGAAGAAGCTCCGGTGACTGAATTAACAAACATTTTGCGAGCCATGGGCAGACAAGACGCAGCTGTGATATTAGAACGTGAATTAGGAAATGCATGGGTGTGAGATTATATCCGTCACCACAAGACATACGCTTTCCAAGTACATGGAGCATTGTCTCTGCGATCAAGGAGGAACAATTCCCAATTGCCTATATTTGATAAACTGTGCTGGTTCGGCTGATCTGTTGGTAATTACTAATTACACACTGCCTAGTCAATAGTAATAATATACACTGTTATGCCTTCACCACGTTTTTTACTGGTACGGATAAATAAGAATACTCGGTACCTGTGGCTGACGGTACAGGTTTATATTGTGAGTTTTTTCACCCTTGTGTGATGTTACTTTATCAAATTTTATGACCAAACAAATTCCTTATATTGAGACAGTTCTACATGGGTATTGTTGTATCATTATTCATAACTTGTATCAATCAAACAGGCTACCATATTCCATTCCCTTCGCTAAGCGCTGGTGGAGCTTTTTTTGTAGTTTTAATCCTTTTTTCTACTCTTTAAGTCAAGCTGTAAAAGCTAAAGATTACCTTTATGATATTAAGACAACTCTCATTTTGTGATATAATTCGTCATATCATAATCTGTGTTTTCATTTTCTCTACCCTGATTATTAGTCTTTAGATATCAGTTGATTAGATAATTTATGGTGCTGTGCATGATTTTTTGTTACTTTCTTGAATGGTTTGAAATGTCCCACTATTTAAGAATCCAGACTATCAAACCGGAAATTGGTCTCTTATGCCCTGTTTATAGTCCCTTGATACATATTACGGGGTTGTGTCAAGGCAACCTAGGAATACTCTTTTTTACCTGCTGACGATCATTCTGCGATATTTTAATCATTGCTCCCTCTCTTTTTCACCTATCACTGTTGATTTTTGTACATACAAATTGAAATTCTGCTGTATATTTCTATATTGTTATCATACTCATATTTTTGTCACAGATTATCACATAAGTGACTGCGTAGTTGTTGGGTTGTACCTGAGTTATTGCAACCTGAAGTTATATTATATTTTGTCGTTGAGACAAGAAATACAAAAAGTTGTTGAACAAATTGTATGGTGTTTAGAAATTTATCAGCTTAAGCCATAGGGGATGCACTATGAAGCAGTAATACTAAATGCTGACATGACACTGATTGTCTATAATATAGCTTAGCAGGTGCAGTATCAGCATAGAACACAAAGTTGTTGTCATGTCTGATTCTGTAACAGATGCTAGGCCTGGGTGACAGGCATAACATACAACTCCTACGTCTGTTATGTCACATACTCCATAGCCTTGGTATTCCAGTCTGCAGGTCAAACCACACTTACTTGGTAATAGGGAATAGATTAAATCCACACAACCTGCGGTGATACCCTTACTTCCTCTCACTCTCCAGCATCCAGACATCTTAGAGCATGAAACTGAACCTATAATAAGCCATTGAGTATATGAGTATCCGGGTAAACAATGACATCGAGGTGAAGCAATAATATCCATTCGTCCAGGCATTATCTCATATTGGATAGGACAAAGAGATAAATGAATCTCCTTGGAAAGGAGAGGTATATAGTGCTTGTAGTTGTCCTTTCATTTGCCATGAGAAGATAACTACTCATTTGACACGCCAATAAATCGATGAACCTATCAGCTGCTATCAGGCACTTAGTATTACTAGTACTAAGTTATAATTACCACAATGAATGATATCAATGAAGTCTCTATATTATCATATTATTGAATCATATCAGCAAAAAGGAAATGAATGTATATAATATAAAAAATAATTGTAGTTATATCCCAGATGATATCTAATTTACTAATGCTACAGAATGATTATCGTAAGAGAACATGTCAATATCAGTTGTACCAAAACAATTTGTATCTTGAACTCTTCTGTAGCATGTCCATGTGTCTAATAGTTCTAATGGAATTCAATCTGGAGAGCTGTCACCAAGCCCATAATGTACCATATGTCTAGAGCGGCCCACTTCTCTGTTTCCAATAGTTATAATTGTTGTAAAAAGAATAAATAGTGTATTCACTTCACGCATGTAGCCATAGATGTCTAGAGCAAGACCTG
>ERZ1740068.576-NODE-576-length-16339-cov-11.314358_pt1 | contig 16339 bp, 12 predicted proteins | sample MGYA00581735_ERZ1740068 | MGnify/ENA primary metagenome ERZ1740068 (study PRJEB43018, sample SAMN04849740) | marine metagenome | isolation source: floating plastic debris | place: Pacific Ocean | collected 2008-08-30 | study: EMG produced TPA metagenomics... | reverse complement strand
TCAACTGCAAAACAGCAGTCAGAGTAATTCTGGCTGTTCTGAAGCCTACAAAAACCCATGATTTAGGGACTACAGTGCAATCTCAAGTCACATAGACTTAGTTGATGACCAAAAGAATAATAGCCAAAGTAGTCACCCGTAGTCAGTGTACAGATATATGTAGATAGGTGGGTTGAATGAGAGGGATTCAAAAAGAAAGAAATGTGAAATATTCAAATAACTTACCTGATTTGCCTTGTTAATCTGTTTTTTGAAGCCAGCTAAAGACATCTTGGCACACTGGTGGTTATATGTCAACACAAAAGAAGTTTGTGGGGACTAAACACCGATTCAGCACAGTTTCAGCCAGAAATTTATTCCTTATTGTCTGTTTTCCAAACACACATTCACTGATGCAGTTAATCCTGTCTCTCTGAGAATAATTTTTGTTTACGCCTCCACTTCCTGCTCCGCCCACTTTATCAAGCCAGCATAAGTTTGAAAGCTAAGATTTGATTGGCTATCATTAGTGCAAACTCTGGAGAAGAATTATGTAGTGAGTGATTTGCTGCAGTCCCAACCAAGTTGCAAAAACACAGTCTGTTTTTGTACAATCATGAAAGATGATGAGGAATTCACCTTGAGATGTAGTGATTTGGTAGATACTGTGCATTCTGCCAGAATTATAGTTGCCACCAAGGGAGCTATTGTAGTATCTGTGCAGATCCAAGAAACTGTGTACAAAGGAGTGCTGCTTGATATCACCAATTCAAGGTCAGTAATTAACGACAGTAGAGTAACTACTGACTAAGAGATAAGTAAATGTGTACTGGTCAGTTGTGTAGGAGAAATTTTTATTGAACTGGTAGGGTGACAGGGTCCTATCATGAAGTTTAAGTCAACTTAATGGTTCTTTTTATAGTCACTACTGGAGAGTATGATAACAAACAACATAGCCTACTTTTCTTCTAAAATAGATAGGCCTACTCAACAGTCTTGAGTCATACAATGGATAGATATTGTTAGTAGGTTAGTAGATTAAGGAGTAAGTTATAGTATTGGTGGGAACTTGTAGGCATACTTGTTGCTGTAGTTCAAGAGCCAAGTTTTTCAGCTGCCTATGTTGTCCCTTGTCCTGGACCAAAGCTTGGGTCTACAAACGTGTCCTGTTTTGCCACCAGATCTGGCAGCGAAACAGGGCATGTTTCAATTTGTTTACTCATGCTGCCCATGGTCCCTGCTCCCTTCTTATGTAAAATAATTGTATATTTAACACCAGCAGTACTGGGAACAGAGGTCCCTTTCTGGACTGTGAGTTTTTCAGACTAATCCCGGATAAGCGTTGGTGAACTTTTGCACAGTCACCCCATAGGAGTACTTCAGATACATGTGTCCACCCCTACCCCCACTTTCACTGCAAGGGGAGTAGTTCTTATGGTCATCCACTTTGAAGCAACACATCCTGTTATCGTAGCCGATCCACTATAGCAAGGCATGTGGGAGCAGCGATATCAGGGCCTGTGGATTTTGTACAGGCTGGTTTTGTGAAGCTAAAATTTGAAAACAGATACAACACGACACACGGTGTTGTCTGATTGGGGCTCAGTTCTGCCAACGAGGCTAAAACCTCTTATGGTTGTAAAGTTAAGTAATTGTTTGCAGCTTGTTGTTACTACGTTCTTGTGTTACCCCGCCCTCTTTATTTTATTTGACAGTTTGGCACCAGCTGTTGTCACACTGCCGAAATCAGTAGGGGCTAAAGAGGACCCAGAAGACTTGGCCAAATCTACAGTAGCAATCGATCCAACTGACTGTGAGCCTATACCAGCAACACAGTTCAGGTTTGTTTGCAATAACTTTCTCATTTAGACAATAGCCTACCTTAGCTTCATGTATGATATGACAGTTTTTAAAAGTCCAGCTCTTATCAAGCTTCAAGATCCACTCATCGGGCTGTTATTTTATAAATTACATTTTGAAGGCAAGCATATCTTTATGCAAACTGGAACTTTGTTTTCGATGTTGTAGGCATACTTATCAGTCAGATTTGGATGACAGATATTACCCAACAATCATTCCAAGCAAAAGTATCACTTCATCCATTCATAGACTAGATGAACGACCAAACCTACGCATAAGAAATCCTAAAGGCAAGCTGTTCCTGTGCTCTATGTGCAAGACTCATTGTTTTGACACTGACAATAGCGATAGGGAGGGGAGTGCAACAAACCTTACCACTCCTCCCATTAAAATATCTTTCAACGCACCATCTGGTCCCAGTATTATGGAAATAGAGCCTAAAGCCTACAAAAAAGCACATAAAAGGAAACATAAAAATAAAAAACAAAAGAAATCTAAGAGAGACAGCATTGAGTCAGCATTAGCCCCTAAACTGTCAGTAAACGGGTACATGGAACATAAGGATGACAGACTGGAGGCTGGCCCAGAGACAGGGAGTACTTCAAATATGGACCCTAGTGACTCTGATGCGAACGGTTTAATTATGAATATTCCTACTGAGCAGCCCCTGCCTGCAAGGCGAAGAAAGCGCAAGGTCTCAAACCCACAATCTCTCTACCCGAAGAAACCTCCTCCAGAGCCTGAAGCAACTCCTCCTACAAAAACAAGGACTAAGACTAAGGCTGCCATCCTACGTGACAGAAAGCCGCCAGCCACCGGCAAGCAAAATAAAACAGGCACACAGGGTAAAGCTGGAGCAAAGAAACCAAAGAAAGAACCGCATGTGGCAGAAAGTATAGTCTCTGAACTAGTCAGTAAATGTGTGTCAACGTATGAAAGTTCTGGCGGCAAGCACATATCTGTGGGTGATGTTATCTGGGGAAAGATTATAGGCTTCCCATGGTGGCCAGGGCGTGTGTGCGCTATCACAGTCAATGAAAACAAGGACGGAGTTATCATGGATTACATCGCTGATATAGACTGGTACTGCTCCCCGACTAAATCTAACCTGCCATGTGCATCCATTCATCCCTTTCTAGAGGATTATGAAAAAAGGTAAATGGCGACATATTCATTTTTTTAACATTTGGTACTCCAGGGACAGGAGGGTGTCTATTCAATAAAGGGGTTGCGTAAATTTCAGGCATTTTCTCGCTGCCACTTTGCTTAAACTTTTCAACAGAACATCTTTCTAATTTGAAATTCAAAGCTACCCAGCAGGATGGAAAAATTGAACTATACACAGAATTTAATTTAGCAATATTGCTCAGACCACAAAATTTGAGGTTTTGTAATTCACTTAGGCCTATATACCGGTAAGGTACCATCCTGGCCTGGTAAAAACAATATGGGCAAAGTTTAAATCTTATAAATTTGCTATAAAAGAATTGGTGGAATGGATTTTAATAATTTTAGAGGATATTTCTTGTTTGAAGGACGCTGATTTACCCGTTTCATCACAGCGGACTCTGAATGCTCCAACATTCATGCTTGTATCCATTTGTCTTGTTTTATCAAATCATTCACAAAATGATCAGAACCAAGAATAACTCTCATAACGCTGTGTTTTAGGTTTGACAAAAAGAAGAAAACCAAAAGCTACTTGAAGGCGATCAATGAAGCTAAGTGTGATGCTGTTATGAATGCACAATTTATGGAGGCGGCTCTTAGAGATGATGAACATACAGCCCCGCTGCTTGATCCAGAGCAGCCAGCTTCTCCTGATGCAGACCAAGCAGATCCGACTGCTGCAGACCATGTCAAAACGATACCTCTCGAGAATCCACATGAAGACAATCCTGCTAATACAGCATTAGAGAAAGGTACTGGTCCTGGTGGAGACTCTGCACTTCTTATTGATGCATTTCTGAGGACGCAGCACACTGAACCTGGAAAAGCAGGGCCACCGCCTCAGGCTGTGAAGCCAAAGGTTAATGCCGCCGAAGACTTTGACCCTGATGCAGATTATGAGGATAGTGATGACGGTGATGAGAATATGCTTACCATTGCTATACCTTCCCCTGAATCATTGTTAAAATAAATGCAGTTGTTTTCCTGATTATTGATGATTTACCGGTTTTGTAAATAGCCTGTTGGCCGTACAAGATGTGTAGGCACCACTGGTGACAATATTCTTGTTCTTTTATTGTATAGTCTTGATTATCTTATACATATGTATTTGTCCTAGTCGTTGAGATTGTTATTATTCAAACTTTTGCTCATTTTATGTACTTATTGCAATGCTACAATGCACTTACTGAACATACATGTAGATTGTTTTACGTTGTTGATCACTTATTACTGGTCACTTTATTTTGATGATATTGTAACCACTGATCTGGATGTTCATATCAGTGAACCATTTTTGACTATGATAATTCTGACAATTGTACATATACATCTTAATATGTAATATTTTTCTTCCTCTTCTCGGAGTATTTATCCCAAACATTGGGCTCCAATTCTCTTTTATGTGGTGGATGGGTTAAAATCTAAGGAAAAGTTGCCAGGAGTATTACACTCGGAATGCACCCTCTCTTTGATACAATCTGGTTTTCTTAAGTAGTAGCAGTATTTCGCAGAATTATTTGGAGTTGTGTTTTAATAAATCAGGTGTACATAACTCGGATATGAAGCAAACTACCATCAATGAGATATCTCATTGTTATGATGAACTAAAGGGATGAATACAATAACGGATAACACAATAAAATATAGAATATTCATTGAATTCTACCATTTAGTACAATTCAGTGATAATATTATATCTATCTCATAGAACGAATGCTTATTTACCCTATCAACCAACTTTGCTCTTCATTGGTTGATTATTTTGTGAGATTTTGTTTTAATTCTTTATTTGGCGGTCTAAATCATTTGAAAGATGAAGGTCGTTTGCTCTGTTGCTGCTAATAAAAATTGCTTAAGTGATATTGCTGACACTTAAAGGCCCTCGCACGCTACAACGATTTTCTCAACAATTTTTTTTAAAAAACTTGAAATTGTGCATATGCAAAATTACTGAAAAACTCGTTGCTGCTTTGAAGAGAAATTGGAAGTGTGAACGAACGATAACTGCTTTCTAACAATTGGTAGATATTTGCGAGCTTATAGCAACTGTATTTATCACAATATGTACATAACAGTATACATGTAGGTTGTGCTAAGAGGAAAAGCAGCACATACGCCACACCAGACTAGGCTATAGGCACTCCAGTTTGACCATCTGAAAAAATGTTTTCCAGTTTTATTGGCAGGTGCAGTATGATAATAAAAATAGCCACGATTCAGTCCACACTGAAAACTGGAACAGCAAAATAAAAGTTAGGTAAATACCATCTACATGTATATCATGTAGGATTGATCAGTCTTAGGTTAAGGTTTCACCGGTGGAAGCGGCTTGAGAAAAATATACATGTATACCCTTTATTATTTCTGCCCCCCCCTCCATTTCCTTGTCTGGTTAGCTCATGTGTTGTAGAAATGTGTTAAATAATCCCACTCATAGGTTGTAGCCAAACCAATAACTTGGTCTGTATGAGCTCAACTTGGATGGCCTTGGATAATAATAAAAAAATCCCTCACCATTCGCCATGTACAGCTATCTATTAAAATACTCTCATTTTATCCGGCAGTGATTTTGGGCATTGGAAAAATAACAGCTCATGTAAGTTGTAGCATAGAAATTTAATATAAAAACCCTGACCCCCCTTTGACAAATTTGTGGAAGGGATTAATTTGGAAAGACCTCAGTGTGAGTTATCCACCCATATCCATGGAAAGGCAACTGTAATAAATCAATAAAACAACCTTTCAAGAGGGGTATTTTACTAGAAAAAATTTTCTCTTTTTCAATTAAATCATTCACGGAGCTTTCACCCAGTTCTTAGGTACCTTTTTTTCATCAAACTAAATTCATAGCGGTTTACCATTCACTGAGTAAAGATTCGGCACAATCTAAAAAACAACTTCCTTGAAAAAGGTTTACCAATCTACATAACAGGCTTCATCACTCACTTTTTAGTTGATGTTCAATTGTAATTTTGCAATTTCTCACATAAAAGTCTCGAAAAATTTTAGTTAAGTTGCATGAAAGACACGGGTAGTTTTTTTGATAAAACATCAGGTGTGCGCTTTTTAATTCAGTGAGCGAGTGCACGCACCCAGACTTCATCATTATTCACGACGAACAAAGTCAATGCCAATGCAATTTTGATAAAGCATACATAACAACAAGTAATTAAATCGTGTGTCATTTTTTTAAAAAAGTTGTCGATAAACAGTTTTTTTTTCTTTTTTTTGGTTGATTTGCCTGAGTCATATAACTATAAAATTAACATTTTAAAATAAAAGCGTTGTGCAACAAGCTTGGAGTTGCAGTTTTAAAAAGTGTTTTAAATTGTGTTAAAATTAAACTATTATATCAGCTTTATATCCAATAAAATCTAGTTAGTTACAAATGTATTATTCTGATCACTAACAGTAAGCTGCTTATGAGCACACATGCACTAGAAAGAACCCTGCATCATTATTCAAACACGCATTGATTACTAAGGGATTTGCTCATTCATTCACATAGAATCAGGACTTACGAGTTCAATAGGCTCAGACTGGGTATAAAGATTGTGTGCGGAGAAATCGTCACTTTAATCGTTGACTTGAAGCTAGTGACAATTCAAACACACAGAGCACAACTGTTATTGATGCAGTAAAAGTGGATATACACCCATGCAATCCTTTACTCTGCTGACGACGGTTCTTACTCACAACACGATTAACAGCAGGTAAGCTTTCTGTTCCCTCCATCGTGACGGTACCAGCTAAAACCAAATAATTTGGGCAAAAATATGAATTTTCATGCACAGGAACTGTCACAAAGAAACACCATAATTGCAGAGATTGATACAAAGTTTTTAGGGAGACGACAGTATTTCGGAGCCATTACGGCTTTTATGCTGGTGCAAACATACATGCAGATGGGACATATACCCATGATGCAGTTAGTTTTGTGAATGTTGCGTAGGCGTTGTGCACAGAGTACCAAATCTTCTGTGTAGACGTCCTACACAACGTGTAGAAAACTTCTTCACCGCTGCACAGATTCAAAACAATAGAATTATGGAAACAATTAGTTGACAGCTATGCTCACAGCCAGAGAATGCAAAACATTGGATAAAGTCAAGACATACCCTTCAACAAATTGATTTTACTGTGCATTTTGCACAAGCATCACGCAACAACCATCAGGTAAAGTATTATCATTGATACCTGCTATTCTATTCACTGCAATACAGCTTATTCTCACACTATGATTAGCTCCAAGATCATTGATCATGATTTTCTCAGTATATGACCCAAGATCCAAATAACATTCATGTATTTTTTCCTAAAATTCTCATCATCCCAAGCATACCATCAGTATGACCAGATTGACTCGCAGTATGAAAATTGCATATTATTGATGCTCAATAAATTCTCTATGTCAATTACAAACCAGATTTCAGCTTTGATGCATGTGTATGTTACCCTACAGTACCTGCATTACACACCACAAACATATCCTTCACATAAGAAGGCATGCTGCAGGGAAATCTCCATGATGAGTCATATTGCATATGATGGGCTATTCATCTTCTACAAATGAGGCAATCGGCTGATCATTGCATGTGATTGGATATAAATTCAAAACTTCAAAGGTATTACCCTGCAAGACATACTCAAGACATAACATTGTATAGGTGGGTCACTAGGGCTGAAATGATGCTAAGACCTAATCCAGCACCTTCCTCTAGGCACACATTGCACTATCCTTTACTTCAATCGTCACAGCACAAAACTCCTGAATCTTCTATTTTAGTCCTGTGTATATATTTGAAATCTGCTATATTTTAGAGTTTTTATTGCAGCAGTCATACATATCGTATAAATGATTTGTGTATGTAATCTCATGATATTCTATAGACTTACAAATAACAATTATATAATAGTCAATTAATTTTATATAATTTTATAAATTAGGAACCACTCCATGAGTTTTTCTTCACTTATAAATCCTGTCAATATGTAGATACAAACAATCTATTGCATGAATAGATAGGCTGCAACATTTAAACTGCTGTGCACTATATTGGTTCAGAACATTTCAAGAGTTATCTACTCAAGAAGGTGTGGGTTTTTATAGTACCCAACAGAGTATCTCTCTCTTCTCACTTTATAAAGCATTTCTTTTTCATAGTTTTCCTATTAGTATTTTTCATTCACTCATCCTGGGGGTTCCAGTGAAAACCCTGATGTGAGTTCTAATGTGGTAACTATGTGTCAATTTCGACCCTTGTTAGGGCTTCTTTAAAGCTTGTATGTCTGGTATTCTAGTGTAACTTTTACTACACACATACTGCTTGGTTTTGTGCTGCGAGCTTTATGAAAATATTGAATTTATAGTGCAGATACACAAGGCTAATAATATACCTCACTAATCATATATTTTTCTATGGCATTATAGCTACTTTGAATAATGTAACATGTCATACATCGTATGCATGTTGTTAATTTCGTCCTAAGATGGTATGTCCTGAAAACACAAAGACTGTTGAAGCAGTAGAAAGACTTGTGAAATCTTTTGGCCTCGTGTGAATCAGGGATATTAATAAGTGACCATGAGCAGCATAGCTTGAAGTATTATGATGAATTCAAACATTGCACAAAGAACACCATATTTGTCGCAGTTGGGTTAACTGAAGAACAATTTAAGCAAACCTTTTGACTTTGAACAGTAGGTAAATATAGGACTACTTAGCTAATAATTGCATTTTTATTGAATTTTGTTACGATTCCCCCAAAACTGACAAAGAGAGGGTTCTATAGCTGAATAACACTCACACTGATTAGAACATAACCCTCTGCTTTGCCAATCACAGATATGATACCCGGCAATTCTTCAGCCTTAGAGCTAGTGGTTTAGTATAATGTGTAGAATTTATAGCACCAAATATCTTTTTTCCTACATACTCACTGCCTAGACTGAAATTTCTAGCAAATTCAAAAGCAGAACATTCAATGTGACCTATTGTCTACTCAGGGCCATGCTGGATTATGTAAAGCAAAGGCAAAGACATCAGCGCAATACCAAAAATGGGAGTGAGACACAAGTACATGAATCATGCTCATGTTGTCACCGGCTATAGTTGTATTTAGAGGCAGTTTATGAGCATTGTCACTAGTAAGGGCAGTACCAGTACCGCATGTCTAGATTTCTTACGGAGTCACTGCGTCAGCAAGTATCAGCCTTTAATCACAGCTATAGGACGGAGTTTGATGCATTTCTTACTGATTCCAGCATCATGACCTGTAAATCAATATCACTTGTTACAAGTTGTTACGTAATGTCATAAATTTTTGCTCACAGAAAATATTGATCAGTATCACCGCTCCGCTACGAATTATAATAGCTGCTGTGGGTATTTTAAGCCACACGCTGACCCATAGCCAATGAGACAACACTATCAAATTTGCCAACTGGTGGCGTATTTCCCTTATTGCAACAAAAAATCCGTTGCAATCTTTGCACAATACTCTTGGTTTGAGCACAATTACATTTACACATGTATATGAATGGATGAAAATTAAAAACTGGAACGATCAGCATTTTGGCATAAAGACGTGGTATCAACACATTCGGAGTTGTGTTTCTACATAAAAACTGTCATAATACATAAACTAAATAAAAACTGTACATACATACATAATATACTTACAGGTATTGACCACATCAGTGACATTTTTGTATGATTCTGGCGCCTCTTCCATGACCAGTTTAGGTGAGGCCACTCTGATGCTGATACCCTTCTCATTGAGAGATTCTAATACCTGCTCAAAACCGATATTCCTCCTTGACTTGGCTCGAGATAATGCACGGCCCTGAAACAAATTCAGAAGATCTGTCTATTTAGTTCTGATATACCATAATACAATATGAAGAAAAAATGAAATTTGCCGTATTTCAATATTCACAACTTCAGCATTTCGACATAACTCAGCATAAATGATTATTTCATATGTACATTTGGGCCATGACTAACTTATCAGTACTAAAGTGTTCATGCTTAGCATCAGTAAAATATCCCTCAAGTAACGAACCTGTAACCCGTTTTTTCATTCAGTTGAGGCATAAGTGGGAGGAAGTTTTCAACGATTTTCGGTGAGCAACTTTGAGCAGGTTAGATATGTTAAGCTGACTCCTGCACCGATATTTGATTTTACTTGTTTATGATGTCACCTCATATAATGATGAAATGGGATGTAAAACTTATGGTTTGACCATGTCACTCATGTACATAAACTGAAAATGAACAATCTAAGACTTTCGTCTTACGGCTTAATGTGAAGCCATCTAAGGGTGTTAAGATTTTATGATAAAATTTATAAATAACATGAATTAATGTTTAACAGTGTTGCAGGACCTATCATTAATTTGAGATAAGGTAACATCATGCAAACCAAACTCTTGCAATCTTTTTTGAAAAAATTTAATTCGATTACCAGTCAGGTCATATTAATTTTATCATAACAAATACTATCTATGAAAAGTTCAATTTTTGCTTATTCCATTAGGGCATGCTTTTTCTTCTGTTATGTCATCGAATGTTAAAAAGTAGGCTGTAGGCACAGGGAGACGGGAAGCCATGAACAGAGATCCAAGTATAACTACAGTATCTACTCACAGCACCGTGACATGTTGAGCCGAATGTTTCACTCATACCTCGTTCTGTACCGGTCAGTACATAGCTACAGGTACCCATAGTACCGCCGATCAATACAGGCTGTCCCGTCAACTGCAACAATGACACAATCAACCAGTCATATTAAAAACTTCTAACAAAGACTGCAAGCGGCTTTTGTGATGCTTGTTGGGTAGACAGATTAAATTTTTATAACTTTGGTTTACTATGCGACATGCGTTCACATCTGTTACAGATAATAAAATCAGACAGAAAATAAAATAATGCTCATAATTCTACTCTTCCGGCCAGCACAGAGGTTTGGTCACACAGCTCAGAAAAAAGTGATACATTAAAGACTTTTGGGTTTCAAATTTAAAATAGAAAAAGCCTATGATAAAATCGTTGCATTATACCAAGCCAATCTATAGGTTTCAGCATCTGCCCACCCTCTCCATCTTCATGGCCAGAGGGCATGCATAACTAGATGTGCATCCAGCTGATGAGCTCAAATAGGTTTATTTGCATTGTATTCGAGTTTTTTACAGTAGAAAATCCAAACCTGATTGCCAAAACTTACCTGGTAATCTACAGGAATAAGAGGATGATGAGGCGGGAATGCTCTTGTCGAGCCTTTCCTATGCACTAGCAAAGTCTTCTGTTTACCCTCAATAAAATGTTCTTCAACTTTTGCAATATTATGAGAGACGTCATAGATCACATGCATGTCTAAATCATCTGGTGTAGTGTTAAACATCTTTGCAAAAGCCTGACAAATAAAACATGACAACTTTTTTCAAGAAAATCTACAGACCATCAATATGATCTCACCACAGAAATTATATGGTGTCGTTATCGCATTATCGTAACATTGCTGACACACGCGTTTCATGTTTGCAATAGCAAAGCGTGTAACATAGTCTAGGTGATAGGCTACATTATTACTCATATGTACCGGTAGTAGTAAAGTGGACAGTGTTGTCTCAGCCTAAAATATGGTTTGATCTTCTCATCCGATGGATAAATGTTCCAATACCGCTAGGCAATAAACATTCTTTATAATTTTAACCACAGACATCAGACATATGATGCATAGTTACCTGTCTGGAAAGGAAAGTCATACTGGATCTGTTAACCCAGGCATAGTTAGCAGCAGCTGCCATACCCTTAAGGTAATCCTGCCCCTCTTGAGATGAGATATGAGCACATGCTAGCTGTCTGTCATTAACTTCTATCTTATCTCTCTTCATTGCTTTCTCCATGGCCACCAGTGCATCTAAACGAGGAAACAACAATTAATCACGCCTTATCAAGATTAGCCTACATCACGTTAGCGAAATAAAATTCAAAGCAAAAAATGAAGTAAGTGTTGCCCCAATGGCTGAGTACTTGAAAATCAAAATAAACATTGTCGTTTGTGGTAAGACATGGAATTGGTTCTGCTGTTAATTTGAGTCTAGAGAGCATGATGCACAAAACCACATACATGTACACATTCAATACACATTTGTGCAACTAGTAATATAACCAGTGGATTGGCATCAGCCAAGATCAGAATATATGAACTTGGTATTGAGCAGGTACATTCTTTGAATTTTACCGGTAATTTCAGAGCGATGCATGAGAATATTGCACTAATATTTAATTACTTTACTTTAATTTCCCATGTCCCTAAAGAGCCAAATATTCTATGGCCTAAACAGTATAAAATATTGGACTGGTCAATCATTTGAATAGCCAAATTTTCACAAACCAGTTTTCTGCTTAATTCCGTTTTCTTTGAGCCCAATTACATAATCCTACAACGGTTGAATACAGTCTAAACATGCAGCGTTGTTATTCTGATTCCACTTCTAAGACATCGACGCTGCCACGTTACTCTAAAACTAAGTCTGCTTTTGAATAAAACTCATTAAAAACGTATGTTGTGAATGTCATTAGTTGGGTATTGTGAGGTTTTAATCACCATTTTAAGATGCGGATCACCATTTCAAGTGATCTAAGTTCAGCTCTCACTTTGCTTTCGATTATTATTTATATCGCCATAGAGCCCTAATTGCTATTATGCATTGTGCCTGCAGACATTTGTATGGGTCTAATATGACACTTGACTATGGGTTAGTGTATAGAACAGCGGATTGGAACTAATACTATGAGATTTATCCGGAATGAAAGAGGATAAGCTTTATTCAACATGACCGAGACGCCGCTATACATGTACTATACGCGTAACCTTTAGTTTTTACCAATGCTTTATTAAAAGTTTTCAGGCAGCAAATAATTAAGGGAGCATGCAAAAATTCTGGTAGAAGTGGGGAATGCACATTAGGTGACAGCATTCTCATCAACAGCAAATTTGTGCTAAAATTATTTAAATTTCATTTAACTATAGGTCTGGCCGACACAACACCTCATAGTGAGCTTGCAGATGTGACCTGTTCTTTTAAAATCAGGCAAAGAGAAGTCACCACATACGTCATACGATGTCCTATGTCTGACAACAGTGTTTCAAGATGCCGCAGTAAACTCAGATTCATTATGCAAACTAAGCTCAGCTTTAAAAGCCAAATAAAAAATCACAGCGTAACGCATTGACATTGAAATATAGCCAAAGTTAGCTTGTGCGGGGAGTTTTAGTGGTAAAAACCTGCCAAGGCTAGGCCAATCCCTTAGATGAAAGAGTTATGCGGTTGATAATCTCACCAGTAGCTACTTGATGTCCGAGCCCTCGACTACCACTGTGTATCATCAGGCATACCTGACCCTTGTGATCAATTCCCATCTTACTGGCTGCACGCTTGTCATATATTTCATCCACCACCTGTATCTCTGCATAGTGATTTCCAGCACCTGAAAAATATACCACTTTATACACTACATAATTACATATGGACTCTTAGTCAATATGGTTCATATTCTAAAACACTGTAGTCTTCAAAGTTCTTGGGTAAAGACCTTTTACACTAACCTTTAGACATAACAACGAAGCATGTGATATGGATATTCTGCAACTCAACCAGCATAATACGGATGTTGAAGAGACAAAACCGAGAAAGCGATAGCATATGAGCACAAACAGTACGAAATCTCAATTTACTATACCCCAACAGGTTTTCAATCTTATTTACCCAGAGTGCCAAGTTGTGGTAGTCCTCTCTTCTTTGCTCTCATGCTTACTTTTCTTGGGTCAGCTTGTAGCATTCTACCATACTCCTCGCAGTGTTCCTTATCTTCTGCCCACGCGTAGCCTGACAATGCAGAGCAACATGATGATGACGGTGTATGGGTGAAGGGAAAAGTTTTAATGGGTACTTGTAAAATCTATCACAGAATAACAAGAGCATAACATAAATTATGGTTTATCTTTTTGGCTGTATGGACTTCAACATTGGTACTTCTGAAATTATCTTGTCATAGGTTGCTCACCTTCCCTTAAAGACCAATCCATTCCCATCTCCAAAGCCTCCTCCAGGTCTCTAAGATAACATGAAAGACATCCATGTCAGATAAATTAAACAACAAATGTTGCCTGGATAGGCATTCAATATAGGCAATGAGCTATTTATCCCAAATATATAGGAGACTAAGTGCATAGAGTTGCCTGCTCATAGAGTGGTGATATCAGAGAGCACACAACTCACACTTATTGCTACACTGATGTATATTATATAATATATATATACCTGTATTAGCCTTGTCAAGCCGCCGCTGTTTGGGTAGCGTGACAAGGTTATACATGTATAATGCGGATAAGCAGATTTATCATTTTGCATTGCTGTTACGTGAGCATCGCAAAAATTTAGGTTTCCAAGTATATGGTTACCTGCACAGCATTGAAGTTGTAGCTTAGCATGAACAATACAGGCAGTGTCTGGTGGGTTCCACCAGGACGGACCAGAGATATAGTCACATAATAGCTATTTGCTATTATGTGACGTGTAAGGAGAAGCAATAGCGTGTCCTAACAAAACTCACTGGGCACCCATAGGTATGACACCTTTAGATCCGACTCCAACAGGTATATGATCGAATAGCGACTGCGCCAGCTGCTCTTTTACAGGCTGAACGTCTTTCTCGTCAAGATTAGTTCTGAGAAGTCGAACGCCACAGTTGATGTCAAACCCAACACCACCAGGTGACACGACAGCTTTTGGATTGGACATGTCAAAGGCAGCCATGTTCCCTAAACAAATGAGAGAATAACTAAGCTCACTACATAAAATTACATGTAAAATGACTTTAAACAAACTGGAGAGTTTTTATGCAGGTATACAAAACAATACCGAGAAATCCTTTGTAAAGCATACCCATCGATTGTCATAATAAAATTTAGATAAATTATCTGTAAAATTTGTGCGGCCTACAAGTTTCTACACTGATTTTTGACAGTAACAATGGTATCCTTTCTTTTGTGTTTTAGCGCAGAGGAGTTAAACATTTAGACATTCAAACATGAAGTTAGGCAGATTGCCGTCATATGGCTTACCAATTGCAAATCCATATCCAGCATGCACATCGGGAAGACCTACAGATTTCTGAAACACAAATTGAAACTCAATAATATAGTGGCATGGGAGGTTTGAACCATTGATTACAGTACACACGAAAGATATTGCTGACCTCTGACTGTTGTGTGACAAAATAACTAGGGAATAATCTAGCTTTGAATGTGCTATATTTGTTAGCTGTCGTTCAAAGGTTAACTTACCCCCACAATTCCTGGTAGCGCAGCAACATTGGCAATTTGTTTCATTCCAGGTAAGAATCCACCAAAGCCTTTGTGTACGGAATGCTGCTTCAACTCATCAAACATAATCTTTTCTAGTGGATCATTGACGTAGAAGACACCTTCCACCTGCAACAGTACACCCTGCACTGAGTTCAGGCACAAAGATGATATATTCAATTCAATGCATGAATGCGATTCATTTTCAGCCCAGCTGAAATTTCAGATTGAAAAAAAGAGCTGGGCAGTGCAGATTACTTACATTCATATTTGGTACAAATCCTTTTTTGATTCTCCATGAAACATCTGAAAGCTTTTCAATGTATGACAGTTCTTCATCATAAGTCCTAACCACTCCCATGATGCATGTATATTTGATTATGTCTTTTCAGTCACCTGTAAAATTAAAAGCAATCGATATTATGACATGACACACCGTATGCCAAGCAAAGTGAGAAAGAGTTTAAGAGACCAGGGAAGTACTAGGTCAAAACTTACAGACAAGTTCAGTTTTTATCATAGGCATATAATATACCTATGCATACAACCTTTACAAATGTTCAGTACCCTACTGTAGGGAGTCAAAAGTTTAACACCCTGCAAGTAGGTTGGCAAGGCTCCCTAAATACGCCCCTAGATGAAGCCAAGGCTTTGTGGACGAAGGGATCAAGGAGCTAAAGTGCTGAATAGAAAAGAAGTTGTATGGTGAGTAGTTTGAAATCATGTCATCACTATCAGAAACTGAACTGTGTACACCTATCTGTTTTGATGGTATTCAGGCGTTGAGTTAGACTAATGTTTAGCCCCAACTTTGTTGGGGCTACGCATCAGTCTAGCGCCAAGTCAGATATCCGATTATTTTATTATTTACTTTGGTTCTATGCTCAATTAATCTTCCTGGGACGGCTTAGGGGCAATATGGGGTGTCTGGGAGTTACAATCATGAGAAACACCTCGC
>ERZ1740068.574-NODE-574-length-16366-cov-6.569064_pt1 | contig 16366 bp, 18 predicted proteins | sample MGYA00581735_ERZ1740068 | MGnify/ENA primary metagenome ERZ1740068 (study PRJEB43018, sample SAMN04849740) | marine metagenome | isolation source: floating plastic debris | place: Pacific Ocean | collected 2008-08-30 | study: EMG produced TPA metagenomics assembly... | reverse complement strand
GTCTCAACACCAGGCTCTTGCTCGATCTCAGCCCGATCAGGCGAGAAAACCCCAGACAAATAAAGACCGCCGCCCACGACAACCGCTGCGGCTATGCCTAACGCACCCGCAGTCTGCCCGCCAGCCATTCCAGCCAGTTTGCTCATCGGTTTCCTTTCCTCCGCGCCTGTTTCGCGCAGTTGTCTGAGCATAACAACATAGATATCAAGGGTCAAAATAACCCTGCAACAAGCTTTGGTGATGCGATGTCAGAGCGGTCCATCTGTGTCTTTTGCGGCTCACGTAAGGGCGTTTTGCCAGCCTATGAGGCGGCGGCCATCGAGCTTGGACACCAAATAGCCAAGCGCGGTTGGCGATTGGTTTACGGCGCGGGCGATGTGGGGTTGATGGGCGCGGTTGCAAATGCCGCTCAGGCAGGTGGCGCCGAAACCTTCGGTGTGATTCCCGAGCATCTGGTGAAATGGGAAGTGGGTAAGACCGATCTCACCCGCTATGTCGTGACCGAGACCATGCATGAGCGTAAAAAAGTGATGTTCATGAATTGCGACGCCGTGGTCGTGATGCCCGGCGGGGCGGGATCGATGGATGAGTTCTTTGAAGTGGTGACATGGCGGCAATTGGGCCTGCACGACAAACCAGTGCTGCTGCTCAATATTGATGGTTACTGGGATCCTTTGATCGCGCTGATGCATCATGTTGTGGATCAAGGGTTTGCCGATGCGTCGCTTTTGGATTTTGTCACGGTCAGCGCGGACATTGATGCGGTGATGACGGAGCTGACGAAACGTTAGATCCAGCGCCCGACCCAAGGTGGCCGTTTTCTTTCAAGAAAGACGTGGAAAACGCTCTGAAAATGCGAGCTCTGCTCTCAAAAACGCGGCATCTTTGGGGCTCCGCCCCATCGCGCGGTGCGCGACCCCCCGGGATATTTTAAGCCAGAAGAAGCAAAGAGGCGTCCCACCCTTGTATTTTCTGGCCTCAAACATCCCTGGCAGCAAAGTGCGTTGAGGCAGGAAAGTTTTCAGACGGTTGGTTTGCAGATTGCTGCTTTCAGCGTTCTACATTGCTCGTTTTAAGAAGTTGCATCAGACCCTCGGATGTTTCTCCTGCAGAGCGTCTTTGGAACACGGCGCGTCGCGCATATCACGCCACCGCAGATATTCGGGCTATGGCGCCCGCGCCAACCACGGCAGAAATCTGCGCGACATCAAGCTGAAAGGCTCCGTTGATCCCGTCTGCGGACTGCGCGGCCACACCGTAGGTCCATTCTGGCGTCTCAACGAACGTCTCGCGCAAGACAACCTCGCCCTGGCGCACGCGCACCAAGTATTGCTCCTGCTCTTCTCCCAATGGGACATCGACGCCCTGCCAGGGGTCCCCGCCAATTCTGGTGCGTCTGATCCAGGTCGCCTTGCGTGCCTGCCCCGGGCTGCCGGACAAGCGCAAATGGACCGGGCTGAGCGGCCGCAGGCCAACACCCTCAAAGGCCAATTGCGCCTGAGAATATGTCGGGCTATCGACCGATTGCGAGGCTGGGCCGACGCGGTAAAACCGCTCTAGGCCCAATTGCGCAACGGCAAGGTCGACCTGCTGCGGAGATCCATCGAGCCGGACAATGTAAGACCCGGCGGGCCAGATCTCGTCATGTTCACTGCCAAGTTGTCCGCGCAAACGGTGCTCAATCTCATAGGTCTCCTCATCCACCAGCTCAGCATCGCGAAACTGGATCAGTTCCCAATTGCCGGGATTGCCATCGCCAATGGCGCAGAGATTGCCGCCGCTGAGCAACTGTGTGTCGGTGATGCGATCCAGCGTGCCGTAGAGCATGCGCACTGAGAGCGGCGCACCGCGATCCACAATGCCGCTTGCCACCGGGGCCAGCGGGCCCTGCGTGACCCCTATGGGCGTGCGCAGCTCCAAGATCTTGTCCAGCGCATAGCCTGCGTCTTCGCTTGAGCTGTAGAGCGCGGCCGAGCCCGGCCAGAGGTTCGCTGTGACAGCGATGTGCGGCGCATGGGGCACCTCGTCTCCGGTCATCAAGGGCAGATCGAGGTAAAATGGCGCCACCAGCCCTGGCACTGAGACGGAGCGCACCGGACCGAGCTGTTCATCAAACGGTACTAAGCGATATGTTTCGGGATCAACCCGAACCGCCTCAAGCTTTTGCGCATGGGGCAAAAGCTCCACCCGATCGACCCGGTAAAGCCCGTTTCCACCCTCTTCAGGCAAGCTGATGACGTCACCTGCGCCCACCTCCAACCGGGACCGCGGCAAGGTAAACTGCGCCGTGTCTGTGGCCAGACGCGACTCCGCCAGCCACCGTTCCGCTGTCTGCCGCCCTTCCGTGCGGGTCATGAGGATCGGCAGCTCGGATGTGGAGACCGTGTTGGTCTCATCATCGGGCAGCGCGGCCTCCTCGGCCACGATTTCAAAATCTGCCCCGGCTTCGATGAACCGGATCCGGACCAGACCGGCCAGCTCCACATCGCTGCCGCGCACCTCTTCGATCGTCGTGCCACTCTCGCCATCGCGCACCACCAACTCCGGGTCCACGTCAAAATCCGACGACCCGTCTCGCAGGCGAAAGCGCAGCTCACCGCCGCGTTCCACCGCGTCAGCGCCGTGCTTGAGCATCAAGGGCTGCAGGATTGAGCGCGGCTCGGCCACTTGCTCAACCAGATAGCCTTTCACATGGCCGTAAAGATCATCCGTATTGCACTGCTCTAGACCGGCGTTTTCGCAGACTTCCTCGACAATGCTTTCCAGGCGCTGCGCAGAGACCCGGCCGGTGATCCAGTGTCCCCGTAAATAGTTCTCCCCATCTGACCAGACATTCACGAGGTTGGGAAAGAACGGATAGGGTCGTGCGTCCCAGGCCCAGACATAGGCATGCTCCATGTCGATCATGGGCCCGCCATACACCTCGGAAACCGGGTTGTTGTCCGGGTCGGTCCAATATCCCGACATGGCGCGCAAATATTGAAACTGGTTCAGTTCGTCGCGCAACCCGTTGGAATAGAACGGCAAGCTCGATTCAGACGATTTCGGATCAAGGAATTTGTTGGGTTGGTTGGTTCCTTTGTCAACCGCGCCGCAGCCGTATTCGGTGAAACGTACGGGTTTGGATTCGGGGATCCATGGGGTGGGCGTTTCCTGGCGGATCCCACCGATGCGTTCAAAATGCCCGCTGCGCCACCAATTGAAAATGTCCTTGTAGCGATAGATCCATGGCTCATTGAAGGCCCCATCCGTAATGGGCGTGCGGATCTGGGCATCGCGTGCCTGCTGTGAGTGGTAGAACCAGTCGTAGCCTTCACCGCCCTGCACATTGGCCTTGAGATACTCAAGGTTGTAGATAGAGCCCCAGTCTGCATCGAGGTGATCTTCCCCATCGCGCCAATCACTCAGCGGCATGTAATTGTCGATGCCGATGAAATCGATGTTGTCATCCGCCCAAAGCGGATCGAGATGGAAGAAACGATCCCCGGATCCATCCTGCGGTTGATAGCCATAGTATTCCGACCAATCCGCAGCGTATGAAATCTTTACGTCCGGGCCTAGCAGCGCGCGCACTTCTTGGGCCAGATCAATCATTTGGGCAACAGCCGGGAAGCTATTGTTGGCCCCTCGGATCTGCGTCAACCCGCGCATCTCAGATCCGATGCAAAAGCTTTCGACCCCGCCGGCCGCTTTGCACAGCGCGGCCTGATGCAGGATGAAACGGCGATAGCTCCATTCATCAGGGCCTGAATACTGCACAGGGCTGATGAACCAGCTGGCGTTGTTGGTGAAGGGATTGTAGCTGCCGCTCTGCGAAGGTGGGAACAGCGTGTTGGTCAAAATTGAAAAGTCAGCGGCTGAGGCAGTGCCAAAGAATGCATCCACTTCGGCGGCGGCCTGTGCCGTGCCGTCAGGGCTCCCCTCCTGGCCGGGAGCTTTGGATGTTGTGATCCGCCCGCGCCACGGTAGAATGGCCTGATCCGGGCTGTCGCTATAGGGATCACCAAGACCATTTCCCGCTGTTTGATCCATGAGGATAAACGGATAGTAGAGTACCTCTTGACCTGCGTTGTTGAGCGCCTGAATGGCCTCCACCACAGATTGATCCGACGGGGTGCCGCCATAAACCGGTTCGTCGCCGCCATCGCGCGGCACCAACTCGGCGGTTAACCGGTTGAGGCCAGAAACCTGCCACGGCTGGTTGAGACCGTCGACGGTGGCACGCTCAATCTTGGCCCGGATCGTGCATTCACCACAACGCAGGTCATCGCCCATCCAACTGACAATCAGGGATGTCGCCCGGCAATTTGGCAACTCGCCCCGCAGATTTTCCAATGAGACAAGAAAGTCTGATTTTTGTGCCGCAGAATTCACATTGGCCACGCGGGTTGATCCAAACCCGTTCGTGACGTTGACGCTGGTGGTTGCCAGCACATATTCGCCGCTGCCCGGCAGCAAAGCCACGCCCTTGATCGCATGCGCCGGATCAAGCTCCGCGCCCGGAAGGCCCTTTTGCGATGGACGGTTCACCTCAAACGTAAATTGCGGCACCCGGTTGCCAAACTCGGTGAGATCAAGATCTTCGATCACCACGTAGGCCGTGCCGCGATAGGCGGGCACCGTGCCTGCGCCTTCAACAGCCTCAATTTTGGGATCGGGCAGCTGATCATCGGTGCCGTTGTAGACCCGCATCGTCAGGCTATCGCGCGGCAGCTCGACACCGTCTGCCCAGATCCGGCCGACATGGGTGATCTCCCCTTCACAAAGGCCGATCGCGAGGTTGATCGAATAAGCGTAGTTCACTTGCTTCGGCTTGGGCGGGCCGCCTTTGCCACCGCCGCTCACGGTCACTGTCTGAAGAAACTCTGAGGCCCAGATCACATTCCCAGAGACCCGCATTTTGCCCCAGACACGGGATATGGCCTCGCCCTCGCCCGTCCCTGTGAGACGCAGGCGACTGACCTTCCCGGTTTCAATGGCATCAGATCCCTGCCCCAGCAATTTCTGGTCAATCGACCGGCCGATCAGCGCACCGGCAAAGCGACCGACGGCCGCCGCGGAGAGGCCCAGAACCGTGCCGCCAATCGAGCCACCGATGGCCGCACCAGCGGCAGAGAGAAGTATCGTTGCCATGGTTCAGATTTCCTCTTCGGTCAATTCTGGGGCCATCTCTGGGAATGCAAAACGCGCCACGATGCGGCGACGCCAGGGTGTGCTGAGCGGGCTTTCGACCACCGCATGCCTGGAATAGGCATGGATAAATGAGGCGTTCGCCCCGACGCGCGCAGCGATGCCGAGATGCTTGGCCACTGCCCGGTCTCGCATGCGAAAGAGTAGCAGGTCGCCGGGTGCTTCTTCGTTGAGCCCTTTTGGAATGAAATGCCGGATCGCCGCCTGCCAAAGATCTTCGGCCTGTTGCGGCTCTGACCAATCCATCGTGTAGGCGGGTACGCGCTCGGGCTCAGACCCAAGCACCTCTCGCCAGACGCCCCGAATGAGACCCAAACAATCCGCACCAGCCCCGTTGCAAGAGCCCTGATGCCGGTAGGGTGTGCCGATCCAGCCGCGCGCAGCACCCACAATAAGGCCTTGCATATGGGTCATCATCGACGGCTCCCACCATCGACATCGCCCGCGCGACTTGGGTCCGTAAAGGACCAGTCATCACCGGGAATATCCGGGAACCCGCGAAAATCCAGAAGGGAGCCGAATTTTTCTGTGTGGTCTTCGACCGTGTTGTCGCAGCCCGCCAAAAGGCGCACGCGGTCGCCCGGCTCAATCGGTTGCCGAATAGGCCGCCAGAGTTCGATCACGCGAAGACCGTTTTCATAGTAGTCCCGTTTGATCGCGCCAGATAGATCCTGGGCTTGCCCATCCAGCAGCGTCAGCGTGCCAAATTGAAACCATTGATCGGCGTAGGATGTCAGGCCTGCAAACCGAAAGACCCGGCGGTCTTCGACCTCTGCAATGGGCACCTCAACGGCAAAGGCAGGTTCATCAGGATCCAGAACCGCGTTGCCGTTTTTCTGATAAACCCGTCCTGTGGGTTGGTTGAGGATATCCGTGAGCCCGCGCAGCTCTGCCTCAAAAGCGCCTTCGCGGCGGCGCACCTCGCCAATATGGCCGCGAAACATCAGCATACGGCGTTCCACATCCGCCCAATTCACGATCCAGGCGCGCACTTCCGCTCCGTCATACCTGCCTGCTTCGATGTCATCTTCCCGGATCGCTGTAGCATTGAGCGCGCCGAGGGCTTCGGTGTTGTCGACCGACAAACCTGTCGTTTGCTGCAAGGCCGCCGCGCTCAGCCCGGTATCAGCCCGAAATGCGATATCTTCGAAACTCAGGTCCAGGTCGTGATCGGTGAACCCCATTGTCCAACCATCACGGCGCACCACGGCCCAGCACCGGCAAAGCGTGGTGTTGCCCGTCGCGATATGCGCTGCAAAACCAGAGTCCAGCCCACTCATACCCGGATCTCCACAATCGGCACGCTCGGGGCATCTCCGGCCTGAAAACTGGCCAGCGAGGTTTGGATGCGATCGGTGTCAAAGCGTACTGGCACGTCAAATTCAAACCCAGCGGTGATCAACACGCCCGCATCCGGCGGATGATCAAAGGTCACGAGACCCGTGGTTGTGTCCACCGTGTAATGTATGGTCTCACGCTGCTCAATCTCGCCCAGACCAACGAGGACCGTGCCAGCCACCGGCTTGCTGATCGGGCGTTCATAAACTTGCGTGCCCGAGCGGTAGCGCTTGATCAGCGGAAAGGTCCGTGTGACATCATCGCCGACACCAATGATTTCGTCATTGAATTCCGGCTCAGCCCGCGCGCGGGAGGATTTGTAATCAGTCCAATCCTTCCAGCGAAAGCCATTGATTTGCCCTTGGCGGGCCTCAAAGAACGCGATCAAAACTTCGATATCATCCAGGCTGCGCAATGCGACGCCCGCATCGTATCGCCTGCGGGAATGGCGCCACGGGGTGTTGCGTTCTTCGTAGCCATTGGCCAGCGTGACCACATCTGTATAGCGTTCGGGCCCGCCGACGGATCCAAAGCTCAGACTGGCCGGAAAACGCTCTTCATGAAAGCTCATCTTGGGCCCTCCTCAAGATTAACGGTTGCGGCTGCCAGCGCCGATCGCGCGGCCAAGCTGCGCAGCGACCTGAGCACGAGATCGACGGAAGCCTTCCACATCGGGGGTGGAGACATTCATCGTCACATTGATCGCGCGTCCGCCCATCGCCCGCACACCAAGCCGCCCGTCTGCGCCTCGCGAAAGCGGCATGATCGCCTCTGGCCCGGCCTCGCCCATCAGCCCCGTGCCACCGCGCATCGGAAACGTCGTGGGCGATCTGACAATGCCGCCGCTGGCAAAAGGCTGAACGCGCCCTTGCGAAAAGGGGGCCCCCTTCTCAAAGGGCAGAATGCCCCCGACCAAGTTGCTCAGCCCATCACCCAAAAGTCCGCCAATATGGTTGGACACCGGGCGCACAGCCGCATTGAACGCGGCATTGATCATGGAATTGGCAAGGTTCTCCAGTGCGTCAGACAGGCTGTCTCCGTGCAAAACAGCGCCGCGTAGTGCGCGCGTTAGCCCCCGGCTAAAGCCGCGCTCCAAGGTCTGCACATCCTGGCCAGTGACGGCAAAGGCCTCCCGCATTCTACCAAGTTCGGTATTGAACGCGGCAGCCATGTCGCTGGCTTGCCCAAGATGTTGGTCCAGTGCTTCTACCTGCAGGTCGAGATCATCAATCCGATCCATCGAAACCATCCTTTGAATTGCTCACCTGATCGGGAAAGGCCCGCATCAGATCCTCTAGCCGCGCACGGCCCAACGGCGCGACACCGCCAGGCTTGCCAAGCATCAACTCCAACTCCGCCGGGGTCAGCGCCCAGAATTCGGCGGGCTTTAGACCAAAGCCGCGCATGCCTGCGCGCATTAATCCTGGCCAATCAACGCCGCTCACGCGTCGCCCTCCGGCATCATAAAGGCCCGAGCAAGCAGCTCTGCGGCCACTCTGGCTGATCCGGTCAAACCGCCTTCGATCTCCGCGCTCACCAAATCCTTGGCTGTGCCGCCCCATCCGCCGCCACGCAGACCAGCCACGATGAGGGCCAGCACATCACGTGATGAAAACGCGCCCTTCTCAAACCGCGCCACCAGCTCAACCAGGTTTCCTGTCTCTAGCACGGCTTCCAGTTCCGCCAGCGCGCCCAGGGTCAGCTTCAGCACATGACGTTCGCCATCAAGCACCAATTCGACCTCGCCCGCCCAAGGATTGACCATCTCCAAACCCTCAGCGTCAGACGACGTTGAACGTCAGTTGACCAGCAGACGAGAGCGACATTTCATAGGTGGCCTCTCCGTCATGGGTGCCGGCGTACTCCAGGCTGGAGATTTGAAACGCTCCTTCGACCACGCCGAAATCCGGGATCACCACCTGAAAATCAGGGGTTTCACCATCAAAGAAAACCTGGCGCACGCGGGCATCCACCAGCTCATCACGGAACACACCAGAGCCGCTGATATTGGCACTCTTAACGCCTGCCCCACTCAAAAGCTCGCGCCATCCGCCAGAGGATTCCAGGCTGGTGACATCCACGCTTTCGGCGTTGAAATTGCCCCGCGTGGCGCGCAGCCCCGCGACGCTCTCAAAGTTGCCGCTGGTGTCAAGATCAATCTTAACCAACAGATCTTTGCCATTCTGAACTGCCATGTGTCTTCTCCGGAAATAGGGGGTTAGGTGTCATCCACGCGGGCGCGGAAAACGATGTCGATACGGCGTCTGTCGCCGGTATCCTCACGCTGTGCCCGCGCGCGGAAAAAGTTCAGCGCCACAAGCCGTCCGCGTGTCAGCACCAGGTCTGCATCGACAAGCGCGTCACTGACGGCTGCAGCGACAGATTTTGCGGCATGAAACCCGGCCTGATCACTGATGACGGCCACGGTGAAACGGAGCCAAGCCCCGTCTCTTTTTCCGTCTGATGCATCCACCACGACCTCGCCGCCCAAAAGCACATAGGTTTCGGGCAGAGTGCCGTTTGGAAGCGCATCGAAGATGTCCGTCCCAACAAGGCCGGCAAGCGTTGGATCGCTCGCAAGCTTTTGGAACACAGCCGATTGCAGCGCAGTTGATGCACCATAGCTCATGCGGCAATCTCCTCTTCTGCAAAGCAGGTCAGAAAGCGGCCATCACCGTTCATTTCACCCACGGCATGAATGTTGAAAATGCGGGCTCCATCGCGAAAACGTTGCCCCGCAACAGGGCGCGAGGGCGCCCCAAATGGCGCAGAGCGGACGATGATACGATAACCAGTCGCGGAAACAGCACCGCCGTCGCCTCAGGTTTCACTACCGGATCTCAGGCGCACAACCGCCCAGAGTTCGCCTTGCGCGACCCACGTCTCATCGTAACCGCCTGCCCCGTCAGCAACCCGTTCAGGCGCCTCTAGCACCAGAATTCTGTTTAGCCTCGGCGCAGTCATTGCACGCTGCCCCCGCCAAAGAGGCGGACGTTCTTGTAGCGCTCAATCAGGCTCGACACACCGTATGGGAGCGCACTGTCTTTGAGCGTCGTCTCGTGCCGATACTCATAGTAGTGCGCCGCCAGGAGCAGAACCGCATGCCCCAAATCGGCAGGCAAAGCCCCCCAATCTGGGCCCATACCCGCCACGAAATCAACCTCAACGGTGCCGTTCGTCGGAATGTTGGGAAGGCTATTGCCCACAGGTTTCAAAACTGGTCGATGCGCGTCTTTTGCAAGAAAATACTTATCTGCGGCCACCGCCGTTGGGGTCCCGCTGTGGTCAACCAGCACAACCGCTGTCACGGTATCAATCGGCGCCACGGGCAAGGGTTGCCCGGTGACATCCCGCCATGCTGACAGCACCCAGGAAAAGCTCCTGGTGATAAAGATTTTTCCAGTGCGTGCCTCCAAAGCGGCAAGAGACGCGCGCAGAAAACTCTCCAGCACTGCATCCTGAATGTCCCCATCGGAAAACCCTGTGCCCAAACGCAGGTGAGCTTTGAACTCATCGACCGGAAGGGCTGCCTGAGGCACCGATGTTTCTTCAATTAGCATCATGGGATTACTCCAAGACATGCCCCTCTCTTGTCGAAAGGCGCGCGCCGGCCAGCGTTGCTCAGTTGGAGGGGTGAGCCAGACAACGCAAAGCGAAATGTGCGCGCGCCTTCTTTGCGGGGCCTAGACAGGCCCCGCGTCATTTGGCGGTCGTTAGGACACGCCAAATTTCAGAAGCTTGATCGCTGCAAAGTCGCTCACATCACCGCCGACACGCTTGGTGGCATAGAACAGAACGTGAGGCTTTGCAGAGAACGGATCGCGCAGAACGCGCAGATCAGGGCGCTCGGCAACCGTATAGCCTGCGTTGAAGTCGCCAAACGCAATGGCAAACGCGTCAGAGCCGATATCGGGCATATCCTCAGCGATCAGGACAGGATAGCCCAGAAGACGCGCAGGCTCACCTGCGGCAAGGCCGTCTGACCACAGGAAGCGTCCGTCGCCGTCTTTTAACTTGCGTACGGCGCCCGCTGTCTTGGAATTCATGACAAATGTGCCATTGGCGCGATACTGAGCACCCAGCGCGTAAACCAGGTCAATGATTGCGTCGCCGCTTACGAAATCTCCGTCGGCGCCGGTGGCCACATAGCCAAGGTTGTCCCAGCTCCAGCTGTCGTTGGCCACCGCAGCGTGCGCCATGAAACCAACGGGTTTATCAACGCCATCGCCGTTCACAAACGCATCTGCTTCTGCACGGGCAAACTTGTCGCCAATGCGCGCCGCAAGCCACGCCTCAATGTCAAACGCGCTGTCGTCCAGAAGGCGCTGACTGGCCTTCGGCAGCGCCGAAAGCTCATGCAAAGGAATGGTGATCCGATCGATCACGGGCGTAGCTGTCTCGGCAACCGTGGTGGTCTCATTGGCCCAGCCATGGCCAAGCTCCGAATGATCGATCAGCACGTCATAGGATGTGGCCTCAACTTGGACGACATTAGCAATCGCACGGATAGAGGCTGTAGATGCTAGAACGCTTTGAATGGTCTCAGCAGTTTGCGGATCCACCAGGTAGCCACCATCACCGGCAACGGCTGTGTTGAGGGCCTTGCCTTCCAGTTCCAGACCCCGCAGAGCGTCATCGTCGCCAGAGCGCAGATAGGCGTCAAAAGCCTTCTGATGCGGGGCTTCCACGTCTGCCGTTGCGGCCAGTGCCGGACGCATCATGCCGGCGGACTTTCGTTCCATTGTGCTCATCTTGTTTTCCTGCTGTTGAAGTCGCTCAAAAATGTCGGACTGAAAGCCCTTGAAATCGTTCATGAAACCCGCCATCGCGGACTTCACCTCGGCGACCGGAGACACGTCTTCTCCGGTCCGAGAATTTGCCTCGGTCATGCTCATCGCTTTTCCTGTTGCTTGAGGTGGTCCCTAAGGCGCGTCTACATCTGCGCCATCTCCTGGCGCGCGTCCTCAAAGGCCTGCGCCAATTCACGCAAAGTGGTCGCTTCCAGGGTCTCCCCCTTGGCGCCCACCCGCGCACTGGGCAGCATCGGGAAGGTCACAAGCGACACCTCCCAAAGCTCCAGTTCCTGTAAGAGCCTGCGGCCCTCTTTGTCCTTCACCGCTTTGACGGTGCGGTAGCCAATGCTGAGCCCGTCAATCGCGCCAGCGGCGATCAACTCAACAGCCTCACGCGCGCGTGCCACGCCCTCGAGCAACCGGCCTTTGACATAAAGGCCTCTGCTGTCTTCGCGCACCTCGTCCCACACGCCGATGGGTTGGCTGGGGTCATGCTGCCATAGCATCTTCACCTGGCGATCCTCGGCTTTGAGACGTGCAAGAGAGGCAGAATACGCACCTTGCTCGACCACATCGCCACCGCGATCCTGATCACCAAAGAGGCTGGCATAGCCCTCAATCACTGCGCCATCCTTGACCGATAGGTCTTCATCAAACCGGCAGAACTTACGCTCAAGGCCTTCCTCGAAAGTCATCACACGCTCCTTGCGCTTTGGTCAGTGAAAGGCAATCGTCCCGCCCTTCATCAGAAAGGACACGAAACCGCCCACCATCGCCGCGATAATCAACCAAACGAGCCGCGAAATATGCCCGTCGATCTTTTCCAGTCGGCGATCAATTTGATCGAACCTTGCGTTCATAAACTTGAGTTTTTCTTCACTGACCGCACGGTCTGTCTCGATCGCCGCAACGCTGAGTTCGAGCGACGTCAACCGCCTTTCCTGATGACGCAAGAGCTGCTGCGTGCCCTCTTGCGTCGCCAGTTGCGCGTCGGTGATATCATTGCCGCGCAGGCTCATGCATCCGCACTCAATGACGGCAAGCCAAGCAGCGTGCGCTTTTCATCTTGTGTCAGGAAATCCGCATTCGACACGCGGGTCCACTGGGCTTCCCGCTCTGCCGAGAGGGCTGGCACTTGATCCAGGTCGGGCTTCAACTCCAGCATCTCGCCATTATAGCCTTGCAACCAGTCAGCAAGCGTCGCCGACACGCGCATAGCAAGCGGCAAAACCGTCAGACGATAGAACGCCCGATTGGCTTCTTGATAGTTTGCGTATGTCGCGTCGCCCGGGATCCCAAGCAGCATCGGCGGCACGCCAAAGGCCAAAGCAATCTCTCTTGCAGCATTCTCTTTGGTCTTCTGAAACTCCATGTCAGAAGGCGAAAAGCCCATTGGCTTCCAATCAAGGCCGCCTTCCAGCAACATGGGTCGGCCCGCATTGCGCGCGCCCTGGTGCATGCTCTCCATCTCACTCACCAGACGGTCATACTGATCCGCACCCAGCGTGCCCTGACCATCCGCGCCCGTGTAAACAATCGCGCCAGACGGGCGTGCCGCGTTGTCCAGCAAAGCTTTCGACCAACGAGAGGCCGCATTATGCACATCCACCGCTTGGGCCGCCGCCTGCAGCGGGGAAAACCCATAGTGGTCATCTTGCGGGTGAAAGCTCTTGATGTGGCAGACTGGCGACGGCCCTTCGCCAATGGCAAACCGGTGCTTGCGCCCAGACACGGCATATTCGAATGCAACAGGCCATCCATCAACGCCCGGTACAACGCTCATCCGATCAGACCGCAGGACATGCAACTCGACCGGGACGATAGCGTCACCGCCGCCCACAGCTTCGACATACGCGTTGCCTGTCAGCAGCAACTGGCCGTAAAGCGCCTCAAAAAGCTCCGCTTTGCCCTGCAACGGGTTTGGCGTGCGCACAAGGCTCAAGAGCGGATGCTCCACGTATCGCTGGTCCGCGTCCTGAAGCACCAAGGGCAAAGACGCCGCCGCCTCGGCAATCATCTTCACACATCGAAACCCAACTGGATTTGCCGCAAACCCCGTGCGTGTCAGGCTGGCCGCATCGCGCGGGCTCCAGGCCACGCGCCCAGCGCTATGCCAAGTCGCCACGCGCCCTGCCGCGCTGGCCTTCTTTTCCGGCAGTTTTTGCCCGTCATCTTGGGATGCGCCCTGGCGAAAGTAATCGAGGATCATCGGCTGTGATCTCCTTCACGAGACTGAAAAGCGCGGCAACCCGCGAGTTGAAAACATCAAAAACTATGTGGTTTACAAAAGCTTTACTGCACCGCACGCATGCGCGGTTGACGCCATTTTGCGGCCGGTTCGATCATCAACTCGGTCAGAGCCCAGACCATGGCGTCAAGCCGATCAGGGCTGCCACTGGCCTCATACCCGCGCGCGGTCATGGCGCACATTTGATCTTCCAGGACGTCCAAGTGGCGTGCATGAAATACACGGCCCTGCTCGTAGAGCGCGGCCACGGGTTCCGCCCGCGCAGCTTTCCCGCGCGTGGCATGAACCGCCCTGACCGGCACCAAAGGATCTATCTGACGCACCACTTCCGTCACCAGATCACCCCCTTGGTTAACCTCCGCAACCAACCGATCGGCGCCATACTGCTCCATGGCGGCAATGGCCTTGGCAGCCCACCCCGCAGGACGGGCCGCGTGCACCGAACAGTCTGCCAAAACATAGGCCCGCCAATTCTGCACAGGTCCCGACGTCACCGCGCCGGCGACGATGATCCCGCATTCATCAGATGTCGATTTCCCCGTCACGGGCGGATCGATCGCGACCACGACCCGATCCAGGTCCGGCACCTTATCGCGCCGCGCAGCCTCGAGGATTTCCCCAGTCCAGAGCGCACCTTCGGCGTGATCGACCAAAACCCCGTCAAGCTCTTGTCGCCCAAGCCTCGTCCCGGCATAGCGCACGCGGACCTCTTCGAGGAAAGATTGCGCCAAGTTGGCCGCATTGGCCTGGGTCGGCGCATGAGTGACAAGAGAGCTGTCCCGATCCAGCAGAGATTTGATGAGCGGCGTGTTACGCGGTGTGGTCGTGACACAGACCTGAGGTTTCTCCCCCAGCCGCAAGGCAAATTGCAGCATATCCCACGTGTCCTGCGCCTTTTTGAACTTCGCCAATTCATCAACCCAGGCGCAATCAAATTGCGGCCCGCGCAAGCTTTCCGGCTCATGGGCAGAAAACACCTGCGCCGTGGCGCCATTGGGCCAGATCAATCGCTTCTTTGAGGCTTGCCAATCTGGGCGTCGATCCGGGGGAGAGCACGCCAAAATGCCGCTCTCACCAAACACCATCACATCACGCACTTGGTCAACTGTTTCACCGATCAGCGCCACCCGCCTGGCAACACCGCGGTCCAAAGGCAAGGCGGACTCAACCTGCGCTCGCACCCATTCCGCCCCGGTGCGCGTCTTGCCCGCACCGCGGCCGCCCATAACCATCCAGCAGTGCCAATCCCCCTCCGGTGGCAGCTGATGGTCAAGGGCCCAAAACTCAAACAGATAGGGCAGTGCCAAGAGCTCTCCGTCTGAGAGACCGTCGAGGAAGGTTTTAATCCCCTCGCTCCCTTCGGAGGCTATCGAGCTTGCGCCCGATCGCAGATTTGGCTTCGTCGAGATTGATGGCATAGTCGTGGACAATGCCTTCTTTTTCCTTTCGGCGCTTTTCAAGGTGAACCTCCGCTTCGATTGCAATCTTCAACCATTGGCGGATTTCGACCATTTGCTTCCCAGCAGAAGAAAGCTCATCAAGCTCACCTGCTTGGATCTTCTGATATAGACGATCAAGTTCAACGCGCATATCAGACAGCTGTTGCTGCACTGAGGAGATAATTTCAGTGAGGCCGTCAGGCCCATCATCTGGCGTGATCAGGATCATGGTCGTCCCAGTCCAATGCGTTTCGCGATCACCCCTCCGAAAGAGAGTGGCAGACAAATCAGACATCCCGTTTCGTCATGACGTGTCATCTCTCCGGCAAATACAACCTAAACGTGTTCTTTCACATCGTCAAGATGTTGCGCCCGGCGCACGACCGACAAGCAAAGGTCTCGTTAGGTTTTTCGTGTACCAAGCGCGAGGCCGCCCGACAGGGCGGAAGAGCCATTCACTCGCTCTCACGTTCCGCTTCGATCTCACGCCAACGCGCAACGTTGCGGTTATGTTCATCAAGCGTCTCGGCAAACGCATGGCCACCTGTGCCATCGGCCACAAAGAAGAGATACGGTGTTTCATCAGGCTGCACAGCCGCCATCAAACTGGCCTCACCGGGATTGGCAATCGGCGTGGGCGGCAGACCTTCGATAACGTAAGTGTTGTACGGCGTGGCTTTACGCAATTCGCTTTGCCGCAAACCCCGACCAAGCACGCCCTCGCCATTGGTGATGCCGTAGATCACGGTTGGGTCTGTCTGCAAACGCATCCCGCGCCGAATACGGTTGACGAAGACACTGGCCACCTGCGGTCGCTCATCAGCGACACCGGTTTCTTTTTCAATGATGGACGCCAGGATCAGCACCTCGGCCGGGTCTTCGAGGGGCACATCGGGGTTGCGCGCTTCCCATGCCTCAGAAAGACGCGCGCGCTGAACATCCCGCATTTGCTCAAGAAGCCCCAAACGGCTGTCGGATGATTCAACCTCGTAACTAAACGGAGCGAGACTGCCCTCCGGCGGCACTCCTTCAATTGGGTCTTCCAAGACCTCAATCGCATTCAACGCCGTGATGATCTGCCAACTGGTCACACCCTCGGCCACGTCAATCCTGTACCGGGTGTCACGGCGATCAATAACTTCGGTGTATTCGGACGGCCGCGACCCATCAGCCATCAGCTCAAAGTCCGCAACTTCAACAAACGTTTCAGTGGCCGGATCAAGCTCTCGCACCTCAGCGCTGACTTGGCTAATACCGATGCGGTAAACCACTTGTGTGCCACAAGTGCTTGCCCCGCCACGGGTGATAATATCGGTCATATCTTGCATGCTGGCGGCTTCGGGGATCAACCAACTGCC